>Ga0210394_10004057_pt1 | contig 17469 bp, 11 predicted proteins | sample IncBWC12MmetaG_FD_160121 | JGI IMG/M metagenome (GOLD analysis project Ga0210394, IMG submission 160121) | Forest soil microbial communities from Barre Woods Harvard Forest LTER site, Petersham, Massachusetts, United States - Inc-BW-C-12-M | ecosystem: Environmental > Terrestrial > Soil >... | reverse complement strand
GGCGCGCTGCCACTGCCAATCCTGATGCGCCCGCAGCCGCTGCAAGTCCGGATACGATCAGTCTTCGGCGTGAAAGCTTGATCATGTGTGCTCCTTACGCGTTCCGATGCGGCCTGTGACCATCGCCCCTGTGCGGCTCCGGAATCCGGCCATGCAAACCATCAGGACGTGGACAAGTAGGAACAGTACAAGGGCCAGCGAGACAAAGAAGTGAATCGTGCGAGCGGATTGACGGCCTCCCAGCAAAGTGACGGACCAAGGGAAGGCGGAGACAAAGCCGAGCGACATGGCCAAGCCGCTCCAGATGACCAACGGGAATAGAACAAAGATCACAAGTAGGTACGTGAGGCGCTGGAGCCCGTTATAGGAAGAAGCCTCTGCGTCACTCGGCCGTTCAAAGCGCAAGGGTTTTACAAAGGACGTCCAGAGCGTCTGCCATGAGAGATCGGCCTTGCCGGGGACCAAGTCTTTCCGGAAATGACTTGTGAGCAGACCTGCAATCACATATAGCAAGCCTGTCAGGACCACGATCCAGGCAGCTTCAAAGTGCAGTGCACGGCTCCAGCCGTTTTGGTCGGGGAGAACGTAGCTGTAGCCCGTCGGCACCAATTTTCTCGAGGAAGGAATCGGCAGTTGAAACAACGGAGTCGTCAACACGTTGCCCGTCTCGCCCCAGTAGAACCGCGGGTGCGAGATCACAATTTCGATACCGCTAACGAGCAAAGCGAAAAAGCAGAGGGCGGTGATCCAGTGCGTCAGGCGGACAAGAGCGGAGTGCCTCGGCGCGGGTTTTGTGACTGAGGTAGTTGAAACAGCACTCGTGGGCGCTTCTACTGGTAGCGGTGCGGACCCGAGCGTCGCCATTTTTGTCCTCCGTTCGCCCAAGACTTGCCCCGGGAGGGTCGGTGTCATCCTACTCTATAGAGACTGAGACGGACACTTTCAAATAATCATTGGACAGTGACCGGGTCGCCGGTCTTGTGTTCTCGAATCTGGTATCTCAGATATTCGTGAACTGCTTCAAGGGCGGTCGAATCGTCCGTGTGGATTATTACTTTGCCACCAGCATCGGTGGATCGGAAGTTGTAGCTGATTTTGTCTTTCTCTTTTTTCATCGTAGCAACGCCGGGCGGGTCTTCCGCGTGGACTTCGTGAGGGTCAGCAAAATCACCTTCCGCAAATGCCTTCGAGATGTGTTGTAGATGCATTCGGATGTGGTCTCGACTCGCGATGTCGGACGCGTCCTTTGCTGTGACTTGAATGATGCCGCCCGATTTCGTCAGCACGAAATGGTGGGTTGTCTTTTGCTGCTCGAAGCCCATGACATGGTCGCCGCGTCTGTTCATCGCGGAGTCGTCGTGTTGAGATGCCGACGTTACCGGACTGCCCATCAATATAAGTATTAGAACGGCCGTGGCGACGACCGGTTCTCGGATTAGGCTTTTCATTGGAACTCCAAAAGATCAGACGCTTACCGTTGAAAACGGTAAGCCGTGGATAACTGGCGATGACAGGGATTATCACTACCTATCTCAGTCTGAGATTGCTGGTGCGAAGCGGATTTCTCAACATCTATTCAAGCCGGAACGTCCCGGGCAGTCTGCCGAACACGATTCCCGATAGTCCAACGTCACCGGCGCTCCTTCATTTCTTCCGTGCGCGTCTTTGCCGCGAGCCTTACTTCGCACGACAGAGGTTTCCCATTTAGCAACGTCCTCGCTGCACGACTGGCCTTTGCTTCGCTGGCTTCGTTGCATAACACATGAGCCAGCTCATGTGCCACCGCAAGTTCCAGCAGATCGTCCGTACTCATCTGCCACCGCACGATGAGCTCCTCGGCGCGCTGAGGTACGATTGCAACCAGCACCTCTTCGATGAACGTCTCTCTCTTCGGAAGATATGTGAACGCCGGGCTGTCAGGATCTATTCCTCGTGGCATCACGACATACTTCCAGTCCGCAGAACGCACCAGCACCCAAGTCCATTCGCCAAGGTCGGCAGCTGGGTACTTCGCGAGGGTCTTTCTCAATACCGCCATATCGGCCTGGCATTTGCGCAAACTGTAACCGGTGTTGCAGACGAAGTGTTGCGCGGGCGCTCCGACCGGCGGCCCAGCCTCCGCAACTGCCTGTGATTGGAAAGCAAGCAGAACCTGCGCAGCGATTTGCAAACCAGCCCTGAGTTTCACGGAACACCTCTCTCGGTGTCCGCAAAACTCGTTGATGTCCCGATCTACCTCAATGCATGCGCCATCTCATCCAGCGCACATCTTTCTCGCATCTTAATGCATTGAAACAAATCAGTTTGTGCCCACTCTGCAAGGCGCCGCCTGCGAGGCATTGAAGCTCTTTCTGTGCTACTCTCCGCCCACAGGGGTTCCCGAATGCCGGGAAATCAACATACCCGAACCGTTACCCGCTTCGGCCCATTTGAGGCGGACTTACAAACCCAGGAGCTGCGAAAGCAAGGGGCGCGCCTGCGCTTGCCGGGTCAGTCCTTCCAGATCCTGAAGATGCTTTTGGAGCGGCCCGGTGAGTTGGTCACCCGCGAGGAGCTGCGCACAGCCCTATGGCCCTCGGATAGGTTCGTTGACTTCGAGCACGGCCTCAATGCTGGCGTCAACCGCCTCCGCGAAGCTCTCGGCGATTCTGCCGACAGTCCGCGGCTCGTAGAGACTCTCCCACGCCGAGGATACCGTTTCATAGGCGCAATCACGCCAACCATATCTGTCCCCCAGCCCGTGGATGGTCGAAGCGCAGCACAACCTGTGCCTGCCACCGCACAACCTGTGCCTGCCACCGTCGAAACGAATCGCGCCACAGCCGCTCGCCCGGTGTGGTTCAGAGCAGGAATGTGGGTCCTGGCCGCGGCGACCGTCGCGCTCACCGTGGCATTCATCTATCCACGATCTCGCCCACGTACTTCACCACTGACTTTGAGCCCCATTCCGTTCACGACCTATGAAGGCACGGAGACCATGCCCAGCTTTTCTCCGGATGGATCACGGATTGCATTTGCCTGGGACGGCGAATCCCCGCCGGGTTCCAGAGGGTTCGATCTGTACGTGAAGGTTATCGGCAGTGAGAACTTATTGCGCCTGACGCGTCACCCTTCTCCGGATTGGATTGCGTCCGCGTGGTCCCCCGACGGCACGCAGATTGCCTTTCATCGGATCTCCGGTTCCGACGCAGGTGTGTATGTCGTTCCAGCGCTAGGTGGCCCCGAGAGAAAGCTGCGCTCAACGCGAGAGCTCCATCGAACTGGCGCACTAATCGACTGGTCTCCCGACGGCAAATGGATCGCATTCCAGGATAGATTGCCTCCCGAGAATCTCCTGAGACTCTATCTGCTCTCACTCGAGACTTTCGATAGTCGACAAATTCCTCATGCTACAGAGTGCGTAGGAGAGAAATCCCCCATTTTCTCTCATGATGGCAAACAATTGGCCTACACCTGTTGGAAAAACATTGGGAATACGGAGTCCGGCATGGAGTCCGGCATCAATATCGTCGCTACCTCGGGTGGCCAGCCAAGACAAATCAGAACGCCCGGCAACACCTTAACCGGATGGGGCCCGCTGATGGGTTTAGCCTGGACAGTCGACGACAAGAGGTTGATTTTCCCGGGCGATTTTCAACCAGAGGGAGGGGATTTTGAGCTGTACGAACTGACTCTTGCAGATGGCTCGCTCCGTCGAATCCCGCTCGGGCAAAACGCGGTTTGGCCGACGGTCTCTCCCAGGGGAGACAAACTTGCCTACGCCACGTACTCTTTCCGCCTCAACATCTGGCGGAAAGACTTGTTGCATCCCGAATTGGCTGCCGCAAAGCTCATTTCCTCAACATGGCAACAAGAAAAACCAGCGTACTCCCCGGATGGGAAGCACATCGCATTTCAATCTAACCGCGGGGGTTTCGATGAAATATGGGTGAGTGATGCCGACGGAGCCCAGCCTGTGCAGATTTCATATCTCAAGAGTTCTGGGGCCGGAGATCCAAGTTGGTCGCCGGATGGAAAAACGATTGCGTTTGCTTCCGGGCCGTCGAGTGTCTCGCAGGGTTCGCGCGTCAGCGGAATATATATTGTCGACATTTCCGAACGCGTTCCGCGAAAACTTATTACCAACATTTTCGAGGCCGAGATGCCCAGTTGGTCGCACGATGGCAAATGGATTTACTTTGTGTCGCGTGGACCTGACGGCCAGAAGATTTACCGCTGCCCCGCAACCGGAGGCAACGCTGTACTGCTTACGGCTTTGCCTTCCACAGAGCGGGGTCTTTATCCGCTTGAGTCATTTGATGGTGAGACGGTCTATTTCGCGGGATCCGAAAGCAACACGCTACTATACGCAGTCTCTCTGAGAAATCCCGGTACGAAGGTTGCACTGGAAGAGATGCCGACGATAGCAAGAGCGACGTTCTGGACGATTGTTCCGGGAGGCGTCTACTTCGTCCCCGCGGATGCGCCCAAGTCTATCCGCTTTTTCGATTTCCACACCAAGCATGTCCGCCAGACCTTTGAATTGGACAAACGTCCTTGGCATGGCTTATCAGTCTCACCGGATGGGCACTGGATCCTGTATGTAAAAGTAGACGAGGAAAACCAAGACATCATGCTCGTCGATCAATTCCGGTAGCAGTCCTAGCGGGTCAGGCGCGCCGAAAGATGACGCAGCATCTACATATCGTTACGGACCTTGGAGCAAGTTGGCAAGCCGCAAACGCGCTCCATCGGGATAACTGTCGAGAACAGGGATTATCACCACCGATCTCAGACTGAGATACGTGGTGGGAAGAGGCGACGCCGTCATCTAGTTAGCCAGGCTCTGACCGTACCCCGCAGACGAGGATCGCTTCTTGCCGAAAAAGGCTCCGACAGGTAGAAGAAGAGCGAGTACCATCAGCGCGAGAGTCGCCAAGAGTCTAATTGCGACCCTCGATAGTGGCTCTCCTTGGGCTGCCGCTCGAACCGCTGAGGGCCACCAGGCCCCGCCCAGCTGCCTGATCCCGATAAAGACGTCCAGCAGATGCACGGGCACGAAGTACATGCAGACGAAAACCACCATGACGATCCAAGACCAGCGCATTCTTTTCTGGTAGCTGGTCCAGATTACGATCAGTCCGATAATGACCAGCGCTAGAGAAGCGAAGGCAATCGACGACTCATAGTTCAACCTGGCGAATCTGTCCGTCACAACCACAAGTCGTGTCTTCCATGTTGCGGCAAACTTCAGGTCGGCAGGGACCAAACTCAGCAGACAAATAGTCAAGAGCACGCTAGAGACCGATACCCGATCAAGCCGTAGTGTCACGAGTGCCCTCCGAGGACGATCAGAATCTTCTGGTGAGAACTGAGAGACCGAAGCCCGAATCTTGCACGAACGCGCCAGCCAGCTTCATACTAACCGTAAAAGTACACCTACCGATAGAATCGGGTGAACAACAAGTGCTCATCCCCATCAAAACGACTGTGAAGCGACAATTTCGAGGTGCAGTGTGAATCGCACTTACTTTCATTTGGTCCTGAGCCTCGCTCTGTTTTCCACGCTTGCTCGTATCGCGCCAGAGAGCACCGGGCGAAGTCCCGTTAGCCAACAAACCATCAGCAGTGCCGCTATGGAGGCGGTGATTCGAAGCGACGGTTCTTACCAACTCTACTTCAAAAGTGCGGGCTGGGTTCTGCGGGGAGCGTTGCACGACTCGAGTGGGAATATCTCTCTTGGCAAATCGGGTGACAGTATTGGTCCCTATCATGAAATCTCTATACGATTCCTGAAAGGCACCAGAACTGCGTCGATTCGAATCTACGACGCTTTGCCTCTGGCGCTGCTGCAGGATCGCTGGGAGCGTACCGGTGCGAATGAACAGCCGTTTCCCGCCTTCGACGCCCTGCCCACGGGGCTAATGCGCTTTTCGTATCAGCGGACGACATTTGGGATCTATCAGTTCGGAAAGTTGGGCGTGGAGGGCCCCTGGGCATTATTCGACGCACAAGGGGAGGCCCTTTTGCTTTCGCCCGCGGATAATTTCCAAATCTCGCGCTTTGAAGAGGGAGACGACGGCGCAGCCGAGAGCAGAATTCTTTCCACTATCGGCGATTTGCCATCAGGTTTTTCGCACGGCACTATCATTGCCGCCGGTCAAGGGGTGAATGCCGCGTTTGAGACCTGGGGGAAAGCCCTGCTTGCTTTGGGCCACAAGCAGCCGCCCAAGAACGATGCTGACGCTACCTTGGCGCGGTTCGGCTATTGGACGGACAACGGCGCTACGTACTACTACAACTACGATCCGCAGTTAGGATACGTGGGCACGCTCCTCGCCAAGCGCGATGAATTCCAGCGGCTAGGGATTCCTCTGGGTTACATGCAAATCGACAGTTGGTGGTACCCGAAGGGAGCGGAACGCCGCTGGGACGCCAAAGGCTCGGATTTGAACTTCGGCGAGTATCTATACCGCGCTTCCCCCGATCTATTTCCTGAAGATTTGACCGGCTTCCACTCCGCTCTAGGCTTGCCACTTGTGACGCATGGCAGATGGATCTCGCCCGCCAGTCCCTATCGCGACCAGTACCACATGTCGGGAAACGTAATAGTTGATCCTGCGTTCTGGAAATCTACAGCGGACTACCTGCATCGCGCCGGTGTGACGACCTACGAACAAGACTGGCTCGATGTAAACGCGCAGCCTGAATCGAACCTCCACGATCCCCAACTATTTCTGGGCAACATGGCCGCCGCGCTGCAAATCGACAACATCTCTATCCAATACTGCATGCCTTTGCCGAGCCACTATATGGCCAGTACCCAATACGCCAATGTCCGCACGATCCGCCCCAGCGGCGATCGCTTCGATGCCGATCGATGGGATTCATTTCTCTACGACTCGCGGCTTGCGACTGCAGTCGGCTTGTGGCCTTGGGCGGATGTGTTCTTTAGTAGCGAACTGAACAATCTCGTCGTGGCCACGCTCTCCGGGGGGCCAGTGGGTGTGGGCGATCCCCTTGGGCAGACGAATGCGAAAAACCTGTTCAGTGCGATCCGCGCCGACGGTGTGCTTCTGAAGCCTGACAAGCCGCTGCTGCCAATCGATGCCATGTACGTGGCAGACGCTGAAAACAGGCGGTCCCCCATGGTGGCGCAGGCGGAGACCGAATTTGGAAATGTCCGCGTGCATTACATTTTCGCCTATTCTCGACAGAGCGCCGCGACGGAAGCGACGATTCCCGTGCGCTCTCTTGGCATCACAGGCCCAACTGTTGTGTATGACTGGATCTATCACCGTTGCGAACTGCTTACGCCAGGAGCGGATATACGAGCCTACTTCAGCAACGGTTGGTCGTACCAAGTTGCCTTGCCGATCACTGAGACTGGCCTCGCGCTCATCGGCGAAGCGGAAAAGATTGTTCCCATGGCGCGAGGGCGCATCTCCAATTTAAAGCTTGGCCCATCGATCTTGGCAGCCGTCCTATTCGCACCATCGGAGCGCTCGGTAACCATTGCCGGCTATGCTCAACGGCGGCCAGTCATTCGCGCATTGTCTGGTATCGTCACGCGTATCAAGTACGATCCCGCAACGCACATATTCGCGGCTGATATTGCGCCATCGCATCAACAGACCGCGCGAATCGAGGTATCTGAGGCAAGCCCGTACTAATCCTCGCTGCCAGCGCCTACGGCGGATCAAGTGAGGCGATACCAGCGTGACCGACATCATGTGGCGACGAGTAGTGCAGGTTACCAAACGTAGGCTGCGGTGATGCGTGGGGGACCAGAGCGGTCTCCGATGACCTGTGTTTCGAGAACAATTTCAATGTTCTTCCCTTGCCAACTGCTGGGCACCTGTTTCAGCATTTCTTGCATGCGCTGCTCGTCCACCAAGAACTCTCCGGCGGCGACAGTGCCTCCACGGCCGATGCCTGCGCCCACGACGACCAGTTGCTCGACGTTCGGATCAACGAAGCGCGCCACGATGGCATAGTCCGAATACGTTCCGGTTTGTTGAATCGTACGATCCATCATCCAATTGTGTTTTCCAGGATTGGAGCGGTCCTCTATCCACAATTTGTTCATTGCGGCGTCGTTGGCAAAATGGAAACGCAAAGGAGAGGTCAAGCGCAGTGTCCACCTGTTGTCGAACGCACCGATAAAGATCGATGGGGCTCGCCGTAGATCGGTCAAGGTCGTGTTTGATTCAGCTAGAATTCGAGACGTCTTCCCGTAAGTGCGAAGCAGCGCGGCAACATTTACGAGCGGACTAACATCGTCAATGATTAGAGCGACCATGGTATCGGGCAACGTGATCTCATGCATTGGGTCGGCGGCATCGCGTAGGCGAATGGTGGAATACTGGCTCTGGTCGGCCACGCATATGAGCACCGGATTCGGCGAGCTCACGAACGGCCCCCAAAATTGTTTCAAGACCTGTGGGCGAGACGCGTTCCATAGCGCTGCCGAAGCAATCACTAGCACGAGCGCCGCCAGTACAAATACTGCCATCCGGCTCGCCGCGAAAATTCGTTTCGATTGTGGAACGGGAACCACAGGGAGCGTCGAAGTAGGTTGGACTTTGACTGCCTCCCACACTTCGGTCGCCAATTCCACGGAACTCACAGCAGGGCCACTGGGGTGGCCGGGCCAGTAGAACTGCGGGGCGTAGGAGCCCGCAGGCAGGAATATTCGAATTTCGTGGCTGTGCTTGGGATCCTGATAATAATGTTCGATGCGCTTGCGAATCTCCGCTGCGGTGACTCGAACAATAGGATCCGTGTTCGTGTCATAATCGGCGGGTCGGTCGAAGATTTCCACGCCGAGGATGCGTTCTTTAAGCTGGTCTGTCTGGCCGGCCAAGGCATGTGCAACCACAAACCTCAAGAACCTCGGATACCTTTTGCTGGAGTGGAATAGGGGTGACACGAGCAGCTGTTCGAGTTGCTGTTGAACGGCGCCCTTTTCGACTTCGCTACACGGTGTCGAGTTTTCAGCTACCTGCTCTGGTTGCAATGTTACCCCAACCACGCCCCGGGTGAAGAGGGTTCGTCTGCGTCGCGGAATAGATCAGCAGTGCGATCAGTTCTGAGAATACAATACAATTCAATTTCGATGGATGGTACTGCGCTTTGGGGCAGTGCGCAATGTAAAAGGCACACTTCGGCAGTGCTTTTCGGTCGTTTTGGCTTCGCCGCAAGCCACGGTGAATCAGCAATATAAAGCGGCATTAGTCGTCTTATCGTTCTTATCCCCGTTTCTTTACCTGAAAACCGTTGCCACCCCACACGCAATTCTCTATAACTCGGCCCAGCCGGTTGCACGGTGCCCTAGGGTTTCTCAGCAAAAACTGAAAGATGCATGTGCGCTTGTCGTGGAGCAGTGAAGTCTGGCCTTTGTTCAAGGAATACGGCGTGAGTCCGGGCGTCAGCCAGAATTCGAGGAGGGATTTCCGAATGTCAGGCAGAGAACGATCATGGCAACTGCGGTTGTTGGTTGGCGCTCTAGCGGTGCTATCTATCTTCTGCAAGCCGCTCCACGGTCAGTCGTCCGCAGCGTTCACAGCCACATTGAGCGGTCGGGTTACTGATCCGGCGGGCTTGGCCGTCTCAGGCGCGACGGTAACCGTTACCAGCCCGGACCAGGGCATTGCGCGCTCATCTTCGACTGGAGATACCGGTCTCTACAATTTTACGTTCCTGCCGGCGGGTACCTACACCTTGGAGGCGAAAGCTCCCGGATTCAAACAGTACACACAAGAAGGGATCACCTTGGCGGCTGGCCAGAACGCCGAACAGGAAGTGAGCTTGGTCGTCGGGGCGGTAACCGAAAGCGTCAAAGTCACTTCACAAGCGCCACTTCTGAATGCGGAGAACGCGAACATTTCGCAGGACCTATCCGCGAGATTCGCTGAGGACCTTCCTTTGAACTTTCGAAGCGTCATTAGCTTGACGCTGATCAATTCATCGGTCAATAACGCCGCGGAGCAGCAGATTGTAGGAGCCCCGGGCATCGCTCAAACTGCGGATCAGGATATCTCTTTTCTGAATTTCGGTGGCACCTTCTTTGGTACCGCGGAATACCTGTTAGACGGAACCTGGGATACGCGTGTTGATTGGGGAGGGGTAATCTACGTCCCGTCAGTGGACGACGTGCAGGAAATGAAAATTATGACCAACGCGTTCACGGCTCAGTATGGCTGGAGCAGCGGCAACGTGGTCAACATTGTGACCAAGTCCGGAAGCAACAATATTCACGGGGACGCGTGGGAGTTTTACGCGAACAGCGGCATGGACGCGAGATATTTTTTCAATAACGGAGCTCAACCGTCGTTCAACCGTAATCAGTTCGGCGGCACGATAGGCGGCCCAATCCGAAAGAACAAACTCTTTTTCTTTGCTTATTATGAGGGCGAGAGGCAATCAACGCCATCGACGAACTCGTACACATTGCCGACCACTGCAGAGAGGGGCGGGGACTTTTCGGCGGTATTGGGATCGCAAACTGGTACTGACTACCTCGGAAGGCCCATCTTCGCCGGTGAGATCTACAACCCCTTCAGCACGCGCCAGGTTACCTGCGGAGGAACTGATTCCGTCACCGGGAGGCATGTCACTTGTCCCGCTGGTGCCACTACTGAATTTATTCGAGACCCTGTTTCCGGCAACATCTCAACTGGATTGGGTGTCACCAACAAGATTCCAGGGATCTTGCAGGACAGCATTGCCAGCCAGATCGCAGCTGCGACCTTTTGGCCCACGCCGACTGGAGGCGGATCGCTAGGAACCAATTTCACGCCAACGGGAGCCGCCGCAGAACACTCGAACGAGTACTCGGGTCGCCTGGACTACAATGTAGACGACAGTAATAGGCTCTACGCGCGGTGGTCCCAGAAGTTCCAGACGAAAACAAATACGCCAAACTTCTACGGACCTTCCGATCCGGCAGGTCCGGGATTGCTCAACCCCAACAACCGCTACAGCGTCAATCTTGGCCTTAACCACATTTTTAGCCCAACGTTTACCATGAACGCAAATTTCGGGGTGAATCGCCACGTTGAGCAAGCTACTGGTCAAGGTTTTGGATTCGCGACTTCGACTCTCGGTTTTCCGTCTTTCATCGACGGAATCGCTCCGGCTTTCCCGCAGATCTCCTTTAGCGGTGGTGGAAATTATGCTCCGCTTGGCGCAGTCGGCGGGAACAACAATTACATCGTGCCGCAAACATTCTGGACCAGCTCGCTTGACTTCACGAAACTAGAGGGTCGGCACCAATTGTCTTTTGGTTTCACGGACGTATGGCTGCGGATTGACGGCGGGCACTACGGCCAAACTGCCCTCAACTTCCAAACGGCGTCTACAGAGGGGCCGGATCCGAATAACCCAACCGCAGGAACAGGAAACGGATTCGCCTCTTTCATTCTTGGAGTAGGAAGCGGGGGCAACGGTACGTCGTGTCAGCTATGCACGTCTTTTCAGGCGTTCCCGGCTACCGATAAGCATTTCCTCGGCTGGTATATTCAGGACGGGTGGAAGGTGACGCCCAAGGTTACTCTTAACCTCGGCCTCCGCTATGAGATCCAAACCGCGCCAACCGAACGTCACAATGCGCAAAACTATTTCAGCTTCACTGCGCAGAACCCCTTAAGCGCCCAACTTGGAACTCTCGTTCCCGGTGAAGTCATCTTCAACTCGCCCAACAACTCTGGCCTATACAAAACTCCATACAGCAACGTTGCTCCGCGCCTCGCGATTGCTATTCAAGCTTCCCAAAGGCTCGTGGTGCGTGCCGGCTATGGCATTTTTTACGTGCCAAACTACTACGGCCAAGGTCCGAATGACGGATTTTCACAGGTAACCCCCTGGAACGCGAGCCAAAACAATGGTCTAAATCCGGCCTCGACCCTGAGCGGAAACGCAAACGCTAGTTGTGAAGTTGCTCCGGGTGTTTTTTCGCCCTGTGGTCCTGCATTCACCACGGAACGGCTACCCACGGGTAATTCCGCAGGAGGCTTGCAGGACGTCGGCTTTGGAGCCACCATCACTAACCACAACAGGCAGACCCCTTACGTCGAGCAATGGATGGCGGGCGGTCAGTACTCGTTTACAGCCAACGACATGCTGGACATCAGCTATGTTGGGAATCATGGAACAAACCTGCTTGCAACGGGCTTGCAGTGGGATCAGATGTCGCCGGGAAATCTGGCGCAAGGGAATGCCCTCTTCAATGCAGTACCCAATCCCTTCTTTGGCCATATCACGTCGAGCAGCTGTGGCCTCAACAACCCCACTATCACCGTGGCGCAATCGCTGGCACCGTTTCCTGAATACTGCAGCGTTTTCGAGAACGGGCCTTCTGTCGGTACCTCTTCTTACGACGCGCTGCAGGTCACATACACGCACCGCTGGCACTCCGGCCTGGACCTCAACCTTTCCTACACCTACTCGAAGTTCACGGACGACGTGCAAGGAAATTCTGGGTGGGCCTTTCCAGGTAGTGGGACGAGTAACCTGAATTCGTACAACCTCGCCGCCGACTATTCCGTTGATGCGAGCAACGTCCCGCACAGGTTTGTCGCCTCTTATATTTACGAGTTGCCCGTGGGCAGAGGAAAGGCATTTGGCTCGGATTGGAGCACGCCTGTTAACGCTATTCTGGGAGGCTGGGCGTGGAGCGGAATCCTCACTGCGCAGTCGGGATTGCCTATTTCAATCCAACCAGCCTCGAACAATGTCGGTTTCGGTTTCAACCAGCGCCCCGACATCGTGCCTGGAGTGAACCCGGTGCCGGCACATCAATCGATAAACGACTGGATTAACCCTGCCGCGTTCTCGCAACCTGCCGCATTCACATTCGGAGACGCTCCGAGGTTCTTCTCCAATCTTCACGGGCCTAGGTACTTCGATTGGGACATGGCCATACAAAAATACTGGAACTTCGCTGAGAGCAAGCGCTTGCAATTCCGATTCGAGATGTTTAATGCGCTCAACCATCCGGACTTCTTCCAACCGGACACAAATCTTTCGGACGTAAGCTCCGGCAATTTCGGAAGGATAACGCAAGCTTACCAAGCCCGAACTGCACAGGTGGCTGCGAAATTCTACTTTTAGCGCCTGATGTGATTACAGCTCCCCACCCCGGGACGCAAATGCCTGGCAGGCGGCGAAGACCGATTCCGAAATCCGGAACGATTCGCTGGCTGCCAGGCCTCTCATGCGGTGCGCCGAAAAATGAATCGTCAGGCCCGGTGAACTTCAGCCGCTGCGAACAAATGCCACGGCAGACATGACAGACCGAAATTATTTTTGTCTCTTCGCGGACGCTTTGGTCCACACAGCCGGAACCGAAAGAGGTGTGCATGACACACACTGAGTATGTTCCGGTAGGAAACTACGATATTGTCGGCTCGGTTGCAGCTGGTCCCGCAGTACGCGATCTTTCGCACCGGAGTACGTGGTCTTCCGCTCGGCACTGGCGGGAGATCTCACGGATATTTTGTGCCCTTGTTATTCTTGTGAGCCCGACGGTGGGGCGGGCGCAGCAAACGCCTAAGGATCCTCCGCCGGGCGCAGGGAATCTGGATCGCGCTGAGGTCGGCGGTGACACGCTGACGCTGTACGTCGGCGAAGATACAATTAAAGTTCAGGTAGTAGAGCCCAACATTCTACGGGTGCACTATCAGTCGCACGGCCGGACGAGCCCTCCTACTGCTGTCCTCGATCCGAACCGCACCTGGCGCAATGACATTCCCGCTAAGATTGACACCAATTCGGATCCGGTGACGATTTCGACGGAGAGGATGGTCGTAAGAATTTCTAAAACGCCGGTACGGTTTGCGATCTATGACACCGAAAATCATCTGTTACTGGAAGAACCAGCCGACGGAGGCGTTTATAGCGGCGGTTTGCGCTTCGCGTACAAAATCTCAGACCACTTTTTCGGCATTGATGGAACAAGTCTCCCCGGCCAAAATGTGGACCCTCGGCAGGACATCCGCGCTGGAATAAAGCGCTTGGGTGGCGAGGTCAGCGCTGGCCGTCAGGGTGACGGCGGCGCTCCGCTTGCGTACACGCTCACATACGGCTTGCTCGTGGATTCCGACGGTGGAAACTTCGATATTTCAGGGGGCCAGCTCCTGTTCAGCGGCGGATCGCGTAAGGATACCGAATATTTCGTGATCGTGGGCGACCCGAAAGCGATTATGCACGCCGTGGCCGATATCAGCGGGCATCCGCCGATGATGCCGAAGTGGACGCTGGGATTCATGAATAGCCAGTATGGTTCAACGCAGACGGAAGTCACCCAAATCATCGATACCTATCGCGCTAAGGAAATTCCCATTGACGGCTTCATTCTCGATTTCGATTGGAAAGCTTGGGGAGAGGACGATTACGGTGAATGGCGCTGGAACAGCACGAACGGTTCGGGAAACGTGCATCCGGAAAAATATCCGGATGGCGCTTCCGGGAAATTCGCGAAGGCAATGAGTGAGAAGGGCATCAAACTCGCGGGCATCTTCAAGCCGCGCATCGTGCTGCGCAATGCACAGGGCAATCCGACCGTCGCCGCCCAGTACGCCAACGATCACAAGTTATTCTTCGATTGGGAACAGCCGTACGTTGATTATTTCTCGAAGCGGCCGGCACTTGACGTTGATTTTTCAAAGCCCGCCGCTCGCTCATGGTTCTGGGACCACATGATTCCATCGTACAAGTCGGGAATCCAATACTTTTGGAACGATGAGGCCGATTCGATCGGCAATGCGCGGTTTCCGAACTTTCAGAACGCGTATATGCAAAGGGCGATGTACGAAGGAGCGCGCTCGCTCGGCGACCAAAGAGTGTGGTCAATCAACCGGAATTTCTATCTGGGTGCGCAGCGCTATGCTTACGCAGAGTGGTCCGGTGACGTGCTAACCGGATTTGATAGCATGGGCTGGCAGGAATCGCGAATGCTGTCAACGATCGGGCTCGGCGAGCCGCACTGGAGCATGGACACAGGCGGGTTCGAGGGGCGTCCCGATCCTGAGAACTACGCGCGCTGGGTCGAATTCGCGGCTTTGGTACCCATCATGCGCGTGCACGGGAGTCTGGATGAGCACCGCCAGCCCTGGGCTTTCGGCGAACAAGCCGAGGCCGACGCTAAGGCGGCGATCGAACTGCGATACCGTCTGATTCCCTATATGTATTCGTACGAGCGCCAGGCGCATGAAACCGGTGTCGGCATCGTGCGACCGATCCACTGGGATTTTCCGGACGCTGACGGTCGCATGGCAGACATTACCGATGAATGGATGTTTGGGGACGAGCTGCTTGCTGCGCCTGTTTTGGGCCAGGGCCAGGCGCGTCGCAGCATTTATCTTCCTCCCGGCCAGTGGGTAGATTATTTCCGAGGCCAGCGCTATGAAGGAGGCGAGTCGATCGTCTATCCCGTTAATGCTCAAACCTGGTCGGACATTCCGCTGTTCATCCGGGCTGGCGCTATCCTGCCGAACCAGGACGTCCAGCAGTATGTCGGAGAACATCCGGTCACGCGGATTTTTGTGGATGTGTTTCCCACCACGACAGAGACTTCCTTCACCTATTACGACGACGATGGAATTACGTATGCATACGAGAACGCTATCTTCTACACGCAACGTCTGTCCGCCAGCGACAAAGGTACAGCCGTTCATTTCGCGTCGGCCACGCCCACGGGAACCTATAAACCGGCGTTACGCGAGTACGAAGTCAAACTCCACCACATCGCGGCGCGTGCCGTCACCATTGATGGGGCACAATGTAAGTACTACGCGGATCTCGCGCACCTTGAAGCCGCTGGAGATGCCGAGGGTTGGACAACCGGAATCGACCGATATGGCCCGGTGACATATGTGATCGTTGAGGCAGCTTCTGCAAAACAGGTCATCGCGAGTCGCTAGTTGTTAGGGAAGATCGGATTCGGCAGGGTTCGTAGCCACATTTGGTGTTATCATTTTTTGCTGGCAATTGCGCAACGGGTCAAATAAAACGCAGATTCGAACGCGATTTCCTGCGCAAGCGCAGGCCGAGCACCCTGAGTTCCGCTCTCCGTCAATCCTGTCTTCGCGTCTCCACCTCGGTATGCTCGCTACATGGAAGAAATTCTGAATGAGCCGCAGAATTCCGCGTCGCGAGTTTCTCACGAGTCTGAGCGCGATGGTGGCCGATGCAGCAGCCTCTCGCTTCCCGCGCAGGTCGCTGCTGGCCTCTGGCAGTCTAGCGGCCAAACCGAAGCCCCAGCCCACGTTCCAAGTAAAATCTTTGAAGGGCGTTGACTTTGTTCTCCGCAACTCGCCAACCTCGCGGAAATATCTGATCGAGACGATGCTCGGGGGCGTGGCGCTCCTCGACTACAACAACGACGGACTACTCGACATTTTTTTAGTAAATGGCGGGCAACTGCGAAACGTACCGGGCAAGCCCTTGAGCTTCAATCGCCACGACCCTGCCTACTGGAATCGCCTGTATCGCCAGAATAAAGATGGCACCTTCACCGACGTCACTAAGCAGGCGGGCCTGGCCGATGGCGGAGACACCAACTATGGCATGGGGGTTGCGGTCGGTGACTACGACAATGACGGCTTTTCCGATATCTATGTGACGAACTTTGGCAAAAATATTTTATATCACAATAATGGCGATGGCACCTTTACAGACGTCACCGAAAAAGCCGGGGTCGCTGCCGGCGGCTGGTCCGTTTCCGCGGGATTTTTCGATTACGATAATGATGGAATGCTGGATTTGTTTGTCACGCGTTACCTCGATTGGAGCGTGGAGAAAAGCATGCCGTGTGGCTCCGAGCAGGCCACGTACTGCCCGCCGGGCGATTTTGCACCCATCACCAGCATTCTGTATCGCAACCGCGGTGATGGCACGTATGAGGATGTTAGTGTGGCTTCCCGCATTGCCACGAAAAAAGGCCACGGACTGGGTGTTGCGTTCGCCGACTACGATGGCGATGGCTATACGGATATTTTTGTCGCGAACGACGCTGTCGAACAGTTTCTTTTCCACAACAACGGAAATGGCACGTTCACGGAGTGCGGTTTTGATTCCGGCGCGGCGCTCTCGGAAAATGGTAAAGCACTCTCAGGCATGGGCGTTGTTTTTCAGGATTACGATAACGATGGTCTCCCCGACTTGCTCGTCACCCAACTTCCGCGTGATCCCTACGTTGTGTTTCACAACGACGGCAAAGGATTTTTCAGTGCGCAAGAACTCGAGGCTGGGTTTGGCGTGCTTTCCGCAAGCTGTTCGGGCTGGGGAGTTGGATTGGAAGATTTTGACAATGATGGCTGGAAGGATGTGTTTGTAGTTCAGGGCCATGTCTTTGATAACGTGGAGTTCTATGACAGCTCGCTGCGTTATAAGGAACCTCCGCTGCTCGCCTTAAATCGAAAAGGACGATTCGAAAGAGGAAACGCCGGATCGGATTTGCCTGTGGCCGGACGCGGCGCGGCCTTCGGC
>Ga0210394_10004056_pt1 | contig 17470 bp, 19 predicted proteins | sample IncBWC12MmetaG_FD_160121 | JGI IMG/M metagenome (GOLD analysis project Ga0210394, IMG submission 160121) | Forest soil microbial communities from Barre Woods Harvard Forest LTER site, Petersham, Massachusetts, United States - Inc-BW-C-12-M | ecosystem: Environmental > Terrestrial > Soil >... | reverse complement strand
GAATCGAGCATTCCGATGAGTTGCATCACCCGCCTCCGACGTTTTCGGCGCACGATCGTATCGGAAAATCCTGAAGCCGCGGCGGCGGGTCATGCCACCCAGAACACCTCGGTCTGACCGGCCGGCGTCACTTCGATCCGCGTATCGAACAGCTTGGACAGCTCCTGCGCGGTCAGCACGTCGCTGCGACGCCCTGCACGCCACCAGCCGGCCCCGGACAGCAGCAGCACGTGCGTGGCGAATCGGGCCGCCGCGTTGATGTCGTGCAAGACCGCCACCACCGTCTGCCGCTCGCGCGCGGCGAGCTTGGCCAGCACCCAGGCCTGGTGGCCCGGGTCCTGGTGCGACGTGGGCTCGTCGAGCAGCAGGACCGGCGTGTCCTGGGCAAGCGCCGTGGCGATCGCGACTCGCTGGCGCTCGCCGCGCGACAAGCCGCGGATGTCCCGCCGCGCCAGATGCGCGCAATCCATTTCGTTCAGCACTGCGAACGCCACGTCGCGTGTCCCATCTTCCGGCCCGAAGCGATAGCGCGCGGTCAGCACGGTGTCCAGCACGGTGGCCGAAAACGGGTCGAGCCAGCGATCGTTCATCAGCGCCCGCAGCCCGGCCAGCTCTTCGACGTCGCAGCGGCCGATGGGCCGGCCCGCAATCCGGATCGAACCGCCCTGGATCCGGCGCGCCCCCGCCAGCGCGCCCAGCAGCGATGACTTGCCGGCGCCGTTCGGCCCGACCACCACCCAGCGCTGCCCCGGAGCAACCTGGATCGACAGATCGTTGACGAGATCCCGCTCGCCGGCGCGCAGGCGCAGCTCCTGGATATCGATCATCGGCTCGGTCATTGCCGGCGCAGCTGCCACAGGAACACCGGTACGCCGATCATCACCGTCAGCACGCCGACCGGCAGTTGCGCCGGCGCGGCGACGGTGCGTGCCGCCAGGTCGGCCGCAGCCAGCAGCGTGGCGCCGACAAACAGCGTCGCGGGCAGCGCGAGCCGCTGGTCATTGCCGACCGCGAAGCGGGCCAGGTGCGGCGCGACGAACCCGACGAAGCCGATCGCGCCCGCCAGCGCGACCGCCCATCCGGTGGCGATCGAAGCCACGATCACCAGGCGCCGCCGGACCTGCTCGACCCGAACCCCTTGAGTGAATGCCTGCAAGTCGCCGCGCAACATCAGGTTCAGCGCACGGGAGTCGCGCGCGCAGGCCGCGCCGCACGACACCAGCACCGCAACGCTGATCCAGGCAGCGATCGGGTCCTGGGTTCCGCTCAAATCCCCGAGCAGCCAGAACACCATCGGCCGCAAGCGCCCAACCGGTGCCAGCGACAGCGCGAGGCTCAGGACCGCGGCGGCGAACGAGGCCATCATCACGCCAACCAGCAGGATCGAAGACGACGCCGACTCTCCGGATACGTGCTCGGTGCCGAACAGGGCGCGCCGAGCCAGCAGGAACAAACCCGCCAGCGCCGCCAGCGCACCGACCACCGCAGCGCCGTGCGTCACCCAGGGACCGGCACCGACCGCAATCGCCACCATCGCCGCGCACGCGCCTCCACCCGAGATGCCCAGCACATAGGGATCCGCCAGTGGATTGCGCAGCAGGGCCTGCAGCAGCCCGCCGGACAATGCCAGCAGGCCCCCAACGGCGATCGCGGTCACCGCGCGGGGTAATCGCAGCCCGACGATGGCGGAGGCCAACGATCGATCGTCGGACGCCAGCAGCCCGTGCAACGCGGCGGCCGGATCGAGCCTGACACTGCCGATCATCAACGAAAGCGGAAGCATCAGCGCGCAGGCCGCGGCGAACAGCCACACCAGCAGGCGCGCCCGTGGTTCGTTCAAATTCTGCCTCGATGGCCGCGGCAAAACTTCCGCGTCAAATTGTTGGGAGCGCGGCACGCTAGCACAGCGCTTCTCAACCTCACGATATACTGGCCGCGCTTGTCCGCGGTGCCGAGGCAGCTTTCCGCTGCCCCGGTTAAACGGGAAACAGGTGAGCGCGCCTTGCTGCGCGCAATGCCTGTGCTGCCCCCGCAACGGTAAGCGAGCGTGGACGCATCCGACAGGCCACTGCGCGAAAGCGCGGGAAGGCGATGCGTCAAGGCTTGCGAGCCCGGATACCGGCCAAGGACAAAGTAGCCGAAGCGCTGCGGGGAGGCAGCGGCAGGTGGGCCAACTCGTTCACGTGCCAGTCCGATTTCCCGAAGGCGTTTCGTTCCTCACGCAACTCACCGGTCTGCGGGGACGCTGGCCGGAGAACGGGATATCGACATGGACCGCGTCATCAAGCCGGTTGCGCTCCTGGCCGCCCTCTTCGTCGCCGTTACGGCTAGTGCCGACGACGATGGGACGGTGGTGGTGAGTGCGACCCGATTCGCCGAACCAGACCCGCACATTCCCGCCGACATCAGCGTGATCTCACGCGAAGACATCCGGGACACTCCGGCGACCAATCTGCCGGATCTGCTGAAGGCCACTGCGGGCATCGAGGTGCGCCCACTGTACGGCGCGATGGGCATCGACGCGACGATCGACCTGCGCGGCTTCGGCGATACCGCCGGCAGCAATACGCTGGTGCTGCTGGATGGACAGCGCCTGAATCCGATCGACAGCGGCAGCATCAGCTGGTCGACCGTTCCGCTGGGCAGCATCGAGCGCATCGAGATCATCCGCGGAGCGGGGACCGTCCTGTACGGCGATCGGGCCACCGGGGGCGTCATCAACATCGTGACAGACAAGTCGGGCGCGCCGGCCGCCTCGGTCGAAGCGATCGGAGGCAGCTACGGCTACCGGGGCGCCGACGCGCAGGTCTCGGCCGGCCTCGGCGGCGCCTATTTCCCCGGCACCTATTTCCGCCTGACCGGCCACTACGCCGACAGCGACGGTTGGCGTCAAAACAGCCAAGCCGATCAGCAAGCGGCGAGCGGACGCATCGGCCATCGCTGGACGCAAGGCGAGGTCTTCTCCGACTTCGCGCTCTACAAGGACTCGAACGGCCTGCCAGGCGCGCTCCTGAGCAACGCCTATCAGAATGACCCGACCCAGGCGCGCACCCCCTATGACAACCAGCATCGCGACGGCTATCGCGCCCGGCCCGGCGTTTCGGTCAAGCTGTCCGACGCGTTGACATTCGATGGTGAGATCAGCCTCGAACACGAGAACTACAGCTCCGACAACGTCTCGTTCGCCAGCGTCTTCGACCGCCAACGGACCATGGTGTCCGTGACACCGCGAGTGCGCTGGTTGAACGAGCTCGCCGGCAGGCACAACGAAACCGTGGTCGGCCTGGATTACTACGACGGCAAAGTCGATGCGACGTCGATCAGCACGCCCTCGGTGATACCGGAGTTCGCCAAGCAGGCAAGCACCGCCTGGTATCTGCAGAACGTCACCACCCTTTCCGACCGCTGGTTCCTGACCCTTGGCGGCCGAGAGCAATACGTCAATCAGCATGCCGGAGAAGGCGCCTACCTCACCAGTTTTGGCGCCGGTCCGGTCACGGTACCCGCCTTTGACGGTTCGGCAGCCCGGTCGCGCGCCGCTTTCGACGTGGGACTCGTGTTCGAAGGCAGCCGATGGCGTGCCTTCGGCAAGTACGGCAGCGTGTTTCGCTTCGCCAACACCGACGAACTGTTCGGCTTCGACCCTTTCACCGGCAACCCGGTCTTCGCCGGCGATTTGCGGCCGCAGCACGGCCGCATCGGCGAGGTCGGCGCGAGCTTCACCGCCGGTCGCGCCAGCGCGAGGCTGTCGGCTTATCGGATGGACCTCAGCGACGAAATCGATTTCGACGGCACCACCTTCACGAACGTGAACCTGCCTGCGACCCGGCGCCAGGGGCTGGAGGCCGAGCTCGACTACGCCCTGATGGCCGGCCTGAAAGCGCACGTCGCCTACACCTTCATCGATGCAAGGTTCCGAGCGGGACCCGACGCCGGCAACGAGATCCCGCTGATCGCCCGCAACAAGGTGTCGGCGCAACTGGTATCGAGCAACGGCCGATTCGGTACGGTCACGCTCGCCGCCACGACGGTGGGCAACCGGCGCTACAGTGGCGACTTCGCCAATTCGCTCGGCACACTGGCCGGCTATACGACGGTCGACCTGCAGGGGCGCTGGACGCTGCTGCAGCGCTGGTCCGTGACGGCCCGCCTGATCAATGCCCTCGACCGGCGCTATTCACCCTTTGCAGGATTCTCGACGTTCTTCAACGACCACTACTACTACCCGGCCGACGCGCGCAGCTTCTTCGTCAGCGTCCGCTATGACTTCCCGTGAACGCACTTGCCTAGGCTCGCCATGAACCCTCATCGCCTCGACGACGCCGCGGTGGCCGCGGTCTACCAGACCATTCATGGCCGCCGGGACATTCGCGAGTTTGTGCCGGGTCCGTTGCCCGACGGAGTGCTGGCGCGCCTGTTCCAGGCCGGCCATGCGGCGCCGTCGGTCGGCTACATGCAACCGTGGCGCATGGTCCATGTCACCGATCCGGCCCTGCGCGAATCCATCGCGGTGATCGTCGAGCAGGAGCGCCGGAACACCGCGGCCGCGTTGCCATCCCGCAAGGACGAGTTCCTCAGGCTGAAGGTCGAGGGCCTGAAAAGTTGCGCCGAAGTCGTCGTGGTGGCGCTGATGGATGGACGCGAGCGACACATCTTCGGCCGTCGCACGCTGCCGGAAATGGACCTGGCTTCGGCCGCGTGCGCGATCCAGAACATGTGGCTGGCGGCGCGCGCCGAGGGCATCGGGCTCGGCTGGGTGTCGATCTTCGACCCGGAGGCGCTCGCTGCTCTGCTCGCGATGCCGCCCGGCGCCCGTCCGATCGCGATTCTTTGTATCGGGCGCGCTGCAGCTTTCCCCGAGAAGCCGGTGCTGGACCTGCTCGGCTGGGGTTGCCGCCTTCCGCTTGACCGCGTCGTGTTCGAGAACCGCTGGCCCGGCGACGCCGAGCCCACGCGACCTGCCTACTGAGCGCACGGCCGAGGCTCCGCCCGCGCCGCCGGCCGACCCTTATCCGGCCGGCCGTCGCTCGCGTGCCATTTGAAGATCCCGGCACAGTTGCTCGGCCCCGTCCAGCAGGCGCGGCGTGTTGCGTTGGATCAGATCCGGAGGGATGAAGAACAGGTTGTCGCGCACCACGGCGGTCAGCTGCGGCCAGCGCCGCCACACATCGAGCCATGCGGGGCGGGTTTCGTCCATGCCGCTGGCTACGATGACCTCCGGATCGGCGGCCAACACCGCTTCAACCGATACCACCGGCGCCATCGGCGTCAGGTTGCCGAAGATGTTGACGCCACCGCACAGGCCGATCGCGCTGCCAATGATTTGGGACGCCCCGACCGTCATCGGTGGATCGTCCCAGATCTGATAGAACGTGCGTACCTGTGGCCGGGAGGAAAAGCGCTGGCGCAGGTCCGCCAGGCGCGCACGGTAGGTCGTGGCGGCGGCCTCGGCGATGCCCGAGGTGCCGGCCAGTTTGCCGAACTGCTCCAGCGTGTTGGCGACGTCCTCGATGCGATCCGGCTCGGACCAGAACAGCGCGATGCCGAGCCGCTTCAGCGGTTCCACCTCGCTCAGCGAATTGCCGGTCAGCCATCCAATGACCAGGTCGGGCTTCAAGGCGACGATGGTCTCCAGGTCCAGGTTCGTGTAGGTGCCGATCCGAGCCAAGGCCTTGGCCGCCGGCGGATAGTCGCTGTATTCGACGACGCCAACCAGGTGATCGCCTGCGCCCGCCGCAAACAGGATCTCCGTGATGTGAGGCGAAAGGCTGATGATGCGACGAGCCGGCTCCTTCAGATGGATCTCGGCACCGCTGTCATCGCGCAATGAAATGTCGGCACGAGCCGGCAGCGCAACGGCCGCTAAGGCGAAAAAGAGGATGCGCAGCACGGGATTCGGTCGGGCGGAACGCGCATCTTAGTCCGATATGCCCACAAAACATCGAATGGATCCGGGCCGGGAGCCGGTATTTGCCGGCTGCGTGAGTGCAGGATCCACCCGAGTTTCTTTGGGCCCGTTTCGACACTAACGTGCGTGCAGGGGGGCGACGCCATGCCGGTGTCACGGCATGCAGGCGATGCAACGTTCAGCGGGGTTCACCATGGATGGCCAGGTTGCGCGGCTGGAAGCCGCGAAGAAGCTGCTTATCGAGATGACCGGATCTCATTCGTTCCTGGTCCGCTGCCGGCAAGAGGCCGTTTCGCCGGACGAGCTGAAGCTCTACCTCGTGCAACAAGGCCTCTACGATCAATACTTGACCCGATACCTGTGCGCGATGATGTCCAACCTGCCGAGCAACGAAGCGGTGCAGACGTTGGCGGGCAATCTCTTGCGAGAGCTGGGGCTCGCGCCGAACCGGCCCAAAGCTCACCACGTGATGTATCGAGAAATGCTGGAGCGCTGCTCGCTCACCTTGGAGGGCGCCGCAGCGCTGCCGGCCACGCAGCAATTGATCGACACCATGTTCAAGGCCTGCCGCGATCCGAACCCGGCCAGCGGACTGGGCGCAATCTGCCTGGGGTCTGAAAGCCTGGTGCCGACCATCTATCGCGACATCATCGCCGGCCTCACGGCGCACGGCGCACAGCCCGAAGACCTGGAATTCTTCCAGGTTCACATGGATGGCGATGAAGCTCACGCACACACGCTGCGCGACCTGACCGCCGAGGTCGTGTCAGGAAGACCCGATCGAACCGACAAGATGCTGCAGGTCGGTCAACAGCTGGTGTCAGCCCGCCTGGATTTCTTCAGTGCGATCGAAGCGGCTTGCGAGCGCCAGCAGCCGGTGGAGTTGACGCTGGTCTAGATCCCATCGTGATCGGCGTGCCGCAACCGCGGCACGCCGATCCAGCGCCGCCGAGCCAGCCGGCGAGCGCGCCGCAACGAGTCAGCCGCCCCGATACTCCGGCTCTTCCGCGACGAACACGCGTACCCCGTGGGAGGGAAAGTCGGACGGAGCGACATCGTCCAGGTCGACAAACGAGCGCGCCGGCGACACGTCGAAGCGCCAGGCGAACGATCGCTGCGCGCCGTGGTCGTCGGCGAGGTTGAACGTGACCCGCTCGCCGTAGGCCACCGAGACCCAGTGCGTCGACGGGCTCAACTGCACGATCCGATCGGAAGTATCGGACACGACCGCGGTTCCTTTGCCCGAGGTGCGCTCGGATTGCAGGCCGTTGAGCTTGCCGATCGTCGCCACCGTCATCATCGGCACCGATCCCGAATATTGCTTGGGTGCCACGCTCGACCAGGTGTCGCCACCTTCACTGGCGGCGAAGGCGGTGTGGGCGCCAAGACCGATCAGAGTCGCCGCAACGGCATGTTGCATCTTCATGTCCAGATCCTTTCCTGTTGGACGTCGCACCATCGAACCATCCGAATCGAGTTTCGAATGGTTTGGCCGAACCGTTGCGTGCAGTACCTGCGGTGTCCGGAAGAAATTCCTTCGCACTTCTGCTGGAATAAAATCGATTGGATTCAAGTCGCAGCAACACGCGCCAGACACTCACAAGGGCCAACCCATGACCACTCGTCGCGGTCCCAGCGCAATGGCCCTCGGGGTCGTGCTGGCGCTGAGCGGGGTTGGCGCGGCGGCACAGACCACGTCGCCGGGAAACACCCTCACGCTGTACGGCGCCTATCGCGACGGCGGCGGCTTCACCGACGCGACCACCAACCGGACGCTGCGGCTGGACGCTTCTCCTGCATGGGCGATCGCCTACGACCGGGACGTGGACGCGAGCCGGCAGCTGGAGTTCTTCGTGACCTACCAGAGCACGCACCTCGAGCTCGACCCCGCCGCGAGTTCCAACCCACAAGCGCGCACGGCCCCTTCCTCGCTGCCGATGAAGGTGCTCCACGTTCACGTCGGCGGCACCAACTTCGTCGACGGCCCGGTCGGACAGGGCTTTTACGTGCTTGGCGGGCTTGGCCTCACGCTGTTTGAACCGGGATCGAGCGGCTACGGCGACGAAGTGCGGCCGTCACTGAACCTCGGCCTCGGGTATCAGGTGTCACTCGCGCAACAGCTCGCGCTTCGGATCGAGGCGCGAGGCTATGCCATCGTCGTCTACAGCAGCGGAGGGCTGTTCTGCTCGGGCGGCTGCGTGTTCAAGATCAAGGCAGATACGGTGACGCAGGGCGAGGCGCAGATCGGGCTGTCCTACCGGTTCTAGCCGTTTGCGCGCGCCCTGAAGAGAGAACGAGGGGGTTGGGCTGAGCGGAGCCTGCTGTTGCGCCCCCGGTCAACTGTAAGTAGCGTTCGTGCCAGCCGCACTCAGGGAGGGCGAGCATGGCACAGGACCACAAGCGCATATCGGGTCTGTCGGGAAACGAGATCTTTTTCCTGGAGCGGATGGGCTACCGGCCCGGGCAATTGTGCGTCGGCAACAGCGTCGTCGCACTGGGCGTCGCCAAGGGGATCGGCGCGGGCTTGTCGACGCTGGCCGGGGGCGAGATCGAGGAGGTCACGCACCTCGTGCACGATGGCCGCATGCGCGCCTTCAACCGGATGATGGATGAGGCCGTCCGCTACGGCGGTGCCGGCCTCACCGGTGTGTCTTTCGATGTCGTCAACCACGGCGGCAACCTCGAGTTCATCACGCTGGGCTCGGCGATCCGCAAAGCCCAGGACGGCGGGACGGGCGAAATCGCATTCTCGACCTCGGCCGACGTGGCCAAGCTCTTTTGCCAGGTCGATGCCGGGTTCAGACCGATCCGTTTCGTGTTCGGCAACGTGGCCTACTCGATCGGGCTGGGCGGAAGCATCGCCGGCGGCCTGAGGCGGCTGGCGCGCGGCGAAGTCGCCGAATTCACGGCGATCTTCGATAAGACCCGACACCTCGCACTGACGCGGATCGTCGACGAGGCCAAGCGCTGCAACGCCAATGCGGTGGTCGGCATTGAAACGACCATTTCGCCGCTGCTCGGAACGCAGGAAATGATCATGATCGGCACCGCATCGCACCACCCGATGGTGGATGCCTTCGAGCTCAAGCCGGTCACCAGCGACATGACCAACGAAGAGATGTGGAACATGGTCAACGTCGGATTCCTGCCGATCCGTCTGGTGATGGGCGTGTCGGTCTACTCGTTGGGCCTCAGGAGCGGAATCTTCTCGGTACTCCAGACGCTGGGCGGCGGCGAGGTCGCCGGTCTGACCGAGATCCTGTACGAGGCGCGTGAGAAGGCGCTGGCCCGGATCGAGGCCGATGCCGAGCGTTGCGGCGCTGACGAGGTCGTCGGCGTAAAGACGCGCATCTACGACCTGGGCGGCGGTCTGATCGAATTCATGGCCATCGGCACCGCGGTGAAGAAAGTCGAGGGTGCCGGGACCCGGTCGGCGGCGCTGCCGCCCCAGGCGGTGCTGCAGGATCGCGATACCTTCGTCGACGCGTCCGACTCGGCCGGTGCCACGATCAACGTCAGCCGCTCCAACGCTGCATCGGCCCGCAAGACGCAGCGCGGACCGATGGCCATCGTGATGGCGATCGGCTTCTTCGTGTTCTACGTGTTGCTGCGTCTGTCGTCGCAACACTGAGTGGGCTCGAAGACCAAGGGATTGATGTGGGTCCTGCTGACGGTCGGCGTCGCGACCGGCCTGGTGTTCGGCCTGCCGCGGCTGGCTCGGCACGTGCCGTGGTCGACTGAGCGCTGGTTGGCCGGAGTCGTCGGCGGCGCGCCGCCGGGTGCGCTGTGCACAGGACACGACCGATCCGACTCGAAGGCTGCTTTGGACAAGCTGGCGCAGCGCATTTATCCGCTGGCGACGGACGACAAGGCCGTGCCGATCACGATCGACGTGGTCCGAGGCAGCACGATCAACGCGGTTGCGACGCTGGGCGGCCGCGTGTACGTGTTCGAGGGCTTGCTCAAGCAAGCCGCCTCGCCCGAGGAGCTGGCCGGAGTCCTCGCCCACGAAATCGAGCATGTGCTCAACCGCCACATCATCCAAGGCCTCGCGGTGAACCTGCTGACGCTTCAGGCGCTGCGGGTGATCTTGCCCGGCGGCGATCCATCCGGCGCTCGCATGGCGCACCTGTTGTTGACGATGCAGTTCAGCCGCCGGGAGGAGTCCGAAGCGGACGAAAAGGGGCTCGAGCGGCTGCGGTCTGCGCAGGTGGACGCAGCCGGATTCGAACAGTTCTTCGCCCGCGCCCAGCAGATGCCTTCACCACCGGCGTTTCTTTCGAACCATCCCTCGAACGAATCGCGCAAAGCGCTGGCGGCGCGCTTTCGCGGCTACGCCACGTTGCCGGTGCTCGAGCCTGGCGAATGGCAATCGCTCAAGGCGATTTGCCAATAGCGCGGCGGCGGGCCGTGCGAGGGCCCTCGAGCTGCGGGCCCTTGAGCTCGAGCGGCAGGCCTGCCGCGGTCAACGTCACCCGATCGCATATGGCCGCCACCCTCTGATTCAGGCGTCCCTGCTCGTCGGCGAAAGCGCGAGCCACGGCGTTGATCGGAATGATCCCGCAGCCAACCTCGTTGCTGACCAGGATCAGATGACCGGGCAGGGTCGGAATGCAGCCCAGCAGTGCGGTGATGTGGCCGGTCAGCAGGGGGCAGTCGACCGGCTCGCCGGCCTGCGCTTGGACGACGGCGCGGCCGGCGAAGAACAGGTTGGACAGCCACAGTGTCAAGCAATCCACCAATAGGCAGGTGTCAGGACCCGCATGACGGGCCAGCGCCGAAGCGAGCTGTAGCGGCTCTTCGACGCTGACCCAGTCGGCCGGCCGGTGCTGCCGGTGGTGGGCGACGCGGCGCGCCATTTCCGGATCGTCCGGCCTGGCCGTTGCGAGAAAGACGACCGTCAGTCTGCTTTGTCGGGCCCGCGATTGCGCCAGGGCACTCTTGCCCGACCGGGCACCCCCGATGATCAACTCCTTCATGGCGACCCGAGGCTAACACCAACGGCACCCAAAGCCGGCCGCGGGAGATAATGAGTGCGCTCGGTCAAGGGAGCACGGTGCAATTCCGTGGCGGGCCCGCCGCTGTGATCGGGGACGGCCGCTGCAGGTCGAAAGACAGCCACTGGCGAGGATCACCTCGCCGGGAAGGCGCAGCGATCCGAATGATCCGAAAGCCAGAAGACCTGCCGAGCCGATTTCGAGAACCCGGGCGATCGTGACGCCGGCGCGTGGCAGCGTGTGGCGGCAGCGGCCCCTTTCGAAGGGAAGAATCGGATGCATTCGGATCTGCAGTTCCGCATCAATGCGGTCGACCGCACGCTGAGCTCTGCGCTTCAGAACAAGATCGACCACAAGACCAAGCCGCTCGGAGCGTTGGGCCGCCTCGAGCAGCTCGCCCTGCAGCTGGGGCTGATCCAGCATAGCCTGACGCCCCGGCTGCATCGACCTCACATCCTCGTTTGCGCCGGCGATCACGGCGCCGCAAAAGCCGGCGTTTCCGCCTACCCCCAGGAGGTCACCTGGCAGATGGTCGAGAATTTCCTGGCCGGGGGCGCCGCGATTAACGTGCTGGCGCGACAAGCGGGGATTTCGCTTGTGGTGGCGGACGCGGGCGTCAACCATGGGTTCGGGCCGCGCGACGGCTTGCTCGATGCCAAGGTCGCACCGGGTACCGCCAACTATCTGGAAGGCGCCGCCATGAGCGCGCAGCAGTGCGCGACCGCCCTGCAGCGCGGCGCCACCGTCGCACGCGACCTGGCGGCGAGTGGCTGCAACGTGTTGGGCCTGGGCGAAATGGGCATCGGCAACACGGCGGCCGCATCGCTGTTGACCCACTGCGTGACCGGGTTGCCGCTGAACGCATGCATCGGGCGCGGCACCGGCCTGGACGACGCGGGCCTGGCCCGCAAACGAGAGCTGCTGGCGCGAGCGCTCGCACACTGGCGGGATCGCGACGAAGAGGCGCTGCACATCCTGGCCCGCTTCGGCGGCTTCGAGATCGCGATGCTGACCGGTGCGATGCTGGCGGGGGCCGAGGCCGGCATCACGCTGGTCATTGATGGTTTCATCGTGACCAGCGCGCTGCTGATTGCGCATCGGATACATCCGGCAGTGCTCGACTATTGCGTGTTCGCCCATTGCTCCGAGGAGGCAGGCCACCGGGGGCAACTCGACTATCTGAAGGCCAAGCCGCTACTCGACCTGGGCCTGCGCCTGGGCGAAGGCACCGGCGCGGCGCTCGCTTATCCGTTGCTGAAAGCCGCGTGCGCCTTTCTGGACGAGATGGCCAGCTTCGAATCGGCGGGAGTGTCGAACCGCGAATGATTCGCGAGGCCGAGGTCTTCTTCGCTGCGCTGCGCTACTTCACCCGCCTGCCGGTGCCTTCCTTCGGCCAGTCGGAGCAACAGCAGGAGCAGCAGCTCGAGCGTGCCGTGCGCTATCTGCCGCTGGTCGGCGTGATCGTCGGCATCGTCGGCGCGCTGCTCACCGTGGCCACAGCGCAAGTCCTGCCGATGCCGCTGGCGATCCTGGCCGGCATGGCCTCGACCTTGCTGGTCACGGGCGCCATCCACGAAGACGGCTTTGCCGACGCCGTCGACGGCTTCGGCGGCGGCCGGGACAAGGATCAGATCCTCGAAATCATGAAGGACTCGCGTATCGGCAGCTTCGGTGCGATCGGCATCACACTGATGCTGGTTGGTAAGTTCAGCGCGCTGCAACAGATTGGCGCGTGGAATGGGCTGCGGATGCTCGGCTTTGCATTAATCGCAGGGCATGCGCTGTCACGCGTCGCGCCCACCGCGCTGATGTTCGCGTTGCACTACGTGCGTGAGGAGGGGAACGCCAAGTCCAGGCCGCTGGTCGGGGCGCTTTCCGTCGCCGGGTTGGGCCTGGCCGCGGTGTGCGGCCTCGCCCCCTGCCTGCTGCTGTGGAGCTCGAAGGCGTGGCTGGCGATCGCCATGGCCACCGCGGTCACCGTGATCGCGGCGGCCTACTTCGTCCGCCGGATCGGCGGCTATACCGGCGACTGCCTCGGAGCCACGCAGCAGCTCGCGGAGCTCGCTTTCTACTTTGGCCTCGCGTGCAAGCCTTCCTGATTCGCCATCCACGACCGGACGTGGCGCCGGGCATCTGCTACGGCGCAACCGACCTCGACCTGGCGGACGATGCGCTCGAGTGTGCGACCGGCTTGCGCGAGCTTCTGCCGGAGCGGATTTCGCTGTTCAGCAGTCCGATGCGCCGTTGCCGCCGCCTCGCGGAGGCTTTGCACTCCGCGGTGCAGTACGACGCCCGCCTGCGTGAGATGGACTTCGGCGACTGGGAGTTGCAGCCCTGGAGCCGGATTCCTCGCGCCGAGCTCGACGCATGGGCAGCCGCGCCGATGAGCTATGTGCCGCCTGGCGGCGAATCGGTCGCCAGCGTGCAGGCACGGGTTGCCGCGTTTCTACAGGAGCGCTGTCGTCCGGATGGCGAGGACCTCGCCCTCGTCACCCACGCGGGCGTGATCCGGATCGTGGTCGGGAAATTGCGAAGTCTCGACGAGCCCGGCTGGTTCAAGCTGCGCTTTGGTTATGGCGAACTCACCGTGGTCGAGGTCCCCGCGCAAGGCGGATGATTCGGGACGTGGGTCGGCCGGACTGTATCTGGCTGGCTGCGGGTGCTACCATCATTCGATGCTGGAAGAATTGGACGCACTTGATGCAAGGATGCGGCAATTGGCCGGGCACGTGCGGCAATTGCGCGATGAAAACCAGAATCTGCGCCGTCAGCTGGCCGAGTCTCAGTCGGAACTGGCGACGCTGAACGAGCGGGTGACGGCCGCGACCCGGCGGCTGGATACGTTGATCGAGGAGTTGCCGGCTGAGTCCATCCGAGGAAACGGACACTGAACCGGGCGCCTATCGAAACGCCGAGCAGGCGCCGGTCGAGCAACTGACGGTCACGATCCTGGGGCGGGAATATCGCGTCGCTTGCCGCCCACAGGAGCGCGACGAACTGCTCGCGTGCGCGCAATACGTCGATCGCAAGATGTCCAGTGTGCGCGACAGCGGGAAAGTGCTGGGAGCGGACCGGATCGCCGTGCTGGTGGCGCTTCAGCTTGCGCAGGAGCTGTTCGGGATGCGAAACGCGGATGGTGTACCGATCGCCGACCTGCGCCGGCGACTGCGCGAACTGAATGATTTGGCGGGGGAAATGTTGGCCCCTCAGGAAAGCCTGTTTTAGGGGGCATTTTCATTTCAATGTGGCACCGCGGCGCGTTAGAATGAAAACTCCCTGCGGTGTACGCGCAAAGGCCTTTTAGTTCCTTGAACCGATGCGCAATGCGCAAGGTTGTTGAGCTCGCGTCGCGGTGCGATCGGCACGCGTCTGCTGAACCTAAACGTCGCGGACAACGACCCCCCTGAACCCATGGTTCAGGACATCAGGCCGGGCGGCACGCGCGGGGGCTTTATTCAAGAACGAGGGGGCTGGGCTGGCCCCCTCGTTGCTCCCCCCAGCCAATGTAAAGTCACTCACTATTTTTCGCACCGTTTTTAAGTCGCTCACTATTCTTCGCACCCGTTTCTGCATCACCTCCGCGTAAGAGTTCCGCCATCGCAACACACTACTGGCTGATGAAATCCGAGCCGGACGATGGCTCCGTCGACGAGGCGCTCGCCGCGCCGCGCGCGACCGTTCCGTGGACCGGCGTGCGCAACTATCAGGCGCGCAACTTCATGCGCGACCAGATGAAGATCGGCGACGGCGTGCTGTTCTGCCATTCCGGCGTCGAGCAACCCGGAATCGTGGGCCTGGCCGAAGTCGCGAGCGCACCCTATCCGGACCCGACCCAGTTCGATCCGAAGAGCCACTACTACGATTCAGCATCGCGCGCCGAGGCGCCGCGCTGGATCATGGTCGACGTGCATGTGCTGCGCAAGACCCGGCCGCTGGCGCTGATGGATCTGCGCGCGCATCGCGAGCTCGCGCAGATGCGCGTGCTGCAAAAAGGCAACCGCCTTTCGATCACGCCGGTCAGCGCCGCCGAGTGGCGCTTCATTCAGAAGCTGCTGAACCAGAAGCATTAAGCGCGCGGTCGCGCGAGCAGTGACGCGCGCCGCTCGGCGCGATTCCTTGCTGTTGCCTCGCGATCCGCAGCAACGCACGCCCGGTTGCGTCCAGCTCCGGCGAAAGCGACTCGGCGGTTTGCAAGGCTTGCTCTGTCCTGGGATCGAGGCGTTGAAACTGCCCAGCGGCGTCGACCAACTGTCCGTTGGGCCCGGTCGCCTGCAGGTGCCACAGGTAGGGGACGTTCGCCTGGAGCTGAACCGCGTCAGGCAGCTCGAACGTCGAATCCAAGGTTCGGGTTTCGAACAGCACGTTCCCATCGTCATCGATCAGGCGCACGCGATAGGTCCATTGCGATCCCAGCGACCGCCAGCAAAGGTAGATCGCGTCCGGCGTCAACTGAGTGCCCCTCGGACCCTCGGCTTGCAGTTCCACTTCGCTGGCGCCACGCATCGCGGCGCTGCCCTGAAGGGTCGTGCCGTCGGGCCGGATCCGCAGCGCGCGCAGCGCCGGGATCAGTTCGCGCCTGGCGAGGCGACCCGACCCGGTGGACGCTTGTACCGCTTCGGGGTGTACAACGAACCGGCCTGGGCCCTGCAACTCGTAGATCAATCCACTCAGCGGGTAAGTGAGCACGATCCTCGCATTGCGCTCGAGCGCGACGATCGCGCCCTGCTCGACCGGGTCGGCAACTTCGGGGGTTTGCGTGCGGCCGCGCACGATCAATCGAGCCGATCCTTCGACTTCGGTCACGATCGCAACCAGCCTCGCGCTGCCCGGATCGGCGCCGGCGCAACCCGGTGCGGTCCACAGCACCGCCAAGGCTCCCACCACGAACCGCGCCGTCATGTCGTTGCTCCTCGCGGCAACGCGCCGCTGTCACGATAGCCGGTCGTCGCCGACTCGGCTGTCGAATTTTGCGCACCTGGAGCCCAGCCGATTCACCCGGCCGGCCGCCACCCGGCGATCGAAACCGGCGAGTGGCCTCGCAGCGCCACCTCTCCCAGCGGGCGAAGTCCTGGGTCCGGCGAGGCCGGATCGAGGTACAAGGACGATTTTGTCTGAGCCGTCGTTCACATTAGATACGGCTCTCCTAACGCGTCTCATGGGGAGTTGTTTCCTCAATGAATTTCTTGGCCACCCCACGGTCCCCTAGGCGGGAATAGTCGGCGGCCCAGCGTTCGAACGCAGCCTGATCCTCGCAATCGGAGCGGGGTTTATCTGTTTCTTGCGACACAGCCGCTGTCAGAGCTTTTTGATAGGCCGTCTTCCTCTCGCGAAGCGTATTGAGCATGTCCGGCGACCAATTGGCCGATTGTGCAAGTTTGACGCCCACGCCGAGACCTATCATCGTCTGGTCCCGCTCAAGAAACAACTTCGTTAGATCGTTGCAAACACCAATGTGGCTCGCCTCAGCCACCGAAGGAAAGTTGCAGAACTTAAAAAAGGGGAAATAGGGCAGGGTTGGCAGAGTTATCTGCATCCCGAGCAAGTCGTCTGCAAGCACCGAACGGGTCTGTGGCCCTTGGCCCCGAATGTCCGGCAATTGCAGCAATCCAAGGAAATTCGGGAAGCGCGCGTCGAAGCGTTGAGCGTTAGAAGCCCGATAGATGGCTTCGTACCGCGCGGCGTCATTGTATGCGTGGCTCGCTATAAGTAGCCAAGGCACAGCGTTGTCAGGCTCGATGTCCGCCCATTGCTCTGGCGACAGCAATGCGCAGGCTCCGCCAGCACCGTAGCCGCAGGACAGAAATGCGAGTGCGTATACCTGTGGATCGCGGCTGCCCGACGCTAGCTTTACAAGCTTGTCGGTCGATCCTTGCAAGTAAAGACCTAGGGCTCTTTCGCGTTCGTCCCGGCTGTCCGCAAGTTTCGCTTTCAGACGACTGAAGGTGCTATCGGCGTTTTTTCGGGCTTCCGCTTGGATGCCTTCGACCGCTTCTTGCTTGACGCGGCCATATCCGCATAAAACTGTCTCGTCGGCCGCCATGGGATGCGGCGATGGCACCGCTAGCCGAGGGATTAGCCGCGCGGTTGAGGCTTGGCTTCTCGGAGTCGAAGCGGTCTGTTGCTCTTCCGACGCGCGCACTACGAACAGAAAATAGATCAGGGCGGCCAACGCCAACCCCATAATTGCCGCCAGAACGAACAGCCCCCTGCGTCCGTCCTCACCCATCAAGGTCTTACCCACGTGACAAGTCTAAGGTAGCCTGTGCTGATGCTCTCTCAATTCACCCGGTCCACCCGACTGATCCAGCCAGGGCGCACGAGTAAGTCGTTCTGCCGATAGACCATCCCCCTAAGAGAGTGGACGATACGGCGATCCGGACCTATCGGTTCACGCACCCAACGTGACTCGATGCCACCGTGCCTGCCTACCTCACTCCGTTCCACCCGGCCACACCAGCTTGGGCACGGGGCTGTCTGACGGTCGCTGTCTGCGTCGTCATGGTGGCTTGCGCCGTATTCCAAGCCGAGCAAACCATCTTTGACCTGAGTACCTACCCCGGGCAGT
>Ga0210394_10004055_pt1 | contig 17470 bp, 14 predicted proteins | sample IncBWC12MmetaG_FD_160121 | JGI IMG/M metagenome (GOLD analysis project Ga0210394, IMG submission 160121) | Forest soil microbial communities from Barre Woods Harvard Forest LTER site, Petersham, Massachusetts, United States - Inc-BW-C-12-M | ecosystem: Environmental > Terrestrial > Soil >... | reverse complement strand
GCCAAGCATCGCGCAATTGACTACTTCCGGCGAAACAGCATGCTGCAGCGCAAGCATGAAGAACTTGGCCGCGAGTTTGAAAAGAAAGAGATGGCCGTGCCTGACTTTGATGCGGCTCTCGACGACAATATCGGTGACGATCTTCTGCGTCTCGTCTTTGTCTCCTGCCATCCGGTACTTCCTACCGAGGGGCGCGTTGCCCTTACATTGCGCTTGCTCGGGGGCCTGACGACCGAAGAAATCGCGCGCGCTTTCCTGGTAGCCGAGGCGACTATCGCGCAGCGCATCGTGCGCGCCAAACGCACGCTTGCCGAGAAAGGCGTCCCCTTTGAGGTGCCGCGGGGCGCCGAGCTGATCAGCCGTTTGTCATCGGTTCTCGAGGTCGTTTACCTCATCTTTAATGAGGGCTATTCGGCGACCATGGGAGACGATTGGATGCGGCCTGCGCTCTGCGAAGATGCGTTGAGGCTTGCGCGCATTTTGGCCGAGCTTGCGCCGCGCGAACCGGAGGTCCACGGTTTAGTCGCGCTCATGGAGATCCAGGCATCGCGGTCGCGAGCGCGTGTGGGCCCATCGGGAGAGCCCATCCTGCTGTTCGAGCAAAACCGAGCGCACTGGGACCAACTTCTCATCCGCCGTGGTCTTGCGGCGCTCACGCGTGTCGAGAAACTGGGCGCCGCGCAAGGTCCATACGTATTGCAGGCTGAGATTGCAGCCTGTCACGCACGCGCTCGCACCCCGGAGGAAACTGACTGGTCTCGAATTGTGATCCTTTATACAGCTCTTGCACAGCTGACGCCATCTCCTGTTGTGGAGCTGAATCGTGCGGTGGCGGTCGCGATGGCTTTCGGTCCAGCAGCCGGGCTTGAGCTGATCGACGGGCTGGCTGCAGAAGGCTCACTTGAGAATTACCATCTGTTGCCAAGCGTGCGCGGCGATTTCCTCAAAAAACTTGGCCGCTTGGACGAGGCTCGTACGGAATTCGAGCACGCGGCGTCGCTTACCCGCAATTTACGCGAGCGCAAACTACTCCTTGACCGCGCTCAGATGTGCGGGGGCTGATGCGCATATAAGTGGAACGATCATCACTTTGTGACCCAGGTCACAACGAACTGTGATGCAGATTGCAAGTCGGCTCTCGCAAGCGTGCTATATCTAGCCGCATCACGCTGAATGTCTCTCTCAGGAGTTTTTATGCCCGAGCGGCAAGAACTAACGAAAGACGCAAAGATGGCCATGATTTCCCAGTTTCTGGGATTCATGCTTGACGCCTATGACATGGCGTTGGTTCTGATCATGGCTCCAATTCTGGTCAAGGTTTTCATTTCTCCAAAAGGCAGCGCAGCCTGGCAGTACATTGTAATTGTGTTTACGTACTCGATTACGATGGCCTCCAGGCCGATCGGTTCGGCGCTGTTCGGACGCTATGCCGACAAGATTGGCCGCAGGTTCCTTCTCGTCTTCACCATCGGAGGCGTCGGCATCATGTCCGTCCTCGGAGGCTTATTGCCTACCTACGCCCAGATTGGCGTCTGGTCTTATGTTGTCTTCTGCACTCTCCGCTTGATGATGGGAATCTTCTTCGGTGGTGAATACGCCGTGGGCCACACCTTCGCCATTGAATATGCTCCTCAAAAGAGGCGGGGACAAATAGGCGGCTTCATCCAATCGGGATTCCCGTTGGGATATGTTTTCGGCTCGTTGGTTTTTGCCCTGGTTTCTTTCCTGACAACCAAAGAGGCAATGCTGGCCTACGGCTGGCGAATTGTTTTCGTGAGCGGGGTCATTCCGGTTTTCCTGGCTCTTTATATCAGGAGCAATCTCCACGAGTCGCCGGAATTCGAGAAGGCCAAAGCCGGGGGCAAGATCGAAAAATCTCCGTTCTTGAACCTGTTTAAGCCGCCTCAACTTTTTGACTTTCTGCAAGTCTTCTTTTTTATGACTGGCCTGTTCCTCACTGATTACTCGGTATACGGATTCCTCCCTAACATCCTGACGTTGAAAGGACGCGGCTTCGGCACCACGACCTATAGCTTGATTTATGGCTTCGCGTTGTTCATGGCGTTCCTGGGCTACAACTTCTATGGTTGGCTTTCGGATCGAACCGGCAGAAAGATCTTGACCCAGTGGTATTGCGCCTTTCTGGTGGTGTTTGGAGTTCCGGTTTTCTACGTTCTTTATCACGCTGCTGTTGCCCGCAATCTCTGGATGGCGATTCTGGGAACGGTTATGGCAGCCATGCTCAAACTGTCGTGGGGAGTGGTTCCTGCCTATCTCTGTGAGCGATTCCCGACGAGACGGCGTGCGGCGGGCGTGGGTTTCGGCTATTCCTCGGGCGCCCTGCTGGGTGCATGGTTCAGCGCTTATGTGTGGTGGGCTCACAAGATTCCGTTTATCGCCGCAATCGAGAAGCAGGATATGTGGTTATCGCCCGCCGTAGTCCTGACGTTCGGCGCAGTCATGACCTTCGTCAGCCTTTTGTACTCCCCGGAGACGAAACATCTTGAATTGGATGAGGTCGGCGAAAGGGAACGGGCAAGCGATCGGGCCAAGGACCTAGCCGGCGTGCCGGATACTATGGCCGCGGACTAGTGTTTGGCAGACTGTGGCCGTCCGCTTAATGGGAGGAAGGTGAGAATTGCAGTGTGCAAAAACGAAAACGCCCCAACTCCGGTTAGAGTTACGGGACGCTCGCTAAACGGTCGGTTAGGTCGCCATAGTCGCTCCAACCGATGTGAGCGATATTGACCAGCCGAGATTCATGTCCGTCCCGCATACTTGAGGTCGGCGGCATCTTCCCGCAATTAGGACGGCCTCTTGACGAAACACATCACGACTGCCAAGAACGAACCTCACTTTAGCCCGCATGCCTTTCTTTCAACTATAGGGAAGGGCAGGGAAATGGTGTCTCTATCAAAGAAGAATACGATCTTCACTCAAGGCGATTCTACTGACGGACTGTTCTTTATCCAAACGGGTAAGGTGCGGCTCAGCGTGGTTTCGGAAAGCGGCAAAGAAGCAACTCTTGGCATTTTGGGCGAAGGCGATTTCTTTGGCGAAGGTGGTCTTGCGGGCCAGCTTCTACGCATGTCGTCTGCGACTGCCGTGACAGACTGCGTCCTTCTCCACGTGGAGAAGAAGGCGATGGTGCTGGCAATGAGTCTCGAACCAAAATTGTCGGCCATGTTTGTCAAGTATTTGTTGAAGCGAAACATCCGCTATCAGGAAGACTTGGTAGATCAGCTTTTCAATTCCAGCGAAAAGCGGCTAGCGCGGGTTCTTTTGTTGATGGCGCATTTTGGCAAAGAACAAGTGTCCGAAATGGTCGTGCCAAGGCTGAGTCAGGAGACTCTGGCAGAGATGGTGGGGACAACCCGTTCGCGGGTCAGTTTCTTTATGAATCGATTCCGTAAGCTCCGCTTTATCAACTACGACGTTGGAGACAATCTGCACGTCCATAGCTCTCTCCTCGGCGTGGTTCTTAATGATGACAACGGAACATCTGTGGTTCCGGAGGCCGAGAATCCAAGTGGCCGTGTCAACAAGCGCCTCGAAGCGCCTGCAACGCCCGGCGGCCCTCCCGACAACGAGCGTGCTAAGAAGCCACCCCTGCGCGTGGAACGACGCCGGAAGTAACCAACGCGTGGTGAAGTCATTGCGCACGGATTCCAAGGATTTGTTCCGGATCACAATGATCTGTGACTTACATCACCGTCGATGCCGCGACCCCCTCGCACAATGAATTATCTCTAATCTGCCAGGGCTGGTGCCCAGCGCCATCACCAGAACTTGTCACGGCAGGGATGCCCAGGAATTCTGAGGAGGTTTTTTAATGGCGGCGAATCCGATTCTCACACTTGAATCGAAACCAATTCTCGAGCGGAAAACGACAATAGAGGAAAAGATCGCCGAACTGCGCCTCAAGCGAACGCTGATCCAACAGGGAGGCGGCAAGAAACGAATCGACAAGCATCACGCGGACGGTAAGCTCACAGCTCGCGAGCGGGTGGAAAATCTCGTCGACCGAGGAAGCTTCCAGGAAGTCGGCCTTTTCGCGAAACACCGTTCCACGTATTTCGACATGGCTGGCAAGGACCTGCCAGCGGATGGAGTGATCACAGGCTGCGCGACAGTCGATGGCCGCCTGGTTCATCTTGCCAGCCAGGATTTCACGGTCGCCGGCGGCGCTGCCGGCGAAGTTCACTGCGCGAAGATTACAGAAATGATGCAGGGTTCGTTGAAGACCGGGAGTCCCTTCGTGTTCATCAATGATTCGGGAGGTGCGCGGGTCCAGGAAGGAATCGACAGCCTTGCCGGTTACGCGAGCGTGTTTTACAACAACACATTATTATCCGGAACGGTTCCGCAGATTTCAGTTATCTGCGGCCCTTGCGCAGGCGGCGCCGCTTACAGTCCGGCGCTAACCGATTTCATTATTCAGACCAACCGCGGCCGCATGTTCATCACCGGACCATCGGTCATCAAGCAGGTGACCGGAGAGGTGGTCACGGCCGAAGAATTAGGCGGCCCGGCGGCGCAGATGAATCGATCGGGTGTGGTTCACTTGATCGCTGAAGATGACCCTGGCGCACTCTCTCTGTGCCGTCGTCTGCTGAGCTTCTTGCCTTCGAATAACCTGGAAGAAACTCCGCGGCTGCCCTACAACCTTGCACCGGAGACCGATCCCGCGCTAAACCACGCAATCCCGGCAGATCCGAAAATCGCCTACGACGTGCGTGCGGTGATCACGCGAGTGCTGGATTCGCACGACTTCTTCGAAGTACAGCCGGGGTTCGCTGCCAATGTAGTAATTGGTTTCGGCCGCATCCAGGGACGGGCTGTGGGTATCGTCGCAAATCAACCCAAGGTGCTGGCCGGGGTCCTGGATATTGACGCGTCAGATAAAGTCGCCCGCTTCGTGCGCTTCTGCAACGCTTTCAATATCCCGCTGGTGACTTTTGTGGACACCCCTGGTTTCTTGCCAGGCATAGAGCAAGAGTACGGCGGCATTATTCGACACGGGGCGAAAATCCTTTTCGCCTACTCGGCCGCGACCGTTCCAAAAATAACTGTCGTATTACGGAAAGCGTATGGCGGCGCTTACATCGCGATGTGCAGCAAAGCGCTGGGCGCGGATCGCGTGGTGGCATGGCCTACGGCTGAAATCGCAGTCATGGGGGCTGAAGGCGCAGCGGAAATCGTCTTCCGGCATGAGATTGATGCCGCGGAAAACAAGGTCGGGCGTCGCAAGGAACTGATCGATCGCTATCGCAATACTTTTGCTAATCCCTATGTGGCCGCTGGCCGGCGACTAGTGGATGACGTGATCGAGCCCGCCGAGACCCCGAAGTACCTGGCGCAGGCTCTCGCAGCATCAAGCTCGAAGCGAGAACTTCGTCCACCGAAGAAGCATGGCTTGATTCCGCTTTAGGAACATGCTGATGGCATACAACTACTCAATTATTGTCGCGTTGATTGCCGCAGGATTGCTGGCGGTTTCTATCAGCTTGCTACGCATACTGAAGCGGACGCTGACAGACCTTCATCTCGAGTTCCAGCAGCAAATCGATGCGTTGTCGGCGAAGGTTGGGATTCTCGAACGCAACCCCATCGCGCAGAGTGCCGCTTCCGTATCGACGCTATCCGGGAAGGTTGCGTCACAGGCGGCGGACGAAGCGGAGCCGTGTGCGGCGCAAGTACCCGAGGAGATTACTGCAGAAACCTTGGTGAAGATCGCTGACACTGTCACCGCTTTGCTCGGCAAGAAGGTTCGCATTCGCTCGGTGAGGATAGTGCAGCAACAAAACGTAATCGTCAACCCGTGGGCACAACAGGGGCGCATTGTGATCCAGGCTTCGCACAACCTCGCTCAGCGAGGGCGCGAATCATGACTCAACAATATCTGATTCGCAGATGAATGACGTGAGACTCGAGAGGGGCCGTCCTTGAAGATACAGATCGTGATTGCCGGAAAGACGTATGAAGTCGAGGCCGACGTCGAAGGCGAGAACGATTCGCTAGCGGGCGCCTCACCGGTTCAGTCCGTGCTTCTGCCCACGGTTCCTCGACGAAGTACTTCTACCGGAGGGGATGCTGATGAGTCGAAAGTGTGCCGTAGTCCGGTGGCTGGAATCGTGGCACGTGTATGCGTGCAACCCGGACAACAACTACAACTGGACGATTTAATCGTGGTTCTGGAAGCCATGAAGATGGAAACCAGCGTTATCGCCCCGATTGCGGGACAGGTGAAATCTGTAAAAGTAGGGCCGGGCGAGGCAGTCAAGCTCCACCAGATTTTGGTTGAGTTCGAATAGCAGCCGACCGGCTCGAAAGGAGTCGCTTTATGGTACTCAAACCGTTTGTGATTAATCGCTACGGACGCATGGTGTTTCCGTGCAACTTTTTTCCGGAATTGGATTTTTCCGTCTTCGCAACCCTCAACCAGTTCAATGCCGTTATCCGGCGGGACTTTGGAGAAAAAGCTCCCGGTGAAGCGGAAATCGTCGCCCGCATTCAAGCCGGCGAGTATAAGCAGCGCTACGAAATCTGCCGGGATCTGGCTCTGAATCTCTTCTGGGCTCAGCGATATGTATTGACCATGTACGAAAAACGGCCAACACGCTGGGGAGATTTACCGCGGCACCGAAACGACATTTTCCTCCCGGTATACAAGCCGCGCAACGCAACTGGGCTAGCGGCCACCATCGAAGCGGGCTATCTCAGCGTGCCAGCAATGTGGGACGAAGAGATAGAAGACAAAAGCTTCCGACTCCTGATGGACGTGTTTCGCAACAAGCAGGGTGCGGGAGGAGAATTTCGCGGCATAAAACCTACGGTGGATGAAATCCTTTCCGATCCCAAGAATCTCACCTATCGCCTAGCAACTTACGACCGTGATTATCACGGTTACGATTACGACGATGTAATTGACTGCGTCCATACGGTCCCGGAGCTCGAAGCCCTCATGCGGCAGTCTATGATTCTGCACAACCAATACCGGTGGGACCCGGCGACAAGCAGCAGCACCGAAGTGGGCAAGCTGCGCGACGATGATTATGTGGTTGCATACCATCCGCGTAACAGCGATGTGCTGCAGTTTCTTCGGCGAGTGAAACGGAACGGCCACTCAGCAAACGGGAATGGTCACCTGGCACATCGGCCGCGGCCTTCGCGACCCGAGACATTGGCATTGAGTGAGCCTGAAAAACCCTATCCGCCGGTCGTGGTGCGCGAGCGCTTCAAGGTTTTGCCCCGGGTAGAAGCTATCGCGGTCTATGAAGGCGAGGTGCCTTGCACTAATAAAGACCTGATCAGCAATCACGCTTACTGTTGGTCGCGCATGAGCGCAGCTGATATTTCCGATAAGACGGGCATCGAGCAGCGCTGCTACAGCGAGTTGAGTCTGGAAGACATGGCTCTGCTTGCGGTGCGCGCGGCGCTCACGAAATCAGGCCGCAAACCCTGCGAAATCGGCGCCGTGTTGTTCTGTAGTTGCACCAGCACTACTCTCATCCCATCCATCGCGACATGGTTGTCGGGAGAGTTGGGTCTGCAACAGACTCATTCATCCTGCGACATTATCGCGGCCTGTGCAGGAATGTCTTACGGCATCGGCGCAGCGGTGCGCTTGTTACAAGAGGTCGAGCGGCCAGTCATCGTTGTGTGCGCGGAAAAGTTCTCAGACAAAATTGGGACAGTGCGAACCTCACGGATGATCTTCGGAGATGGGGCGGCGGCCATGGTGATAGGCCCAGCGCCGGCGGGGGCAGCATCCGACATCGAAGTGTTTCAGACCTATGCCAGCGGTCCGTGGGCCGAGGTGAACTCCATCATTTGGCCGAATCCGGAGTTCGACAACAACATCACCGTGTACGGACCCGAAGTGAAGATATTGGCAAAGCGCTACCTGGTGCAGATGATCGGTGAACTCAAGGCGCTGCCGCATCCGGACGGCGGGGAAGGCACGCTGATGGATGCGATCGATCTGGTCGTCCCGCACCAAGCCAATAAGAACATGGTGCTGGATCTGGCCAAAGCTGCGGGCGTGGCCGCTGACCGGCTCTACTTCAACATTGAGCGAGTGGGGAACACTTCCTCCGCGAGCATCCTCCTGGCCATTCACGACGCGGTGCGGGAGGGACGAATCGACCGGCCACTGCGCGTGTTCGCACCCGGCTTTGGCGCCGGGGCGGTGGGCGGGTACGTGGTGATGCGAGTGGATCCAGCAATCGTGCATTGCAACTCTCAGGAAAGGAATACGTCTATGGAAAACAATGGAAGTAACGGAGCGCACTCACTGAAGGGGAAGGTCGCGCTGGTTACCGGCGCGGGACGAGGCATTGGACGGGCGATCGCTCTCGAACTGGCGCGGCGCGGCGCGAACGTGGCGCTCAACTATAGAGCCGACACCGCGCATGCCGAGATCACGGCCGACGAAATCCGGCAACTGGGTGTGGAGTGCACGATCGTTCAGGGTGATGTTTCGACAAAAGGGGAAGCGCACCGGATCGTTAAAGATGTGCTTGATAAATGGCAGCGGCTCGACATTCTGGTCAACAACGCCGGCATCACGCGCGATCGATCCATGCGCAAGATGACGGACGACGATTGGGGAGAAGTGATCAACGTAAACCTCAACGGCACCTTCTACTGCACCAGCGCCGCCTTGCCGGCCATGATCAACCAAAGATTTGGGAGGGTCATCAACATCAGCTCGGTGGTTGGGCAAATGGGCGCTTTCGGACAGGCCAATTATTCGGCCAGCAAAGGCGGTATCATCGCCTTCACCAAAACTCTCGCGCTGGAAATGGCCAAGTTCAACATCACCGCCAACGCGATTGCGCCCGGATTCACATCGACGGAGATGGTCGATGCCATTCCCGAAGAGATCGCGGCGCAGATCAAGTTGAAAATTCCCTTGGGACGTTTCGCCTCACCGGAGGAAATCGCGAAGGCAGCGGGCTTCCTGGCGGCGGACGCGGACTATATCACCGGACAAGAGCTGAACGTCAACGGCGGGTACCACATGTAGTGCGGTATAGCCGACATGACTGCGTGACCTCAGTCACTGTTTTTTGAGGGTAGTTTGTGATCTAATGATGCAGTGCAGCAATAGTTCGCTGCACTGCAGCTAACGGCAACAGGTGATCACAAATGGCCTTTACTCTTGATGGCAAGACAGCTCTGGTAACAGGGGCCGGGCGCGGTATAGGCCGGGCGATTGCGGAGAAACTGGCGGAATGCGGCGCGGCGGTAATGGTAAACGATCTGGACGAGGCCGCACTACTGGAAACCAAATATCTGTTGGGCTCGATGGGACAGAAGGTCGAGGTCCTCGCCGGCGATCTCACCCAACCTGATTTTCCGGACAAACTGGTCCAGAGCACTTTGGACGCCTTTGGATCCATCGACATTATCGTGAACAATGCCGGCTACAGTTGGGATAATGTCATTCAAAAAACCAGCGACGAGCAATTTCAAGCCATGCTCGAAATCCACCTGGTCGTGCCCTTCCGTGTGCTGCGAGCGGCCTCGTCGTACCTGCGCGAAACTGCCAAACGTGAAATCGCAGCCGGTAAGCAGGTAATGCGGAAGGTCGTGAACATCACCTCGATTGCGGGCACCAATGGTAACGCCGGACAGGCTGGTTATGGATCCGGAAAAGCGGGCGTAATCGGGCTGACGCGAACCCTGTCCAAGGAGTGGGGCCGCTATAACGTGAACGTCAACGCGGTCGGTTTCGGGTTGATCGAAACTCGCCTCACTCAGCTGCTCACGGGAGAGAACTCTAACATCGAAATGCGTGGGCATGCGATCCGGATCGGTGTGCAGGCAGAAATGCTGGAATCGGTGAAAACCGCTTGCCCACTGGGTCGGCTGGGCACGCCTGCCGAGGCGGCGGGCGCTGTCCTTTTCTTCTGCTCGCCCCTCTCCGATTACGTAACCGGCGAGGTTCTCATTTGTGGGGGAGGCTTCCACTTCTAGCGCCGCGGCAACACAACTACGCGGCCTCAGCGAATGTTGCTGGAGCCTTGTCTTCCTGTCCCTCCGCATTCTGCAGAAGCAACTTGACGTCGACATAATGATCGAGGCTGTGCTCGTATCCTGAGTCATATGACGTGATACGCGGTCGAGCTGCGATCGGGTTTGAAAAAGATGAATTCGATCCGATTTCGTGGGTCATGTTAATTCCCTTCCTGTTTCCGGGTACATTTGCCCCACCGGTGCAAAAAGCAAGGAGAACCGTGGGAGCCAGCGGCTGTTTATAGTCTATTCCATTATGGTCAGAGGAGTTTGTGACAGCCGTCATCCTCGTCGGTGTTTCCTGTCACGTGGGGGGGATGAAACAATTCCTCGGCGGGTTAGGTCATCTCACAACATCGAATGTCCGCAGAAATGTTTTTGATAGCGTGAATCGCCATTTTGAGTTTCCGCAGAAGCCCGCGCTGTGGATAAAGTAAGGGTGTGGGTCGAGGCTACTTTCCTAAGCAGCTTCATCAGTTCCGGCCGAAGGAGTGAATATATGGCCAAAGGAGATTCTTGCGTTCACGAGAAAGTCCGGCGCCTTTGTCGCGACATCAACAATCGAGCGGATGACCGGGAAACGTTGCAGGCGCTGGTGGTCCGGTTACAAGACGCATTGCTGGAGGAACAGTACGAAACCCGGGCGGTGAACATTAGCGCGCGGACGGATGAGGATGATCCTTTCGATAAGATCATGGTGGCCTAGCCGTGCGCGTTGCCGATGATCGAACGGCAAGAGATCGTTCGGTGCCGGCGCGGCATTCTGAAGCGCCTGTGAATATGAGTTGTCACCCCGAGCAAGGCGAGGGATCCAGGTTTCACTTAGTCACGGCAAGAACCCAGATTCCTCGCTTGGCTCGGGATGACAACTCGAGGGACGGGGTTGCCATAGTGATCGGTGCCGCGTCAACGGCTTCCTCGTGATTTTCCTTTGCGCTTGCGCTCCGTTCTTCTTGTCCCCATTCCCGAGACCAGAGACTCTAACTCTTCTATACGCTGTTTCAATTCGTCGACCTCACCAGTTTCGTCTTTCTTTGATCGAACTGTACGGCCTGCAGATTCCGCCGGTGCCCCAGGTGCGGCTGAGCTAGCCGTACGCGGTGCCGTCGGCGCCTGGACGAATTCGAAAGGATTCAACGGGGGCGCCATCGCCCGGTAGGCGCTTTGGTACATATCGAGCACGGCCTTCGTGTACTTCAGGGTATTTTCCTGCGTGGCCTTCCCGCAGGCGACCACCATCTGGCGCAAGGTATCGAGGGGAAAAGCCGAATCAGGCTCTTTGGCATGTTCCACGATGATCTGCGTCAGCACCAGACGGGTTAAGTCTTCGCCCGTAGCCGCGTCCACTACCTGCACGTCGTGCCCCTTCCGCACCATCTCGGCCACTTCGTCCTGGTTGATGTACCGGCTATGGGTGGTGTCGTAGAGACGGCGGTTTCCGTATTTCTTGATAATCACGGTTTTTCGGTTCATTTTGTTCTCATTTTTCGCTTGACATGCGCCGGAAAGAGATTACTATGAAGTTATGCTGCACTGCAGCACAGATCGCAGCATCACATTTAAATCCCGAATAAAGGAGCAGAACATGAGCACCAACAAGAAGTCAACCAAAACCACTGCGGAAGCAAGCAAGAAAAACGGCGTCGCTGAAGCGTTCATTCCCCTGTACACGAAGAACGTAGTACGCCTGGCGGAACTCCAGAGGAAATCGCTGGACACCGCCGCTGAACAGAACGACGAGTTGATCGATGCTTGCAAGAAGGCTTTTTCCTACATCCCAGAGACTCCCGGCTCATTCCTATTCGACCTGGTTGGGCAGTCGTTCAACCGATTTGTCGAGACTCAGAAAGGCGCTATCGACCTGGCAGTTGAGCAAAGCCATGTCGTGGCCGGCCTCGCGAAAGAGCGTATCGGTTCGGCAGCCAAGGTAGCTGAAGGCGTGACGGGCTTGTTCAAGCAGTCAGTCGAGTATTCTGTTGCAACGCAAAAGAAAGCGCTTGATTATTATGCGGAGCAGCACAAAACAGCCTACGAATCTGCCAAGAAGCAGTTCCGGATTCCCAACAATCCTGCGGCCGACGCATTTCAAAATGGTATTGATGCTTTAATTGAAACGCAAAAGACGATGCTTGACATTGTCTCCAAACCATTCAAGAGTGTCGTCGCAGCGTAAGGCGGGTTGTATACTGCGATTTGAGGGACAGTCGGGCTCACCGGTGTTGTCTGCTGGGTGCCTTCCGGGAATCTTGACTCTCTGGCTGTCTTCGAGTTGCGGCTTGGCAGCAGAGGAGTAGCAAATGGGTAATGAACAAGCGGCAAACGGAAAGCCTCCCGATCCTATGGACGCTTTCCGTGACATGCGGGATACGTACCTCGATGCCTGGGCGAAGGCAATGGTAGAGACGGTGAATACGGACGCCTACGCCAGAACCACGGGAATGGTGCTTGACACTTATCTTTCGGCATCCTCTCCGTTTCGAGATGCGGTCGAGAAGGCGATGTTGCGGGTGCTCGAGCAGTTGAGCATGCCATCACGGGGTGATTTCGTGGCGCTGGCAGACCGCGTCAATAATATTGAAATGCGGCTCGACGACATGGATGCCAAGCTGGATCGGATCGAGAAGTATACGAAGCCCCCAACAGAGAGCAACCGAAAGCCGATACCAGCGCAACCGAGCCGCCAGAACAAGCGGAAAACCAAAGGGGCGAAGTAGCAATGGAAAACGCAACGGTTGTCATTGACCCGTTTACAGATTTGGTGGGAAAACTGACCGCGTTTAACAAAGCAGTGACGACGCGAACCGCCATTGCTCAAACCCCTAAAGAATTGGTGTGGGCACTCAATAAAGCAAAGCTCTATCACTATATTCCGGTCGTACCGAAACAGCAGCGCCACCCGGTTACCTTGCTGATGGTGTTCGCGCTGATGAACCGGCCATACATCCTCGATCTTCGACCCGGCCACAGCTTCGTCGAGTTCATGCTCAATAAAGGCTATGACCTGTACCTGCTCGATTGGGGAGTTCCAGGGCCGGAAGACAAGAACCTGAAGTTCGACGACTATACGCTTGAGTACATGCCGCGGGCGATCCGCAAACTTAAGTCGATCGCGGGAGTGGAAGAATTCAGCATGCTCGGTTGGTGCATTGGCGCCATCCTCACCACGATTTATGCGGCGCTGCGGCCCGACGATGGTTTGCGAAACCTGATCCTGTTAACAGCTCCGCTGGACTTCTCAAACAAAGAAGCTCTCACTTTTGCCCGCTGGACCGACGAACGCTATTTCAACATAGACCAAGTACTGGCAGCGTTCGGCAATATGCCCGGGGAAATGATCGACTACGGCGCCAAGGCGCTCAAGCCGGTAGAGAATTACATCATCAACTACCTCAAGCTTTGGGACAACATCGAGAACCCGCAGGTCATTGAAGCCTGGCAAGCCATGAACACATGGGTGACGGATAACATTCCGCTGGCAGGCGGCGTATTCCGGCAGCTCATCGTCGATCTCTATCGCAACGACCGGTTAATGCGGGGAGAGATGATGATCCGGGGCGAGCGAGTGGATTTGCACCGCTTGCGGGCCAACTTGTTGACGGTGATCGCGGAGGGCGACCACATCACGCCTCCTTGTCAATCGCAAGCCATTCTGTCGAAGGTAAGCAGTAAAGACAAAGAACTCTTCAGCGTTCCCGGCGGACACATCGGAATCATGGCAGGAAGCGGCGCCAACAAACGTACCTGGCCCAAAATCGATGACTGGCTAGGCCGGCGTTCGGATTAGGGCCCGTTTCTCGTCTGAGATGCGTGCACAAACTTCCGTTACCGCAGCAGTTCCCCGTAGCGGATTCTTCAATGCCACGCCGCCATCAAAGTCAACATGCCGCTGCAGCAAAATAAAAATGGAACGGCTGCTGGCCGAGCTAGCCAAAACCGACTGCCCGACGTCTTGCCCTCACGGACGGCCGGTGGGCTGCGATACTCGATGAAAGACATTCAGAAGGCGTTCAAGAGAATTTAGATCGCGATGAAGCGACCGCCGGTCGCTCAAAACTCGACTTAGGGAAATGGCGGTCGACGCATGTTGTGTGTGGTCTAATACTTGCATGACCGATCTCGATCAGTTGCGGCGGGAAAAGTGGCACTTGGACGGACGTACGATCCGAACATTTGACGACGCCCGCTCGTTTGTGGAGTCGGTCGGGTTCTGCATGATGTATCCCATGCGCAACCAGGCGCTGGTGCCGACTTTCATGGGAGCTTGGGTTGGTTCGGATCAGCAGTTGCCCGATTGGAAGCACGCTTTTGCGGACCCGCGGGCTCAGGATGCGACCGACTTGATGGTTCGGCTCTTGCGGGACCGGTCTGCCTACGAGGCGAATCGGTTCGACGAGAACAACGCGTTTCTTATTGCCGGTTCCATCTTTCCTTATTTTTATGCGTTGGTGGGAGAGCGGAATCCCAAGTCGTCGCCAAAACCGAAGCCGCACTCGGATTATTCCCAACTGGCTTGTGACGCGTTTGAGTTGATCCGTCGCGAGGGTCCCATCTCGAAGCAGAAGATGCGCGATGTGTTGGGTGGCAGCGTGTCTTTCGTGGCGCTGGATCATGCGCTGGGTGAACTGTGGTCCAAGCTGCGCATCACGCGGGTCGACTATAATCCGACGGAAGGCGCGTTCTGGGATGTGCTGTATCGCTGGTCGCCGGACGCGGTGCGCGAAGGCGTGAATCTTTCGGTCGGAGAGTCGCTCTCTGCGCTGCTGACAAAATACTTGGATTGCGTCGTCGCCGCCGATCAGCAGGAGCTGGAATCATTTTTCGGCAACTTCGTTCCTCGCTCGCGAGTGAAGGAGGCGATTAATGCGCTGCTGGCGGCACGCGAGTTGAGCTTTGTTCACGTGGGCAATCGGTCGCTGATTCAGATCACGCCAGAGAAAGCGGAGGCTGTTCCGCGGATTGCTGGTCCGCGAGAACCACGTTCAGCTCGGAAAACGCTGTCTCCTCCGCGAACCTGATGCGCAATACTTCCTCTGTCATCCTGAGCGTCGCGAAGGATCCATGCATTTTTTTGACGCCGGCAGACTGCAGAGATCCTTCGCTACGCTCAGGATGACAGCATGGGCTCAGGATGACATTCACGTCAGGTTAGATCTTGATTTAACATACCAATTCGCTGTCTGACTCTTTCCAGAGAATCCAGTCCAAGGAGCATATGAAGAGAATTTTTGTGTTGTGGTTAGCTTCGCTGCTCGTGGTATCGATTGCCGCGGCTCAAGCTGTGTCGGGAGCGCAGTCAAAAGACGAGCCGGCGCTGCCCTACATCCCCAGCCTTGACGTTAGTGCGATGGACAAGTCGGTCGATCCGTGCATCGATCTTTATCACTACGCTTGCGGTGGCTGGCAGAAAAAGAATCCCATCCCGCCGGACCAGACTTCGTGGAGCGTCTACGGCAAGCTGTATCAGGACAACCTGATGTTTTTGCGCGGGATCCTGGAGCAGGCTGGGGCAGGCAGTTCACAGCGTGATGCCAGCACCCAGAAGATTGGCGATTTTTACGCGTCCTGCATGGATGAGAGCAATGCGGACAAACGCGGAGTGCGTGCCATCCAACCGCAATTAGACGCCATCGCAGGTATTAAGTCTCAGCGAGACATGGCGGCGCTTGTCGCTCAGCTGCCGCTGCCTTTTGGCCGCACGATTTTGTTTGCCGCTGGCTCAACTCAGGATCCCGACAACTCCGATCAGGAAATTGCCGATCTCGATCAGGGCGGACTGGGATTGCCCGATCGCGATTACTACACGAAGGAAGACGCCAAATCGAAAGAAATTCGGGAGCGCTACGTCCAGCATGTGCAAAAGGTGTTTGAATTGCTCGGCGACAATCCTCAGGACGCAAAGCAGAATGCCGACGCAATCCTGCGCATGGAGACGGCGCTGGCCAAGGCTTCCTGGACCCAGGTTGAGCGCCGCGATCCTTACAAATTAAAAAACAAAATGAAGCTGGGAGAACTGGAGCAGTTGGCTCCGAATTTCGACTGGCAGACTTATTATCGCGCGTTGCGATATCCGCCCATCGAAATTCTCAACGTGGACGCACCGGCATTCTATAAGGAAATGAATGCGGAATTAGCCAGGGAGCCACTGCAGAACTGGAAAAACTATCTCCGCTTTCACGTTGCCGATCAGTATTCGCCTTTCTTGTCGGCAAACTTTGTGCAGGAGAATTTTGAGTTTTATCGGAAGTATCTGCGTGGAGCGAAAGAGATGCAGCCCCGCTGGCGGCGTTGCGTGCAATATACCGATTACAATCTCGGCGAGGCGCTAGGGCAAGTTTACGTTCAGCGCGTATTCTCGCCCGAGTTGAAGGCAAGCACGCTGGATATGGTGGATCGTATCGAAGCGGCGATGGGACAGCGCATTCGACGGTTGGACTGGATGAGTCCAGAGACCAAGCAACAGGCGTTGCTCAAGCTGGCGGGGATTCGCAACAAGATTGGCTATCCCGACAAGTGGCGCGACTACAGCTCTCTCACCATTGTTCATGACGACCTTGCGGGAAACATTCAGCGAGGTGGCGAGTTCGAGTTGCATCGCGAGATCAACAAGATTGGCAAGCCGGTCGATCGCGGAGAGTGGGACATCTCGCCGGCCACGGTCGACGCTTACTACAACCCGCAGATGAATGACATCAACTTTCCCGCCGGAGTGCTGCAGCCTCCGCTATACGACGCCAAAATGGACGATGCTCCCAACTATGGCGACACCGGCGGAACCATCGGCCACGAACTGACTCACGGCTTTGACGACGAAGGCAGCCAGTTCGATGCTAAGGGCAATCTTAAAAACTGGTGGACTAAAGAAGATCGCGAAAAGTTCGATGCCCGCACTAAGTGCGTGGCGGATCAATATTCGTCTTACGTAATGGTCGATGACGTCCACATCAACGGTGAACTGACCTTGGGCGAAAACGTGGCCGACCTGGGTGGCGAAATTCTCGCGTTCATGGCATGGAAAGATGCGACCAAAGATAAGAACCTTCTCCCGATTGATGGACTCACTCCTGAACAACGTTTTTTTGTCGGGTTTGCGCAATGGGATTGCGCCAATATGCGTGATGAGGATCTACGCGTTCGGGCCATAACCGACCCGCATTCTTCCGCCCAATACCGTATAAACGGCGTGGTAGTGAATATGCCGGAGTTCGGGCACGCGTTCTCGTGCAAAGCGGGCCAGCCCATGCTGAGTCCGCCAGACAAGGTCTGCAAGGTCTGGTAGTTGCGGTGGCTCAGGACGTTGGTGCAGCTTTCTTGAGCTGTACGTGAGACATTCCGGGAGTAAACGATCTGGGACTTTCGACATCCGTCGCCGATGGATTGGCGAACGACGGGTGGTTGAACAGGTTGAAGAAGTCGGTGCGGAAGCGCAGACTTAGGTCGGCGTCGCAAG
>Ga0210394_10004054_pt1 | contig 17475 bp, 6 predicted proteins | sample IncBWC12MmetaG_FD_160121 | JGI IMG/M metagenome (GOLD analysis project Ga0210394, IMG submission 160121) | Forest soil microbial communities from Barre Woods Harvard Forest LTER site, Petersham, Massachusetts, United States - Inc-BW-C-12-M | ecosystem: Environmental > Terrestrial > Soil >... | reverse complement strand
CAACTCATTCGGGCAAACTCGGCGGATGCGTCTCGATCGCCTGCCCATCGCGGTTTTACGGCAGACCCGCTACATCCCGGGCGGCTGGGACGTGCTCGCCTTCCTGCTGGTGTTTGTGTTCTTCATCTACTGTGCGCAGGCCGCACACGGGCTCACCGGGTCGCTCGCGCGGCTGCAGGCGACACCGATCTCGCTAGACCCGTCCGCGCTCATCGGCTACTCGGCACGCACCGCGTTGCGCATGGTGCTCGCGATGCTGGTCTCGCTCCTCTTTACCTTCACCTACGCGACGCTCGCGGCCAAGAGCCGCCGCGCGGAAGTGATCCTGGTGCCGCTCCTTGATTTCCTGCAATCGGTGCCGATCCTCGGCTTCTCGTTCACGATCCTGTTCTTCCTGCAGCTCACCCCCGGGCGCGTGGCGGGGGCCGAGCTCGCGGCCATCTTTCTGATCTTCACCAGTCAGGCCTGGAACATGGCGTTCAGCTTCTACCACTCGCTGCGCAGCATTCCGGACGAGATGGTGGAGGCGGCGCGCAACTTCCAGCTGTCGCCGTGGATGCGCTTCTGGCGCCTGGAGGTGCCGTTCGCCATGCCGGCGCTCCTCTGGAACATGATGATGTCGATGTCCGGCGGGTGGTTCTTCCTGGTGTTCTCCGAGGCCATTACTGTCGGGCACACGACCGTCGCGCTGCCGGGGGTCGGTTCGTACATCGCGCTGGCGATCGAGCAGAAGAACCTCGCTGCCATCGGCTGGGCGATCGGCGCCATGTTCGTCGTCATCCTGGCCTTCGATCAGCTGCTGTTCCGCCCGCTGAACGCGAGCGCCGATTGGTTCCGGCTCGACCAGGAGGCCGGCTTTACCCCGAACCGCTCGTGGGCGCTGACCATGATGCGCCGTTCGCGCCTGTTGCGCCTCGCCGGGTCGGCATTCCACGCCATGCTGCGCGCCGGGGTCCGCCCGATTGCGATCTGGGGAGCCGCGCCACCGCGGCCCCCCGCGGTGTGGCACTCGCGCTGGATAGACTACGCCTGGTACACCGCGCTGATCCTGATCGGCATCGCCGCGGTGTGGAAGATCTCGCTGTTCGTGCTCGGGGAGGTGCAGATCGCTGAGATCGGGCGCGTACTCCTGTTTGGCCTCTTCACGATGCTACGAGTCGCGGTCCTGATTGCGCTCGCGAGCGTCATCTGGGTGCCGATCGGCGTGTGGGTGGGGTTGCGGCCGCGGGTCGCGAGCGTCGTGCAGCCGATCGCGCAGCTCCTGGCCGCCTTCCCCGCGAACCTCTTCTTCCCGTTCGTGGTCTCGGCCATCGTGGTCTTCAAGCTCACACCTGACATCTGGCTGAGCCCCCTCATGATCCTCGGTACCCAGTGGTACATCCTCTTCAATGTGATCGTGGGAGCCTCCGCGATCGCGCCCGACCTGCGCTACGCGGGTGAGAACCTCGGCGTGCGCGGCTGGCTGTGGTGGCGCCGGATCGCGCTGCCCGCCGTGTTTCCCTTCTACGTGACCGGGGCGATCACCGCCTCCGGCGGCTCGTGGAATGCGAGCGTCAATGCCGAGGTGGCCGCCTGGGGCACCGAGACCGTGCGTGCACACGGGCTCGGCGCCTATATCGCCGACTCCACTGCTGCAGGCGACTTCCAGCGCAACGTGCTCGGCATCATGGTGCTGAGCCTCCTGGTCGTCATACTCAACCGGGTATTCTGGCGGCCGCTGTACGCGCGCGCCGAGCGCAAGTTCCGCATCAGTTGAGACCTGACGACCTTGAGGAGACACCCGTGAATGCCACCGCTCCCGCGCTCAACCTGGCGCCGTTGCTCGAGGTGCAGGGGGTGTGCAAGTCCTTCCGCAAGCCCGACGGCGATCAGCTGGTGGTGCTCGAGCAGGTCAACATGACGCTCCGTCCCGGCGAGATCGTCGGGCTCCTCGGCCGCTCGGGCTCGGGCAAGTCGACTTTACTGCGCCAGATTGCCGGTCTCGATGAGCCCAGCGGCGGCGTCGTCAATTACCTCGGCCATCCGGTGTCAGGACCCGCCTCGGGCATCGCCATGGTGTTCCAGGGCTTCGCTCTCTTTCCCTGGCTCACGGTGCTCGAGAACGTGCAGCTCGGACTCGAGGCGCAGGGGGTCGCCGAAGCCGAGATGCGCAAGCGCTCCCTGCAGGCGATCGACCTCATCGGTCTCGATGGTTTCGAGTCCGCCTATCCGCGCGAGCTCTCCGGCGGCATGCGCCAGCGGGTGGGGTTCGCCCGCGCGCTCGTGGTGCACCCTAACATCCTGCTCATGGACGAGCCGTTCTCGGCGCTAGACATCCTCACCGCCGAGACGCTGCGCGGCGATTTCCTGAATCTCTGGGGCGAGGGGCAGCTGCCCATCAAGGCGGTGCTGCTCGTGACGCACAACATCGAAGAGGCGGTGCAGATGTGCGATCGCCTGCTCATCTTCTCCACCAACCCGGGCCGCGTGGTGGGCGAGATCGCGGTGGATCTGCCGCACCCGCGCCACGCCGAGGATCCGCGCTTCCGCGCGCTGATCGAGCGCGTGTATGTGGAGATGACCGCGCGGCCGCGCGGCGAGGTGCGCACGGGACCCAAGGAGCGCTTCCCGGGCACCGGCATCGGCACGGTGCTGACGCACGTCTCCTCCAACGTGCTCACCGGCCTCATCGAGGCGGTGGCCGCCACGCCCTATAACGGCAAGGCGGACCTCCCGGTGATCGCCGAGGAGCAGCACCTCGAGGTCGATGAGCTGTTCCCGGCGGCCGAGGCGCTGCAGCTGCTGCGCTTCGCCGAGGTCGAGGGGGGCGACATCCGCCTCACCGAGCCGGGACTGGAGTTCGCCCGCAGCGAAACGGACGAGCGCAAGAAGCTCTTCGCCCGGCACTTGATCACCTACGTGGCGCTCGCGGCGCACATCCGCCGCGTGCTCGATGAGCGCGCGACCCACACCGCGCCCAAGAGCCGCTTCTTCGATGAGCTCGAGGACTACATGGCCGAGGACGCCGCCGAGCAGACGCTGCGCACCATCATCAGCTGGGGCCGCTACGCGGAAGTCTTCGCCTACGACGATCACGCCCAGGCGTTCAGCCTGGAGAACCCGGCTTAAGAGACGCCCCGCGCTGTGGTGCCCGCGCGGCTCAGTGCCCGCGCGCTGCTGCCTCATGGGCGGCGAGCTCCGCGCCGGTGCCGCTGCGGGTACCGAGCGAGCCCGCATTCCAGCCGCCGCCGAGGGCTTCGATCAAATTGACGCTCGCGACCAGGCGGTTCTGGCGGATGGTAAGGAGCGTCTGCGCGTCCGAGAGCGCCGTGGTCTGCGCGGTGATCACCGAGGTGTAGGCCACGGTACCCGCCTTGTACTGGTTCAAGGTGAGCTGCACCGCGAGGTTCGCGTCCTTGACCGTCTGCTCCTGCACTTTGACCTGCTGCTCGAGGATGCGCAGCGTCGCGAGCTCATCTTCCACCTGCTCGAAAGCCGTGAGCACCGTCTGCCGGTAGGTGGCGACGGTGGCGTCGTAGGCGGCGCGGGCCTGACGCACCTGCGCCGGGCGCGCCCCGAAGTCGAGCAGCGTGTCGGTGGCGCTGCCGCCGAAGGACCAGAGGTTGTTCGGCGCCTTGACGAGATGCGAGGTGACACTGCTCGCGTAGCCGAAGGAGCCGCTCAGCGTCAGGTCCGGGAAATACGCGGCGATCGCGACACCAACCTGGGCGTTAGCCGCGGCCATGCGCCGCTCGGCGCTCGCGATGTCGGGCCGCCGCTCGAGGAGGGCCGAGGGCACGCCGAGCGGCACCACGGGCACCAGCGTGCCGAGTTTCGCGGGCGCGAGCGTGAAATCGCCAGGCGGCTTGCCGATCAGCACTGCGACGGCGTGCTCGAGAGTCGCGCGGGTGACGCCGACCGCGATCTGCTGCGACTCGGCGCCTTCCAACTGCGTCTCGGCGGTGATCACGTCGGTCTTGGCGGCGACGCCGACCTTGTACTGGTTTTCGGTGATCTGCAGCGAGCGCTTGTAGGCATCGACCGTCTCATCGAGCAGCTGTTGCTGCTCGTCGGTGACCCGCAGCTCGATGTAGTCGGAGGCGAGCGTCGCCTGCGCCGAGAGCCTCGCGGCCGCGAGGTCGGCCTCGCTCGCCCGGGCGCTCGCCACGTTGGCTTCCAGCGTGCGGCGGATCTTGCCCCAGATGTCGATGTCCCAGGAGCCGGTGCCGGCAAGCTCGAACTGGTTCTTTGGCATCGATTGGGCAGCGGTGGCGGCTCCGGCACCGACGTTGGCCGCCGCGCCCGGGCCGCCCGAGCGGGTGCCGGTCGCCGCGACGCCGATCACCGGGAAGAACCCGGCGCGTGCCTCGGTGATGAGCGCCACCGCCTCGCGCCAGGCGGCTTCCGAGGCCTTGAGCGTCTGGTTCGAGATGTCGATCTGCTGCTCGAGGTCATTGAGCGTCGGGTCCTCATACACCGACCACCAGTCGGCGCCGCTCCCTACCTCACGCGGCTCGGCCGGCTTCCAGCCCTCGGCCTCCTTGAAGCGCTGCGGCACCGGGGCCGACGGGCGGTGATAGTTCGGGCCGACGGAGCAGCTGCCGAGCAGGGCGGCGGCAGCCAGGGTGACGAGATGACGTGACTGCATATTCAGACCTTGGCCGGCTCGGCGGGGGCTGCGGGCGGACGCTCGGGATGGATCCGCGCCCACACGCGCGTGCACCATGCGCCGAAGCGGTCGAGATAAAGGTACACGACCGGAGTGGTGTAGAGCGTCAGCATCTGGCTCACCGCGAGTCCCCCCACGATGGCGATCCCGAGGGGCTGGCGCATCTCGGCGCCGTCCCCGGTACCTAACGCGAGCGGCAGCGCCCCGAGCATCGCGGCCATAGTGGTCATCATGATGGGACGGAAGCGCAGGAGCGAGGCGGCGTAGATCGCGTCCCCGGGCGCGCGTCCCTCGCGCTGCGCCTCGAGCGCGAAGTCGATCATCATGATGGCGTTCTTCTTCACGATGCCGATGAGCAGGAACAGCGCGATGAGCGCCATGATCCCGAACTCCTGCCCGAAGAGGCGCAGCGCCAGCGTAGCTCCGGCGCCGGCGGAGAAGATCGTCGAGAGGATCGTGACCGGGTGGATATAACTCTCGTAGAGGATGCCGAGCACGATGTAAACCGTGGCAAGCGCGGCGAGGATCAGTACCGGCTCGCTCGCGAAGGACTGCTCGGCGGCCTGCCCTGTGCCGGCGAAGCTGCCATGGATGGTGGCCGGCATATGCAGCTCGTTGACGGCGCGGCTGATCGCTTCCTGGGCCTGGCTGAAGGACGCAGTGGGCGCGAGGTTGAAGGAGAGCGTCGTTGCGACGAACGTACCCTGGTGGTTGACGGCCAGCGGCGTGGTGCCGGGGGCGTACTGCGCGAAGGAGGCGAGCGGGATGGTGGGCTCGGCGGCCACGGTCACCGCGGAGCCGGTCGAGACCGCGCCGCGCCCGGTGTTGGCGAGGCTGTTACTGGCGAGGTTGCGTGCGGTGTCGGCCGCGATGCTCGAGGCGGTATTGTTCGCCGACGTGGCGGTCGAAGTGACCGTGCCGGCGACCGCGTTGGTCGACTGGGAACCGTTTACGGTGCCGCCCGCAGTGCTGATCCACAGGTCCTTGAGGGTCTCGGGGCTCTGCCAGTACTTGGGCTCCACCTCCATGACGACGTGGTACTGGTTCAATGCGCTGTAGATGGTCGACACGTCACGTTGACCGAAGGCGTCGTACAGGTTGTTGTCGATCGTGGAAGGATTCAGCTGCAGCCGTGAGGCGGTGTCGCGGTCGACCGTGAGCTCGATCTCCTGGCCGTTCTGCTGCTGGTCGGAGTTGACGTCCGTGAGCACCGGCTCGTGCTGCAGGGCATCCGCGAGCTTCGGCGCCCATTTATAGATATCCGCCACGCTCTCGCCCTGCAGCGTGTACTGGTACTGGGCGTTGCTCTGGCGGCCGCCGACGCGGATGTCCTGCGCCGCCTGCAGAAAGAGCCGGGCCCCGGCAACCTGGTTGAGCTTGGGCCGCAGCCGCCCGATGACCTGATCCGCCGACAGCGAGCGCGCCGACTTCGGTTTCAGGGAGACAAAGATGAAACCGCTGTTCACCTGCCCGCCGCCGTTCGAGCCGCCACCGGTAAAGCCGACGACCGTGTCGACCGCGGGGTCGGCCTGTACGATGCCGACGAACTGACGGAGTTTGCCCTCCATCGACTGAAACGAAATCGCCTGATCGGCCTGAATGCCGCCGACGAGCCGGCCCGTGTCCTGCTGCGGGAAGAAGCCCTTGGGAATGACCCACAGCAGGTACGCGTTGAAAACCACGGTGGCCGCGAGCAGCGCCACCACGGTGAGGCGGTTGGCGAGCGCCCAGTGGAGCGAACGCCCGTAGGCCTCCCGCATGGCATCGAAGATCCGCTCGCTCCACATGAAGAGCCGCCCTTGGGTGTCGTGCTCGACGCGGCGGAGGAAGCGCGAACACATCATGGGCGTCGTGGTGAGCGAGACCAGGAGCGAGACCAGCACCGCGACCGAGAGCGTGATCGAGAACTCGCGGAACAGACGTCCGACGATGCCGCCCATGAGCAGGATCGGGATGAACACCGCGACCAGCGACAGGCTCATCGACAACACCGTGAAGCCCACCTCGCGCGCGCCCTGGATCGCGGCCTGGAAGCGCGGCATGCCCGCCTCGACGTGGCGCGTGATGTTCTCGAGTACCACGATCGCGTCGTCCACCACGAAGCCGGTGGCGATGATGAGCGCCATAAGCGAGAGATTGTCGAGGCTGTAGTTGAGGAGATACATCGCCCCGAAGGTGCCGAGGAGTGAGATCGGCACGGCGACCGCCGGCACGGTCGTGGCACGCAGGTTCCGCAGGAACAGGAACACCACGAGGATCACGAGCAGGATCGCGATGAGGAGCGTGCGCTGCACGGCGCTCAGCGAGGCGCGGATGGTCGTGGTCCGGTCCATCGCCACGCGGATGTCGATGTCGGTCGGGATCGAGGCCTTGAGCGCCGGGATCATGGCGATTACCCGGTCGACCGTGTCGATGATGTTGGCGCCCGGCTGGCGGTAGAGGATGACCAGCACCGCCGGCTGGCCGTTGGCGAGCCCCAGGTTGCGCACGTTCTCGACCGAGTCCAGCACCTCGGCGACGTCCGAGAGGCGCACCGGCCTGCCGTTGCGGTAGGCGATGATGAGTCCCTGGTACTCGGCCGCCTTGCTCGCCTGATCGTTGGTGTAGATCTGGAAGCGCTGGCCGCCGACGTCCATTGAGCCCTTGGGCGTATTGGCATTGGCCGCGGCGAGTGCCGCGCGCACGTCCTCGAGTCCGATGCCGTACTTGAAGAGTGCGGTGGGGTTGAGCTCGACGCGCACCGCGGGCAGTGAGCTGCCGCCGATCTGCACCTGGCCGACGCCGGCAACCTGCGAGAGCTTCTGCGACAGGATGGTTTCGGCGGCGTCGTACACCTGGCCCGCGGTGAGGGTCTTGGACGTCAACGCGAGGATCAGGATGGGCGAGTCGGCCGGGTTCACCTTGCGATAGGTCGGGTTGCTGCGCAGCGCAGTCGGCAGATCCGCGCGCGCCGCGTTGATGGCGGCCTCGACGTCGCGTGCCGCCCCGTCGATGTCACGGTCGAGCCCGAACTGCAGCGTCACGCGCGCAGCTCCCGTGGAGCTCGACGAGGTCATCTCGGTCACATCGGCGATCTGCCCGAGGTGACGCTCGAGGGGCGTGGCGACGGTCGCCGCCATGACGTCCGGGCTCGCACCCGCCATGGAGGCACTCACCGAGATGGTCGGGAAGTCCACCTGGGGGAGCGGCGCGACTGGCAGCTTGAAATAGGCGATGCAGCCGGCGAGCGCGATACCGGCGGTGAGCAGCGTGGTCGCGACCGGGCGGCGGATGAACGGTTCCGACAGGCTCATGCGGCGTCCTTACCTCACTCGGCGGACGAGCCGCTCGGTGCCGGCGCCCCCCAGGCGGCCACGCGCCGCTCGAGGCGGTCGAAGTAGAGATAGATGACCGGGGTCGTGAAGAGCGTCAGCAGCTGCGACAGGATCAGACCGCCGACGATGGTGATACCGAGCGGGTGGCGCAGCTCGGAGCCCGTGCCGGTGCCGAGCATCAGCGGCAGCGCGCCCAGGAGCGCTGCCATGGTGGTCATCAGGATCGGGCGGAAGCGCAGGAGCGAGGCGTGATAGATGGCATCGTGCGGCGTCTTGCCGTGCTCGCGCTCGGCGACCAGCGCGAAGTCGATCATCATGATCGCGTTCTTCTTCACGATGCCGATGAGCAGGATGATGCCGATGATGCCGATCACCCCGAGATCGCTGCGTGCCATGAGGAGCGCGAGCAGCGCGCCGACACCTGCTGACGGCAGCGTCGAGAGGATCGTGACCGGGTGGATGAAGCTCTCGTAGAGCACGCCGAGCACGATGTAGACGGTGACGATGGCCGCGATGATGAGGAACAGCTCGTTGCCGAGCGTCGCCTGGAAGGCGAGCGCCGCACCCTGGAAGGTGGTCATGACGCTCACCGGCAGGTTGATTTCGGTCTCGGCGCCGCGGATCGCATCGACCGCATCCCCGAGCGCCGCTCCCTGCGCCAGGTTGAAGGAGATGGTGGTCGAGGGGAACTGCCCGAGGTGATCGATCGAGAGCGGCGCGGTGCGCGTCGAGACCTTGACGAGCGCGGAGAGCGGCACCTGCCCTCCCACCGCGGTCGAGGACGGGAGATACAGCGTCCCGAGCGCATCGAGCGAGGCCATGAGCGAGCTGTCGGCCTGCAGGATCACGCGGTACTGGTTCGACTGCGTGAAGATGGTCGAGACGATACGCTGGCCGAAGGCATCATAGAGCGCGTTGTCGACCGTCGCCGGCGTGATGCCGAAGCGCCCGGCCGTGTCACGGTCGATGGTGAGGTAAGCCGAGAGACCCAGGTTCTCCTGGTCGCTCGCCACGTCCGCAAGCTGCGGGAGCTGGTGCAGCCGATCGACGAGCTTCGGCACCCAGGTGTTGAACTCCGCGGGGTTGGAGTCCTCGAGCACGAACTGGTACTGGGTGCGGCTCACCGCCGTATCGATCGACAGGTCCTGCACCGGCTGCATGTAGATCGAGATGCCGGTGACATCCGCAGTCTCCTGCTGCAGGCGGCGGATGATGTCGCTCGCCGAAAGCGAGCGGTCGTTGACGGCTTTCAGGTTGATCAGCATGCGGCCGCTGTTCAGGGTGATGTTGCTGCCGTCGACGCCTATGAAAGAGGAGAGGCTCAGGACGTCCGGGTCCTTGAGGATCGCAGCGGCCATGGTCGCCTGGCGGCGCGCCATGTCGCCGTAGGAGACCGACTGCGGCGCCTCGGTGATCGCCTGGATGACGCCCGTGTCCTGCACCGGGAAGAAGCCCTTGGGGATGAAGACGTAGAGGAGAATCGTCACCAGCAGCGTGCCGATCGCTACCGCGAGCGTGAGCGGCTGGTGCTCGAGCACCCAGCGCAGCGCATCCCCATAGCGGTCGATGAGCTGCTGGAATTTGGCGTTCGCCCAGCGCGCGATCCCGGACTCCTCTCCCGGATCGTGGTGACGCAGGAGCTTGGCGCACATCATCGGCACCAGGGTGAGGGAGACCACCGCCGAGATCACAATGGTGACGGCGAGCGTGATGGCGAACTCGTGGAACAGCCGCCCGACCACGTCCCCCATGAAGAGCAGCGGAATCAGCACCGCGATGAGCGACACGGTGAGCGAGACGATGGTGAAGCCGATCTCGCCCGCGCCCTTCAAGGCCGCGTCGAGCGGCGCCATGCCTTCCTCGATGTAGCGCGAGATGTTCTCGATCATGACGATGGCATCGTCGACCACAAAGCCGGTGGCGATGGTGAGCGCCATCAGCGACAGGTTGTTGAGACTGAAGCCGACGAGGTACATGACCGCGAGCGTGCCGACGAGCGAGAGCGGCACCGAGAGGCTCGGGATGATGGTGGCCGGGATGCTGCGCAGGAAGAGGAAGATCACCAGTACCACGAGGATCACGGCGAGTGACAGCTCGAACTCGACGTCGTGCACCGAGGCGCGGATGGTGATGGTGCGGTCGGTGAGGATCTGTACGTCGACCGCCGCAGGGAGCGAGGCGGAAAGCGCGGGCAGGAGCTTCTTGATCCGGTCGACCACCTGGATCACGTTGGCGCCCGGCTGGCGCTGGATGTTGAGGATGATGCCAGGGGTGTTGTTCACCCAGCCGGCGAGGTAGGCGTTTTCGGCACCGTTCACCACCTGCGCGACGTCGGAGAGGCGCACCGGGTTGCCGTTCTTGTAGGCGACGATGATGCTCTCGTAGGCCTCGGGGCTCTGGATCTGATCGTTGGCGTTCAGCGTCCAGGAGCGCGCCGGGCCGTCGAGCGTGCCCTTGGGCGAATTGACGTTGGCGTTCGAGATGGTGGTGCGCAGGTCGTCGATGTTCAGTCCGTAGCTCGCGAGCGCGCGGACGTTGGCGACGATGCGCACCGCGGGGCGCTGGCCGCCGCTGACGCTCACGAGCCCGACGCCCTCGAGCTGCGAGATCTTCTGCGCGAGGCGCGTGTCGGCGAGATCCTCGAGCTGCGTGAGGGGCAGGGTCTTGGAGGTAATGCCGAGCGTCAGGATGGGCGCGTCCGCGGGATTGACCTTGGCATAGATCGGCGGCGCCGGCAGGTCAGACGGCAGGAGGTTACCCGCCGCATTGATCGCCGCCTGCACTTCCTGTTCGGCGATGTCGAGACTCAGGTTCAGGCTGAACTGCAGCGTGATGACCGAAGCCCCTCCTGAGCTCGTCGAAGACATCTGGTTGAGGCCGGGCATCTGCCCGAACTGCACCTCGAGTGGCGCGGTGACGCTGGACGTCATCACCTCGGGGCTGGCGCCGGGATAGAACGTCTGCACCTGGATGGTCGGGTAGTCGACCTCGGGGAGTGCCGAGAGCGGTAGAAATCCGTAACTGACGATGCCCGCCAGCATGATCGCCACCATGAGGAGCGACGTGCCGACCGGCCGCAGGATAAAGATGCGGGACGGGTTCACAGGTAAGCCGCCTTAGTGGCCGATCGGCGGCTGCTCAGCCGCCACCCTGGCCGCTCTGGTTGCTTTGCTGCTGGCGCCGGTGCTGGCCCTGGCCCTGACCCTGGCCCTGGCTCTGACCCTGGCCCTGATGCGGCCCGGCCTTTTGCCCGGCTCCCGCGGCGCCGCTGCCGCTACCACCTGCCGCGGCCCCGGTGCCGCCGCCAGCCTGACGCAGCAGCACCTTGGCGCCGTCCTTCAACTTATCGGCGCCGTCGACGACGACGCTCTCACCCACGGCGAGCCCCTGGGTGATCGAGATGTTGACGGCGTCGCCCGCGCCGAGCGTCACCTTGCGCACCGCTACGGTCTGATCGGCGGCGTTGACGACGTAGACGTACGTGCCCGGAGCGCCGCGCTGCACGCCGGCCTGCGGAATGAGCGTCGCGCCCTTCAACGTATCGAGCAGCAGCACGACGTTGACGAACTGTTGCGGGAAGAGGCTCTCATCCGCGTTGGGGAAGATGGCCTTCAGGCGGATCGTTCCGGTGGTGGTATCGATCTGGCTGTCGATCGACTGCAGCGCGCCGGTGGCGAGCTGTGTGGTGTTGGTGCGGTCCCAGGCGGTCACGGGCAGCGTCACGCCCGCGTGCATCTGCTTCATGAGCGGCGGGATGTCGTCCTCGGGGAGGGTAAAGAGCACCGTGATCGGTTTCAGCTGGGTCACGACCACGAGACCGCTGGGCTCGGCCGGGGTCACGTAGTTGCCGACGGTCACCTGCTGAAGTCCCACGCGCCCGGTGATGGGCGAGACGATGTGACAGTAGGTGAGGTTGAGCTTCGCCGCATCGATCTGGCCCTGGTCGGTGCGCACGTTCCCCTCATCCTGCGCGACGAGCGACTTCTGCGTGGCGAGCTGCTGCTCGGCGATCGAGTCCTGCGCGAAGAGGGTCTGGTAGCGGTCGAGGTCGACGCGCGCGTTGGCGAGCAGCGCCCTGTCGCGGGCGAGGGCGCCCTCGGCCTGCTCGAGCGCCACCTGGTAGGGGCGGGGGTCGATCTGGATGAGTGCGTCGCCCTCCTTGACGGTCTGCCCCTCCTTGAAGGCGATCTTCGTGATCTGGCCCGAGATCTGGCTCTGCACCGTCACGGTCGCAAGCGGCGTGACGGTGCCGAGGCCGATGAGAGTGATGGGCATGTCCCCGGTCCGGGCCTGCGCCGTCACCACCGGCATAGGTCCGGCCCCGGCGAAACGCCCCCCGGCGGCGCTGCGCGCGGCCTTGCCCGGCGTCAGCAGCCAGGCGAACAGCACCAGGGCGAGGAGCACCGCCAGAATGACCGCCCAGCGCGGGGCGTTCCTGGCGCTTTGCCAGAGGCGGGTGCGTAACGAGGGCGGCGTGGCCGCGGTGGGCAGCTCGCGATTGAAGTCGTTCATGAGCCTCTAGAGGGGCGTTACCGGGGGTTACAAGCCGGGGGCGCCGATTCTAGCGCCTCACGGTGAAGTACAAAAAAATGGGGTGGTGCGGGACTCCCCGCCCACCCCGTTCAGGAGGATGAGGCGAAGGAAACCATACGCCCGCCACGGTTGCAGCAGCGGACCGGTAAAGAAGTGCAACGAATTCTGCGTTCGCGGCGCAGCGCGGTGCGTCGTGCGCGGATTGGTGCATGGTAGTCATGCTGCGACGCACACTTGTGGAGGTTCCCGCTGCAGGCTGAGCTGCGGTGCGCGCCAACACGCGACGCGCGCACGTCGCAGCGTTTCAAGCACGACCGAAAGTTCGCGGCCTTGCCTGCGAACGAAAACTACCGAGGAGAGCTGCTCGAGGAGTATTTTTTCCGAGCGCGCGCTGCGCCGCACTCCGTCGTGACTCGGCGACATGATGTCGCGGGGTGACGACGCGTTGCATCCAACGCAATTAGGACGTTTGATAAGTGCGAACTGCGTTTAGGCAGCGGCGAGTTCACTTAACTTAGGATTCGCGCGCTGCATAAGGGCAAACCCGCCGCAAGGCGGGGACGCAAAGCCTCCGGTCTCAACGTCTTGACGCTCGAGATAGCGGGGTTGCCGGCGAGTCGTTCGCGCGCTCGTCGTCATTCCTCTCTCGTTTGGCCGATCAGGGTTGAGTCCGGAGTCCTAAGGGACATCTGGATGTTGACGCGAGGCCAAATGGATATGTCGATTCGCTGCTACTCACCGCTTGTCGGTGCCTCCAAGCTGGTTGCTGTGTGTACGCTCGCAGTCGCTGCTCTCGCGGGCTGCGGCGGCGGTGGCGCATCAACAGACGCCAAGACGACGAGTGGCACCGTGCCGCCGCAGATCTCGGCGCAACCGCAGAACGCGACTGTCGCGAGCGGCGCCACGGCGACGTTCTCCGTCACGGCCACCGGCAGCGCGCCGATGACTTACAAATGGACGAAGAACTCCGCGAACATCAGCGGGGCGACCTCCGCCAGCTACACGACGCCCGCGACGTCCTCTGCCGATAACGGCGCCTCGTTCACGGTCAGCGTCAGCAACGCAGCCGGTAACGTCACCAGCGATTCCGCCACGCTGACCGTCACCGCCGACTCGTTGCAGCAGCAGACGATTACCTTCAACACGCCGGGGACACAGGCCGTGGGCACCCCGCTGACACTGACTGCGACGGCCACCTCGGGGCTCGCGGTCAGCTTCGCTTCGCAGACCAAGAGCGTTTGTACGGTGAGTGGCACGACCGCGACTTTTGTCGCTGCCGGAACCTGCACGATTCAGGCGACGCAGCCCGGCGACAGCACATTTGCCGCAGCCGCCGCGGTCACGCAGAGTTTCAGCGTGACCAGCGCCGCCGGTCCGACGAGCCAGACAATTACGTTCAACAACCCCGGGACGCAGACTGCCGGCACTCCTGTGGCTCTGACGGCCACGGCCAGCTCGGGGCTCACGGTGGGCTTTGCGTCGCAGACGACGAGTGTCTGCACCGTCGGCGGAACGACGGCAACCCTTATCGCTGCCGGAACCTGCACGATCCAGGCGACACAACCCGGCAACGGAACCTACGCGGCCGCCACTCCGGTCTCGCAGAGCTTCACGGTGAACTCCGCTTCGAAGACCGCAGCGACGCCGACCTTCTCGGTGCCTGCTGGCGCGTATACCAGTGCGCAGTCGGTGACGCTCTCCTGCTCGACGGCCTCGAGCACCATCTACTACACCACGAGCGGCACGACGCCGACGACAGCGTCCAGTGTCTACTCGTCGGCGATCTCCGTCTCGTCGACGGAGACCATCGAAGCGCTCTGCACGGCCACGGGTTATACCAACAGTACGGTGGCCGTGGCTGCCTACACAATCAACACGAGCGGATCGCTGTTGATGCCCGCCGCGATGAACGTATCTGCAAACTGGCATAACGCGGGCATGCAGTCGGTCGGGGGTATCCCGAGCCGCACCACGATCTGCGCCACGGTCAACCCGCTGGGCGGTGGACAGGACGACTACACCAACATTCAGAACGCAATCGATGGATGCGCCGCGGGGCAGGTCGTTCAGCTTGCGGCGGGTGCGTTCAGCGTCTCGTTGGCTGATCTGCCTATCAAGATCACAAAGGGGATTACGCTGCGCGGGACGGGCGACTGCGGCGGCTCCAGCTCCCCGTATTGCCAGACCTCCATCAGCGTTTCGAACGGTGCGCTCGCCTATACGGGCGGGCTATGCGGCACGAGCACGGCCTCAGAGGGTGCCTGCCCGAATGGCGGTCCGGCGCTGATCGTGATGGCCCCGGTTTCCCCGGATTTCAACTACAGCTGGGCCCAATGCGGCAACTACGGCGGCGCCCTGGGTACCGGGTGCGGGGCGACTGCCCTGGCAACCGATGCCGTGCAGGGGCAGACGACCATCCAGGTCGCGAGCACCGCCAACTTCTCCGTCGGGCAGTGGGTGCTGATCGATGAGGCCTCCGGGGCGGGCTGGGTCGCCGATCCGCTGAACCAGTGGACCGGCTACGGCAGCGTGTGGGCCGCGTCGGACTGGCTCAGTGCCTCACCCAGCCCTGCCACGGGGCGGGTGATGTGGTCGAAGTCCCAGAACGGCTCCGGCTGGGATTTCGGTACGGCCTACCCCTATCAGGCCAATTCGGTGGGTTGCTGGTTCTCCTATTGCGACAGACCGACGGCTGAGCTGCATAAGGTGACGGCCGTGGGCGCCGGTCCGTGCCCCGGGGCCTCCTGCACGCTGACCTTCGATGATCCGCTCACCGTGGCCTTCCGGCAGAGCGGCAGTCACAACGCCCAGGTCTATGGGCCGCTGTACTCGAACCAGTCGGGTACCGGTACCCCTATCTCTATGCTGCAAAATGCGAGTGTGGAGAACCTCTCGCTGCTGCGCGCGTCCTCGGGTGGAATGGAGATGGAGCTGTGTGCCTACTGCTGGATCAAGAACGTCGAGGTCGGGGACTGGTACGGCGGCGGCATCTCCGTACGCTATTCGGTTCGCAGTGAGCTCAACGCCGTTTACGTGCATCATTGCTGGGACTCGGTGAACAACGGCGGCGAATATCCCCTCGCTCTGGATGCGGCTTCGACCGAAATTCTCATTACGAACAGCATCACCAACTTCGCCGGCAAAGGCATGGTTGCCAGGGCCGGCGGTGCCGGCTCGGTCGTTTCCTACAGCTACATCGATGACACGATGTACGACTCCACATCGGGCATCGGCGATTACTGGGTCGATATGGGGATCAATGCGAGCCACTATTCAGGGCCGCACCACGTTTTGTTCGAGGGCAACTGGGGCGACAACCTGGACAGCGACCACACCCACGGTGCCTCCTCGTACATGACGTTCTTCCGAAACCAGGGCACGGGGTTGCGCACGCCCTTTACCGATCCTTCGAATGGTAATGCCGTGAATGACTCTACGGGCAAAGGCTCTGCCTGCGGAACCAGCGGACCGGGGGGGTGCACGCAAAATCCGCCCGCTCCCTTGCGTGCCGCAGGGCCCAGCGCCTACAGCTATTGGTTCGCCTTCGTCGGTAACGTCCTCGGAACCGCGGGAGTGACCACTACGGCCAATGGTTGGTCGTACCAGGGCGACTGGAATGCCCATCGCATCTTCATGCTGGGTTGGAACACCGGTGCGGGGGGTCAGGACCCGTACCTGAACGGGGTCAGTGGGTCTTACATCTTCCGCAGCGGCAACTACGATTACGTGAACGGTTCGATCGTGGACTGGGCGCCCGGATATTCCCAGGCGCTGCCGAACTCGCTCTATCTGACCACGCCGCCGTCCTTCTTCAGCGCGGGCGCCTCGTGCACGTACGCATGGCCATGGGTGACGCCGAGCGGATCAACGCAGGTCCAGGCCAATAGCTGCGGAGGTTCCGGGCTGCCCGCCCTGGCGCGGTGGAAGGCTGGCACGCCGTTTGTCCAACCGTGACCGACCACACTGAGCTCGTGCTGCATCGTCATCCTGGCCAGCTCGGGGCGGGCTCCGTGCTACGCGCCGGCGTTGTCGGCGCAATGCTGCTGTGTGTGGTTGCGGCCTGCGGCGGGGGAGGGGCGAAAGCCGATCTTGCCGCTGCCGCGCCGGCCATCACAACCCAACCCGAGAACCAGACGGTGACGGTGGGCGAGACGGCAACCTTCACGACGGTGGCCTCCGGTACGGCACCTCTCAGTTACCAATGGTCCATGAATGGATCCGCCATTGCGGGCGCGGCCAGTCAGAGCTACACGACTGCGGCGACGACGCTCAGTGATAGCGGTGCGACTTTTAGTGTTCAAGTGAGTAACGCGGCGGGAAGCACGACCAGCACTTCTGCAAAGCTGACGGTAACCGCCGCCCCAGTGGCTCCGGTCATCACGACGCAGCCTAAGGATCAGAGCGTCACTGTCGGCGCAACCGCCACCTTTACCGTCGTGGCGTCGGGGACCGCACCTCTAACCTACCAATGGTCCAAGGGCGGCTCCGTGATAACCGGCGCGACCAGCGCGAGCTATACAACCCCCGCAACCGTAATCGGCGACAGTGGATCGACTTACAGTGTCGAGGTGAGCAACGCCGTCGGCAACATCACGAGCAGTACGGCGACCTTGACCGTCTCGGCCGCAGCGGTGGCTCCGACGATAACGACCCAACCCCAGAATCAGAGCGTCACTGCCGGCGCAACCGCCACCTTTGCCGTCGTGGCATCCGGTACCGCGCCGCTGACCTACCAATGGTCCAAGAGCGGATCCGCGATTACGGGCGCGACCAGCGCGACCTATACAACTCCGGCAACGGTGATCGGTGACAGCGGGTCGACCTTCACGGTCAAGGTGAGCAATGGCGCAGGCGGCATTACCAGCAACGCGGCGACGCTCACGGTTACCGCGGCCGCCACTGCGCCCACGATCACCACCCAGCCGCAGAACCGGAGTGTGACCGCGGGCGCGACGGCCACCTTCTCGGTCGTTGCCTCGG
>Ga0210394_10004052_pt1 | contig 17490 bp, 15 predicted proteins | sample IncBWC12MmetaG_FD_160121 | JGI IMG/M metagenome (GOLD analysis project Ga0210394, IMG submission 160121) | Forest soil microbial communities from Barre Woods Harvard Forest LTER site, Petersham, Massachusetts, United States - Inc-BW-C-12-M | ecosystem: Environmental > Terrestrial > Soil >... | reverse complement strand
ATGAATTCCGCAAATGGTGTATCGAGCCGACAGCGCGGATCGTGGCGAGCGTGCGCAAACAAATTCCAACGGCGCGCATCATCGGCTTTCCACGCGGCGCAGGAACTGAGTTGCAGCGGTATCTCGAAGCGGTGCCGATTGACGCGGTAGGTCTCGACTGGATGATGGAATTAAATTTTGCGCGTGACTACATTCAGCCACTGCGCACTATTCAGGGTAATCTCGATCCGTTGGTGTTGCTCGCCGGCGGAGCGGCGCTCGATCACTCGATCGACGCCATCCTCGAAGCGTTCGGACGACACCCGTTCATTTTCAACCTTGGCCACGGCATCCTGCCGGACACGCCCATCGCCCATGTGGAGCGTCTGATCGCACGGGTTCGCGACCATGTATGAGTGGATCAAGGCGCTCCACATCATCGCGGTCATCGCCTGGATGGCGGGGATGCTCTACCTGCCGCGGCTGTTCGTCTATCACTGCGCCGCCGAGACCGGCTCGGTGCAGTCGGAGACCTTCAAGGTGATGGAGCAGCGCCTGCTGCGTGGCATCATCAATCCGGCGATGATCGCGACCTGGGTCTTGGGCCTCTGGCTGGCCTGGCTCGGCCCTGATTCTCGCTATGGCTGGTTCGCGTCCAGCTGGCTTTGGGCCAAGATCATCCTCGTTCTTGCGCTCTCGGCGGTGCATGGATTATTGGCCCGGTGGAGAAAAGATTTTGCCCAGGACCGCAACCGGCATTCGCAGAAATTCTATAGGATAATCAACGAAGTACCTACTGTCCTGATGATCCTCATCGTGCTGTTGGTGGTGTTGAAACCGTTCTGAAGTTCACGCGTTCTTAGGGCAAAGTCGGTTTCGCCTCTTGCTAGAACTGCGGTCTTTTCTTATCTTTGCGAAATCCCACCCGACGTAGGCGGATGCAACTGAGTTCTGGCGCCAGTGAACTGGAGCCGATTGGTGCATCGGGGTCCGGGGCCCAAAGCTCCTCACAACCCAAGACCTACGATCTTCCTGCCCCGCCGGCGAAGCTGCAATCCAATCCTGCCGTCGGCTCAATTTCCATAGGACCATTCTGAATGCGTGAAATGAAACTCCAAGAGCTCAAGACCAAGACTCCGGCTGAGCTCGTCTCCTTTGCCGAAGAGCTCGAGGTCGAGAACGCCTCGACGATGCGCAAGCAAGAACTGATGTTCGGCATCCTCAAGCAACTTTCGGCGCGCGAGACCGATATTGTCGGCGAAGGCGTGGTCGAAGTGCTGCCGGACGGTTTTGGCTTCCTGCGCTCGCCGGAAGCAAACTATCTGCCGGGGCCCGACGACATTTACGTTTCGCCCTCGCAAATCCGCCGCTTCGGCCTCCGCACCGGCGACACCATCGACGGCCATATCCGCAGCCCCAAGGAAGGCGAACGCTACTTTGCGCTGCTCAAGGTCAACTCGCTCAATTTCGAGGATCCCGAGAAGGCGCGCCACAAGGTCAACTTCGACAACCTGACGCCGCTCTATCCCGACGAGTGGCTGAAGATGGAATTCGAGGATCCGACCAAGAAGGATCTCTCCGCCCGCGTCATCGACATCGTCGCGCCGGTCGGCAAGGGCCAGCGCGCGCTGATCGTGTCGCCGCCGCGCACCGGCAAGACCGTGCTGCTGCAGAACATCGCCCATTCGATCACCCACAATCATCCGGAATGTTATTTGATCGTGCTGCTGATCGACGAGCGGCCGGAGGAAGTCACCGACATGCAACGCTCGGTCAAAGGCGAGGTGGTTTCCTCGACCTTCGACGAGCCGGCGGTGCGCCACGTCCAGGTCGCCGAGATGGTGATCGAGAAGGCCAAGCGCCTGGTCGAGCACGGCCGCGACGTGGTGATTTTGCTGGACTCGATCACCCGGCTCGGCCGCGCCTACAACACCGTGGTGCCCTCTTCGGGCAAAGTGCTCACCGGCGGCGTCGACGCCAACGCGCTGCAACGGCCAAAGCGCTTCTTCGGCGCCGCGCGCAATATCGAGGAAGGTGGCTCGCTGACCATCATCGCCACTGCGCTGATCGATACCGGCAGCCGCATGGACGAAGTGATTTTCGAAGAGTTCAAGGGCACCGGCAATTCGGAACTAATCCTCGACCGCAAAGTCGCCGACAAGCGCACCTTCCCGGCCATGGACATCACCCGCTCGGGCACCCGCAAGGAAGAGCTCCTGGTGCCGCCCGATCAGCTCAAGAAAATGTACGTCCTGCGCCGCATCCTCAACCCGATGGGCACCATGGACGCCATCGACTTCCTGCTCGACAAGCTGCGCAACACCAAGAACAACGGCGAGTTCTTCGACTCGATGAATACGTAAGGCGATTTTGGCCTTCGCGCAGATTAGCCCGTTATCATCTGAAACCTGTGGGTCGTTTCATCGACCCGGTTGTCACGCTCCCCGGTGGTGGGAACGTCGTCACCCGAGACGTCAGGCTCACCGACGAAATCTTTCGCGGCGGCATCAATTGGAAAATTCAATGGCTGGTAGTCCGCGGCGGCGCGGTTGAATGCGGCGCTGCGCGAATTCCGAAAACCCTCACCGCGCTGGCGAAAAATTGACGGGCTGCAGCGCCGTCGGTCGCTTGGCCCTGAGCGCGTATTCCGGATCGACGAAGCACACCCCGCCCTTGCCGACGGCATTCTCGCATTGGGCGACGCTCGAATAACCGCACTCGATGAGCGCCTTGTCGCCCGTGGCATAGCCGCACCATTCGTCATCGGCGCGGGCCCCGGTCGTGGACATGGCAGCCAGGGCGGCGGCCAAGATGAGTCCGTATCGCATCGTTGGATTTCCTTGCTGCGCCCCGGCAACGCCAATAGAGCACGAATCGCTATGGAAAGAAGCTCGGCGTCAAGTATGTCGCACCGAATCGATGGCGCCAATGAGGCCGGCCGGATCGGTGACCGGCAGCGAGCAGGTTTCGCCGACGCAGACGAAAGCTGCGGGTTCGCCGGCGGCGGCGACTTTCGCCCGCGCCGGGTGCTGTGGCGGCAGCGCCTCGACCGAACCAGCATGTAGCACGATGCGGTCGAGGGGCGGACGCGCGCGAGCGGCTGCCAGGAGAGCTTGCGCGCGCGCGCCCTCCCCGGTCACCACAATCTCGGCGGCGCGCAGCCGCAGGTCGACGGCATTGAGCAGCGCCATGTGCATGTAGAGGTTCTCGACCGCCTGCGGCGCGATCGCCGCGATCAGCCGGTCGGCTTGTTCGCGCCAGTGGTCGTCGCCGGCCAGCACCGCCAAACGGATCAAGTTCTGCGCGGCGACCGCGTTGTGGTTCGGCGTCGCTTCGTCGGCGGTTGACGCCGGGCGGACCACAAGTCCTTCGGCGTCGGCGGCGGTGAGATAATAGGTTCCGGTCGCGGCATCGGCGTAGTCGCGATCGAGCGCGCGCTGCCAGGCCAGCGCCTGGTCGAGGTAGGGTTTTTCGCCCGTCGCTTCGTAAAGCGCGAGCGCAGCGCGGATCATCGCGGCAAAATCGGAAGCGAGCCCCGGAAATTTGAGTTGGCCTTGGCGCCAGGAATGGCCAAGCCGATCGCCGCGGGTCATCGCGCGCGCGACAAGCTCGAAAGCGCGTGCCGCCAGGTCCAGCCACGACGGCTCGTCGAACATCTGGCTCGCATTGGCAAGGGCCGCGATCATCAAGCCGTTCCAGTCGGCGAGCACTTTGTCGTCGAGGCCCGGGCGCACCCGCGTATCGCGCACCGCGAGAAGTTTGGCGCGCAAGCCGGCAAGCCGCGCTTCGTCGGCTTCACTGCGTTCCATCGGCTTAAGGCGATTGAGGATATTGTGACCTTCGAAATTGCCGCCCAAGGTCACGTCATAGTGCCGGGCAAAAAATTCGCCGTCCTCATTGCCGAGTGCACGCATCACCTCGGCGAGTGACCAGACATAAAATTTGCCCTCCTCGCCTTCGGAATCGGCATCGAGCGACGCTGAGAACACGCCCTCACCCGTCGTCATTTCGCGCTTGAGCCAGGCCACTGTTTCCTGAGCGCGCTGGCGATAGAGCGACTTGCCGCTGCGCCGGTGCGCGATGGCGAGTAGCTCGAGCAGCTGCGCGTTGTCGTAGAGCATCTTTTCGAAGTGCGGCACCAGCCACCGTTCATCCACCGAATAGCGGGAAAAGCCGCCGCCGAGATGGTCGTAGATGCCGCCCTCGCAGATATGGTCGAGGGTGATGTCGACGGCGGCAAAATAACGCCGCTCGCTGGTGCGCAAGCCGCCGCGCCAGAGCAGTTCGAACAAGGCGGCTTGCGGAAATTTCGGCGCGCCGCGGGTGCCGCCGTTGACCGGATCGATGATGCCGCCAAGCTGGCGCGCTGCGTTGTCGAGCTCGGCCACACCGATCGTCACGGTGCCGGGTTTTCGCGCCGTCGCGGCGAGTTGCTCCATCAGCGCGGCGCGATTGGTCTCGATCTTCTGCGGCTCTTCGCGGAACAGCCGCGCGATCTCGCGCAGCACGTCGACGAAGGCCGGCTTGCCGTAACGCGACGTCTTGGGAAAGTAGGTGCCGCCCCAGATCGGCTCGCCGGCGGGCGTCAGAAACATGGTCAGCGGCCAGCCGCCATGTTCCCCAAGATGATGCAGCGCCGCCATGTAGATCTGATCGATGTCGGGCCGCTCCTCGCGATCGACTTTGATGTTGACGAACAGCTCGTTCATCACGCGCGCGGTAGCGTCATCCTCAAAACTCTCATGCGCCATGACGTGGCACCAATGACACGCCGCATAGCCGACCGAGAGCAGGATCGGCCTACCGCTGCGTTTGGCCTCCGCGAGCGCGTCGGGGCCCCAGGCCCACCAGTCAACCGGGTTGTGCTGGTGTTGCAGCAGATATGGGCTCGTCTCCTGGGCGAGACGGTTTTGCTGCGAACCTTGCGGCGACGCTGACCTGGGTGCAGTAGACGTGGGTGTAGTAGACGTGGGTCCAGTGGACATGACCGCACCGTAGCAATTAGCCCTCGGGTGGCGATAGCACCGAACCGCCGATTGCTTTCAACAGAGCGTTATGCCGGATCGTTCCACCATCTTCGCGCTGTCATCGGGCCGGCCACCGGCGGCAATTGCTGTGGTGCGTGTCTCTGGGCCGCGGGCCGGCATCGCGCTTGAGAAACTGATCGGCCGGCTGCCCGAGCCGCGCAAGGCGGCGCTGGCGCGGGTGCGCGATCCGGCGAGCAACGAGATCATCGACGAGGCGCTGGCGCTGTGGTTTCCGGCGCCGCACAGCGAGACTGGCGAGGATATCGCTGAGCTGCAGCTTCATGGCGGTCAGGCGGTCATCGCGGGCGTGCTCGATGCGCTGGCGATGGTCGAAGGTTGCCGACCCGCCGAGGCCGGCGAGTTCACGCGCCGCGCCTTCGAGAATGGTCGGCTCGATCTCACGGCGGTCGAGGGCTTGGCCGATCTCGTCGCCGCCGAGACTCAGGCGCAGCGCCGTCTCGCCTTTCGTCAGCTCAAAGGTTTGATCGGCGACCGTGCCGAGGCGTGGCGGCGGCGATTGATCGAGGCGCTGGCCTTAGTGGAGGCGCGGATCGATTTTTCCGATGAAGCGGATGTGCCAGAAGATTTGCTCGGTCCCGCACTTCATGCTGCGCAGCAATTGCGCGACGAGATCGCCGGCGTCCTGGCCGATGGCCGTCGTGGTGAACGGCTGCGCGATGGCCTCGTGGTCGCCATCGCCGGCCCGCCCAATGCCGGCAAATCGACCCTGCTCAATCGGCTAGCGCGGCGCGAGGCGGCGATCGTGTCGCCCTATGCGGGCACCACGCGCGACGTCATCGAGGTGCATTTGGATCTCGATGGCTATCCGGTGACCTTGCTCGATACCGCCGGCATTCGCGACAGCGCTGAGCCGGTGGAGCAGGAGGGCGTGCGCCGGGCGCGCGAGCGTGCTGCGGCAGCGGATTTGGTGCTGTGGGTCATTGACCCATCGGTCGGCGGCTTGGCAGCCAATGGATACCCGGAAAACCTGGCGGATGCCGAGATTTGGTTGGTTCGGAATAAGATCGATCTGGCCGGCAACAGCACCTGCGCCAATGCGACTGAGCCTGATAACTATGAATGTAAATTCACTTTATCAATTTCAGCATTGACGGGCATCGGAATGGACGTTCTGACGGCCGCTCTTTCAGCCTATGCCAAGACTTATTTTGCCGCGACCGAATCGGCCGTCATCACGCGGGCCCGGCATCGCCACGCCCTGGAGGAAACCGTGGCGGCGCTCGATCGTGCGTTGGCGCGCGATTATTCGACCGATGAGGAGCTGATCGCCGAGGAATTACGCGCGGCCGCGACGACGCTTGGCCGACTCACTGGCCGAGTCGATGTCGAGGATATCTTGGACGTCATCTTTCGCAATTTTTGTATTGGTAAATGAAACGTTAACGACCACATCGAAGTGTTCTGGCGGGGCATGTTTCACGTGAAACACTGCCAGGAAACTTCGCCTGACCGCGTTTTTGACCGTCAACCCGGCGTTGGCTACAAGGCCAACGTCTTGGAGAATTTTGAGATGGACGCCCGCTTCGATGTGATCGTTGTCGGTGGCGGCCATGCCGGCTGTGAAGCAGCGGCCGCGGCCGCCCGTATGGGCGCGCGGACGGCGTTGATCACCCATCGCTTCGCCACCGTCGGCGCCATGTCCTGCAATCCTTCCATCGGTGGCCTCGGCAAGGGTCATCTGGTGCGCGAGATCGATGCGCTCGACGGCCTCATGGGCCGCGTTGCCGACGCCGGCGGCATCCAGTTTCGAGTCCTCAATCGCCGCAAGGGACCGGCGGTGCGCGGCCCGCGCGCCCAGGCCGACCGCAAGCTCTATGCGGCGGCCATGCAGCAGGCGATCCGCGAGACCGCGAATCTGACTGTGATCGAAGCCGAGGTGGACGATCTCGTCGTCGAGCAGCGGGTCACAGGCGTCCAACTGACCGACGGCCGCATTTTTGCGGCTGGCGCTGTGGTGCTGACGACTGGCACGTTCTTGCGCGGCTTGATCCATATCGGCGAGCGGCAGTTTCCGGCCGGCCGGGTAGGCGAGGCGCCGGCTATCGGGCTATCGCGCACACTCGAAGACGCAGGTTTTGCGCTCGGCCGTCTCAAGACTGGCACGCCGCCGCGACTCGACGGTGCAACGATCGACTGGCCGGCGGTGCAGATGCAGCCCGGTGACGAGCCACCGGAGCCGTTTTCGGTGCTGACCGAGCGTATCGTCACCCCGCAAATCGAATGCGGCATCACCCGCACGACGCCGGCCACCCACGACATCATCCGCGCCAATGTGCACCGGTCGCCGATGTATTCCGGCCAGATCAAGAGCCGCGGCCCGCGCTATTGCCCGTCGATCGAAGACAAGATCGTGCGCTTCGGCGAGCGCGATGGGCATCAGATTTTTCTGGAGCCCGAGGGCCTCGACGACAAGACCGTTTATCCGAACGGCATCTCGACGTCGCTGCCTGAGGATGTCCAGGCGGCGCTGGTGGCTTCAATTCCGGGCCTTGAGCGGGCTCGGATTGTTCGACCAGGCTATGCCATCGAATACGATTACGTCGATCCGCGCGAGCTGACGCCGTCGCTGGAAGCCAAGCGTATGCCCGGGCTCTTCCTCGCCGGCCAAATCAACGGCACCACCGGCTATGAGGAGGCTGCCGCGCAGGGCCTTGTGGCTGGTCTCAACGCCGTCGCGCGGGCAGGCGAGGGCGCGCCGATCATGTTCGACCGCGCCGAAGGCTATCTCGGCGTCATGATCGACGATCTTGTCACTCGCGGCGTCACTGAGCCCTATCGCATGTTCACGTCGCGCGCCGAATATCGGCTGACCTTGCGGGCGGACAATGCAGACCAGCGGCTGACCGACAAAGGCGTTGCGCTTGGCTGCGTTGGCCCGGAGCGGGCGAAGGTGCATCGCGCCAAGATGGTCCAACTCGATGCGGCGCTGACCATGACGCGGGAGCTCGTCGTCACGCCGAGCGAGGCTGCGCGCCATGGCCTTGCCTTGCGCAAGGACGGTCAGCGCCGTTCGGCCTTCGAGGTGTTGTCCTATCCGGATATCGGCATTGGTGATGTGGCGCGGATCTGGCCAAGCCTCGCAGAACTGCCGCCGAAAATCGCGGAGCAGCTCGAAATCGACGCGAAATACGAGGTCTATCTCAGCCGCCAGGCCGCCGACGTCGAATCCTATCGCCGCGATGAAAGCGTCGCTTTGCCCGACGACCTCGACTATGCGGCGCTGCCGGGATTGTCCAACGAGGTCCGACATAAGCTGCAAACACACCGGCCGCGCACCATTGGGCATGCCGGCCGCATCGATGGCATCACGCCGGCGGCGCTGACGCTTCTGGTCGCGTATTTGCGCCGGCAAGGCAGGAAATCTGCCCGTGGCGCTGTCGCCTGAACTCGCCGCGGATCGCAGTCGCGCCCTGGCGCTGACGCCTGTTTCACGTGAAACATTGGATCGGCTCGACCGTTTTGTCGCCGTGCTGCTGGAGTGGCAGCAGCGGATGAACTTGATTGCGTCGTCCACCGAGCCAAAACTGTGGACCCGGCACGTCGCCGATTCGCTTCAGCTTCTGGCGTTGGCACCGCAGGCGCAAATCTGGGTTGATCTCGGCTCAGGGGCAGGGTTTCCCGGCGTCGTGCTCGCTTGCGCGCTGGCGGACAGGCCGGGGGCGCGAGTGCACCTGGTCGAACGCGGCACCAAGAAGGCGGCTTTCTTGCGCGAAGCAGTCCATGCCACAGGCGCTCCCGCCGAGGTCCACGCGGTCAGGCTTGAAGATTTTGTCGAAAACCTCGCGACGCCAGTGGACGTTGTGACGGCACGGGCGCTGGCGCCCCTTGCCGGGTTACTGACCGCCACGTATCCGTTGTTGAAAACCGGGACGCTCGGTCTGTTTCCAAAGGGTCAAGATGTAGGCGCCGAATTGACCGAGGCCGCTAAATGTTGGAGCATCCAGTCGTCTTTGGTGCCGAGTCTTACCGACCCCAAAGCCAGGCTCGTCCGCATAACGGGAATTAAGAAGAGTTTTCAACCGGGACGAGAGGCAAACCGACGCCGTCGTTGAGACTCTTGCAAAGTAAATTGGAAGTACCGGCCATGTCAGACGAACCGTTGTCAGAGCAAACCGTGGTCCCATTTGCTGCGCCCGAGCGCGCGCCGCAGGTGCAGCTCGCCAAGCCGCCACGCGTCCTTGCGGTCGCCAACCAGAAGGGCGGCGTCGGCAAGACCACGACCGCGATCAATCTCGGCACCGCGCTCGCCGCCATCGGCGAGGAAGTCCTCATCATCGATCTCGATCCGCAGGGCAATGCTTCGACCGGGCTCGGCATCGACCGCCGCAATCGGCAGCACTCGACCTACGACGTCCTGATCGGCGAAGCGACGTTGCGTGATTCCATCGTCGCGACCGCGGTGCCGCGGCTGCATCTGGCGCCGTCGACCCTCGATCTCTCCGGCCTCGAACTTGAAATCGGCCAGGCGCGCGACCGCGCCTTCCGCCTGCGCAACGCGCTGGCGCCGCTGAGCACCGTCGCGGCCGGCCAGGCGAAATTCACTTACGTGCTGGTCGACTGCCCGCCGTCGCTCAATCTCTTGACCATCAACGCCATGGCGGCGGCCAACGCCATCCTGGTGCCGCTGCAATGCGAGTTCTTCGCGCTCGAAGGTCTGTCGCAATTGCTCAAGACAGTGGAGTCGGTGCGCGCGCAACTCAATCCTGATCTCACCATCCACGGCATCGTGCTGACCATGTACGACGCGCGCAACAATTTGTCGGGCCAGGTCGTCGCCGACGTGCGCGAGTTCATGGGCCCAAAAGTCTACGACACCATCATTCCGCGCAATGTGCGGGTCTCGGAAGCGCCGTCCTATGGCAAGCCGGTGCTGGTCTACGATCTCAAATGCAGCGGCAGCGAAGCCTATCTGCGGCTCGCCACCGAGATCATCCAGCGCGAAAAGGAATTGCTCGCAAGTTGAGGCGATCAGATTGCCGGCGGCGACCAAGAAACGTGCAACAGTAAACGCGGAATAGTCTTGTGAGTGAAATTCCAGGGAAGGCGGCGATGGCGGAGGACGTAGCGCGATCGCGATTGGGCCGCGGACTTGCCGCGCTGATCGGTGACGTCGGCACCGAGAGCTCGGCCGAGCGGCCGCGCGGCCAGCGGCGCGCAGCGACCAGTTCGCTGCGGCCGAATGCGCGCAATCCGCGGCGCAACTTCTCCGAGGCTGAGCTGGATGAATTGACGGCTTCGCTGCGCGAGCGCGGCATGATTCAGCCGATCGTGGCGCGGCCGGTCCGCGGCGCGCCCGATGCCTTCGAGATCATCGCCGGCGAGCGGCGCTGGCGCGCCGCGCAGCGCGCCGGTTTGCACGAAGTGCCGGTCGTCATCATCGAGGCGACCGACGAGGAATCACTGCAGCTTGCGATCATCGAGAACGTGCAGCGTGCCGACCTCAATCCGCTCGAAGAGGCCGAGGGCTATCGCGCGCTGGTGGAGGATTACAGCCACACCCAGGACGACATCGCCAAAATGGTCGGCAAGAGCCGCAGCCATGTCGCCAACACGCTGCGGCTGTTGAAGCTACCGTCCTCGATCCGTGGCTATATCGTCAAAGGCAAGCTCGACGCCGGCCACGCCCGCATGCTGATCGGCCAACCCAATGCCGAAAAGCTCGCCGAAGAAATCGTGGCGCGCGGCCTCAACGTGCGCCAGGTCGAGGAGATCGCGCGCCAGGAATCCGGCCGCAACGGCAAGTCTCATTCCCGCAAACGTTCGGCGGAAAAGAGCGCCGACACGCTGGCGCTGGAAAAGCGCTTGTCCGACGCGCTCGGTCTGGTCGTCAGTATCGATGTGCGCGGTGAAAGTGGCGTCGTCAGCATCCGCTATCGCAATCTCGAGCAGCTCGACGATCTGGCGCGGCGCTTGGAGAAAAAGCAGCATTAAAGGACGTGGAAGTTTTATCGCTTTTTCCTCTTCGCGGTCTTCTTCGCGAAAATCGCGTTCCAGTTTTCCTTGTAGGCGGCGCTGACCGGCTTCTGACCTTCGCCTCGGCTGTAGCCTGAAGGGGCAGCGGCAACCGCTTCGCCGCTCTCGGCCTTGGCTTCAGTCTTAGTTTCAGTCTTGGCTATGGCTTCACCTGAAGTGCTTTTGTCCTTCGCGGCGGGCTCGCTCTTTGGAGCGTGATCGGCTTTGGCTGTCTTGTTGTCGGTGGCCATGGTCTTTCCTAACGCTAAGCAGACGTATTCGTGGCTTTAAGAATAGGTTGTGGGATATCGCAGGCAAGCTATTCAGAGAAAACTTTTTCTCTCCAAGCTTGATCTGGATGGCCTGAAATGCCACATCCAGCCCGCCATGAACATGCCCATCCGCGCCCCCGAGGGCGCTCCCGCTTTGTCGCCGTTTGCGACCGAGGTCGAGCGGCGACGCACCTTTGCGATCATCTCGCACCCCGATGCGGGCAAGACCACGTTGACGGAGAAGCTCCTGTTGTTCGGGGGTGCAATTCAGCTTGCCGGCCAGGTCAAGGCCAAGCGCAACCGGCGCTCCACGCGTTCGGACTGGATGAGCATCGAGCGTGAGCGCGGGATTTCCGTTGTTACCTCGGTGATGACCTTTGAGTACGACGGCCGTGTGTTCAACCTGCTCGATACGCCCGGCCACGAGGATTTTTCCGAAGACACTTATCGGACCCTCACGGCGGTCGATTCTGCCGTGATGGTGATCGACGCCGCCAAGGGCATCGAGCCACGGACGCGCAAGCTGTTCGAAGTATGCCGGCTGCGCGACATTCCGATTATTACCTTCATCAACAAGATGGACCGCGAGAGCCGCGATCCGTTCGACCTTATCGACGAGATCGAGAAAACGCTGGCGCTCGATACCGCGCCGATCACTTGGCCAGTCGGGCGCGGTCGTGACTTTGTCGGCACAATCGACGTGGAATCCGCTGGCGTGCGCTTGTTGGACGGCGATGCGGGTTCTGCCGGCACGCTGCGCGCCATGACGATTGGCGAAGTCACGGCTCTAAACCCCGGTCTCGACGCGGTGGCATTTGGCGCGGAATTCGATCTCGTGCGCCATGCTTGCAAGCGGTTCGATCCCCGAGCCTTTGCCGAGGGCCACCTGACTCCGGTCTTCTTCGGTAGCGCGCTCAAGAATTTCGGCGTCGGCGATCTCCTCAATGCGCTCGCCGCCATCGCGCCGGCGCCGCGGGCGCAGACCGCTGACAAGCGGGTCGTCGCGGCCACCGAACCTGGCATGTCCGCATTCGTCTTCAAGATTCAGGCGAACATGGATCCGAACCATCGCGACCGTATCGCCTTTGTGCGGCTTTGCTCCGGCAAGCTCAGCCGCGGCATGAAGGTCAAGCAGGTGCGAACGGGCAAGACCATCAGCCTGCACGCGCCGCAATTTTTCTTTGCCCAAGATCGCGCCCTTGCCGAGGAGGCCTTCGCCGGCGACGTGGTTGGCATACCCAATCACGGCACGCTGCGCATCGGCGACACCCTGACGGAAGGCGAAGAGCTCAACTTTGCCGGCGTACCGAACTTCGCGCCGGAGATCTTGCGCCGGGTTCGCTTGACCGATGCCATGAGGGCCAAGAAGCTCAAGCAGGCGCTGCACCAGCTGGCCGAGGAAGGCGTCGCACAGGTATTCCAGCCGACCGACGGATCCTCGGCTCTGGTCGGCGTTGTCGGCCCTTTGCAACTCGACGTCTTGAAGGTGAGGCTCGCGGACGAATATGGGCTGGAAATTGGTTGGAGCACGGCGGAGTTTCAGTTCGCGCGCTGGCTCGCGGCGGACGACCCCAAGCTGCTTGACCAATTCGTGGCGAGCTACCGCTCGTCCATTGCCGAGGATTTCGACGGCGATCTCGTCTTCCTGGCCCGTAACGCCTTTGACCTCGAATATACCGGCGAACACAATCCCGGCATTTCTTTCTCCGACGTGAAGGACATTCACCGACGCAAGCAGGCCGGATAAGCTTGCCTATCAGTTGTTGGCAAGCTCCTCGCGCAGGATCTCGAGTTCCAGCCATTGCTCTTCCGCCGCGGCGATTTTCAGCTGCAGCTCACCGAGTGCGGCGGTGACTTTCTCGAAAGCGGCGCGGTCGCGCGCATAGAATTGCGGATCGCCGAGCTTTACCTGCAACTCGTCGATTTCAGTTTGCAGCTTGGCAATCGTTTTGGGTAGCGTTTCAAGGGCATGCTTGTCCGAAAACGTCAATCGCCGCTTTGCGGGTCGCGCTCCTGTGGTGACCGAAGCGGCTTCTCTGGACACTTTCCGCGCCTGTGGCTTAGAACTCTCGCGCATCAGATCAGCGCCACGCTGCGCCAGCATGTCGCTATAGCCGCCGGCATATTCGGTCCAGCGGCCATCTCCCTCAGGCACGATCACTCCGCTGACGAGACGATCGAGAAAATCCCGATCGTGGCTGATGAGCAGAACGGTTCCGGGATATTCGGCTAGCATCTCCTCGAGCACGTCCAATGTCTCCATATCGAGGTCGTTGGTCGGTTCATCGAGGACCAGAAGGTTCGACGGCTTGGCGAGCACCCGAGCCAGCATGAGGCGGCCGCGTTCGCCGCCCGATAGCTTGCCGAGCGGTGTGCGGGCCTGTTCGCTCGCGAACAGAAAGTCCTTCATGTAGCTGACGACATGCTTGGCATTGCCGTTGACCATGACGGTGTCGCCATGACCTTCCGTCAGCGCCTCGGTCACCGTCACATTGGGATCGAGGCTGTCCCGGTGCTGATCGAGGGTCGCGACAGCGAGCGTCGATCCGAGCCGTACCGAGCCTTTGTCCGGGGGCAAGACTCCGGTCAGCATGTTGATCAGCGTGGTCTTGCCGCTGCCGTTTGGGCCGGCGATGCCGATGCGGTCACCGCGCTGGATGCGGATCGAGAAATCGCTGACGATCGGACGGCCATCGTAGCTCTTGCCGATACCGGCGGCCTCGATGACCAGCGCGCCGGAAGGCGTGGCCGAGCCGGCGGTGATGATGGCGTTCCCGGCAGTGCCGCGATAGCTGCGGCGCTGTTCCCGAAGCGCCTGCAATTGGCCGACCCGGCGCATATTGCGCTTGCGTCTGCCGGTGACGCCGTAGCGCATCCAGTGTTCCTCGGCGACGATTTTGCGATCGAGCTTGTGCTGATCGCGTTCCTCCTCCGCCAGCACCGCATCCCGCCATTCTTCGAAATGAGCAAATCCGCGTTCGAGGCGGCGCGTCTGGCCGCGGTCGAGCCAGACCGTGCTGCGCGAGAGCGTCGAGAGGAGGCGCCGATCGTGGCTGACGATCACCAGCGCGGCGCGGCGGGAAGCGAGATCCTGCTCCAGCCATTCGATCGTGGTCAGGTCGAGATGATTGGTCGGCTCGTCGAGAAGCAGGATATCGGGGTTGGCCGCCAGCACGCGCGCCAGCGAGGCCCGGCGCGCCTCACCGCCGGAGAGTTTTGCCGGATCTTCCTGCCCGGTGAGACCGAGTTGCTCCAGAAGACGACGGGCGGCATGGCGGTCGTCGCTCGGCCGCAGGCCGGCCTCGACATAGGCAAGCGTGGAGGCGAAGCCCGAAAGGTCCGGCTCCTGCGGCAAGTAGCGCACCACGGCTCCCGGCTGTATGAAAACGGAACCGCGGTCCGGTTCGACGAGCGCCGCCGCGACCCTCAGCAGGGTCGATTTGCCGGTTCCATTGCGCCCGACCAGGGATACGCGCTCACCGGGACCGACCGATAGCTCCGCGCCCGAGAGAAGCGGCGTGCCGCCGAAGGTCAGGATGATATCTTTAAGTTGAAGGAGTGGAGCGCCACGCCTTGTCATATCGCCGTGTCGGGCCATTGAATGCCGAGCGCGCTTCGCCTGTGATCGACTATTTGAGCTATTTCACGGCGTTTAGCCCAACAAACCTGTGAACATCACTGTCGTTTACGAGTCTCAGGCTGGATTTGCAAATACCCTCCGGTGCACCCGAATCAGGAGGCATAGATATGTCGAAGCCCATGACGAAGTCCGAACTCATCGGCCAAATTGCCGAGCATTCAGAGCTGAAGAGGAGCGACGTCAAAGGCGTCATGGAGACGCTTGCGACCATCGGTTATAAGGAATTGAAGAAGAACGGCACCTTCCTTGTTCCGGGCTTTGCGAAATTTGTCGTCATAAAAAAGCCGGCGACCAAGGAACGGAGCGGCATTAATCCCTTCACCAAAGAGCCGACCGTATTCAAGGCCAAGCCAGCCCGGAAAATCGTCAGAGCCCGTCCGGTCAAAGCGGCCAAGGACGCGGTATGAAATAGAGCGAAATCGTTTCAATCGGAAGCGATTTCGCTCTAGGTGCCGGGATGGCGTGCACTAGAGGTCAGCAGTCATTGGGATCGGCGCGCCCGGCGAAACGATCGGCTATCCAGTCGACCGCTGCATCCGCACTGTCATACCCGGCAAAGCCATGGCTGACATTCGGCAGGTCAAGCATTTTGACTGTGCTGCCCGCTTTACATAGCCGCTGCATGTAGGCGTGCGTCACGGCGGGACGAACAAGTCCGTCTTTCAGACCCTGGGACAGAAAGACCGGGATCTCAGTCGGTAATGCACCGGCCGAGTTCCGTTCAAGGAGCATGCGGTAGGGTTCGACGGTCGCGGGATTCTTGACCGACAGGAAAGTCTGCGCCAAGGGCGCCGACAACTTTTCACGAACGTAGAGATCGAACGCGCCTTCGATGCATTGTTCGGCAAGCGCGTTCACCGTCGGGATCGCGGCGGGTGCAACGACCTCCTCCATGGAAGCGCCAAAAACCTTCGACCACGACCAAATGGTCATCGCAGTCAGGTTACGGCCACCCATCGTATTGAGGTCGTCGGTCATCAGCGTCGCGAGGTCGGTTGCCGGTGCGGCGGCGGCGACGCCGACAAGTTGAAGCTCGGGCGCATAAGTTTTCGCGATCATGCCCGTGAACAAGGACGCCTGGCCGCCTTGGGAATGTCCCCACACCGCAAACCGATTGGAATTTTCCAGTCCGGGAAAGGACCGCGCCGCTCTCACGGAATCTATCACCGCTCGCGCTTCACTTTCACCAACAAGATAAGGATGCGGCCCGGGAGTGCCGAGACCCGGATAGTCGGTCGCCGCGATGGCGTAACCACGCTCCAACAGACGTCGGCTGCCTGCTATTTGCTGGAAGAGAAAGATGGCAAGCGATGGTGCGCACCGCGGCACGACGCCCGTCGTCGGATGAGCCCACGCGACGATAGGCCAGCCGCCCGCGGGAGCCTGTCCGGCCGGCACAATGACGATGCCGGACACGGCGATCGGAGTGCTGTCGGGTTTCGTCGAGCGATAGAGGACTTTGTGTGCCGTAGCGTCGGCGGCCGCACCTGAGCGCGGCTCTTCCCGAATGAGGCTGCCAACGGGCCCCGCGATGTCGCTCTCGGATGCTTGGTAGAACGCATTTTGTGCCGCCGCGGGCAAAGGTCCGAGCACACAGACGGTGTTTACGAAAATGACGACGTGCGCCCAGAACTTCATCGCGCCGCGCGCATCTGCCACGCTGTCTTGAACGCCTTGCGCTTCTCCGGATCGTACAGGCTCGCATAGTCGTATTTCAGCGGCTTCGACGGCTCGACGTGGAGCGTGGCGAAGACCGGACCATCCTGTTCGAGCACGTGCGCGACCTGCTGCTCGAACATGCGCAGGTCGGAAAAGTCGTAGGTCGCGGCGTAGCCCGCCGAGCGTGCGATATTGGCGAAATCCACTTTCGGATTTGGAATCGGATGGCCGCCGTTGGCCTCGTAGGTGTCGTTATGGGCGACGAAGTGAACGAGATTTTTCGGCGCTGCCGCGGCGATCGTCACCAGGCTGCCGAGATTCATCAAAAGGCTGCCGTCGCCTTGCAGCACCACAACGCGCCGGTCCGGCCGGCCGAGCGCCAGGCCAAGGCCGTGCGACGAATCCAAGCCCATGGCGCCGATCGACAGATAGTTGAGCGGCCGCGGACTGACCTCGACCCAGTCGACGGCGGAGCTGTAGGTCGCAATCACCGCTTCGTCGGTGATGTGGCGGGCCAGGATGCGAAAACACTCGTCGCGTTTCATCATGATACTTTGGGGCTCCGCCCGACCAGGAACGCCACCGGCTGCGACTGCGCATAGGCCTTGTCGATCGCCGGCTTGATCTTGGCAATGTCGGCGTCGACGCTGAGCAGGTGATGCGCGATGCCCATGTCGTCGAGGATCGGCTCGACGATGCGCACGCCGTAGCGCGGCGATTCCTTCGGCGCTTTTTCGGGATCGTGCTGCAACAGCCCGATCATCATGCAGATCGGCTGCTTGTACTCGACCGCGACGCCGCGGATGGCGTTGATGGAGTCTAGAAATCCGGTGTGCTGGATCAGCACCAGCGCGCGCTTGTCGCTATAGGCGAGCCCGGTGGCGATGCCGATACATTCGTCCTCCTTGCAGACGCGGACGAGGCGGAGGTCCTTGTCTTT
>Ga0210394_10004051_pt1 | contig 17491 bp, 12 predicted proteins | sample IncBWC12MmetaG_FD_160121 | JGI IMG/M metagenome (GOLD analysis project Ga0210394, IMG submission 160121) | Forest soil microbial communities from Barre Woods Harvard Forest LTER site, Petersham, Massachusetts, United States - Inc-BW-C-12-M | ecosystem: Environmental > Terrestrial > Soil >... | reverse complement strand
CAACACGGTGACGTGATCCGCGAACTGACGGACCTCGCGAAACTTGTGGGTGATCAGCACGACGCTGAGGTCTCCCGCGGTCGCCTCCCTGCGCAAGGCGCCGAGCACGTCGTCCGCCTCCTGCGGGGTAAGCACGGAACTCGGCTCGTCGAGCACCAGTAACGTGCGCCGCATCAGCAATTGCTTCAGGATTTCGACCTTCTGCTTTTGTCCCGCCGACAGCGACACTACCCGGGCGTCGAGCGGAACCCGGAAAGGCATCTTGGCGAGGCGTTCGTCCATCTCGCGGCGAAAGTTTCGCCAGCCGATCGCGAACGGGATCGCCGAGCGCGCCAGCAACAGGTTCTCCGCGACCGTCATGCTGGGGACGAGCGTGAAGTGCTGGTAGACCATGCCGATTCCCGCGCGTAGCGCCTCGCGGGGCGAGCGGCTGACGAGTTCACGGTTCGCCACGATGAACTGCCCCTCGTCTGGCGTGTAGTAGCCCGTCAGGCACTTGACCAACGTGCTCTTGCCCGCGCCGTTCTCGCCGAGCAGCGCGTGCACGCTGCCGGTGCGCACCTTCAGGGATACGCCGTTCAGGGCGATCACCTCGCCGAAGCGCTTGTGGATGTTTATGGCCTCCAGAGCCGTCTCGGGGGTCATACGGCGCGCAATTCCCGTGGGGCGCCGGCGGCGCGGCGTTCACTCGAACTGCTCGCGATCAGGATGCCGAGCGTCAGAGCGTAGGGCGCTGCGCTGACGAGGTAATAGACCTGTCCGAAACCCACGGTTTGCAGTGTCGGGCCCAGTGCGCCGGCGGCGCCGAACAGCAGCGATGTCCAAAGACAGCGAAGGGGGTCCCATCGGGCGAAGATCACCAGCGCGACCGCCATCAGCCCCTGTCCGCTCGACAGGCTTTCCGTCCAGCTTCCCGGATAATAAAGCGACAGGAACGCCCCGCCGACACCAGAGAAGAAGGCGCCGACCACGGTCGCGACGAAGCGCACATACAGGACCGAAAAGCCGAGCGCCTTTGCGGCGTCGGCGCTGTCACCGACGGTGCGCAGCACCACCCCCCAACGCAGGCTGGAAAAGCTCCAACGCAGGGCGAAGGTCAGTGCGACCCCGACGAAGAACAACACGTTGACACGCAAAGCCGAGCGTATCGCCTCGCTGTTCGACCACCAGCCGAGTTCCAGCGCCGGCAACATCGGAGCGGCCGGCTCGATGAACGGCTTGCCTACCAAGAACGCCAACCCCGTTCCGAACAGAATCACCGCGATGCCGATGGCGATGTCGTTGACGCGCGGCAGGCTGCACGCGAGCGCGTGAAGCGCTCCGAGCATGGAGCCTGCCAAGCCGGCGCAGAGGACCCCGGCCCAAGGATTGCCGGTCTTGAAGGAGATCGCGTATCCGACCATAGCACCCAAAATCAGAATGCCCTCCTGCCCGAGGTTAATCCGGCCGCTCGTCTCGGTGATGCATTCCCCCAGGCTGACGAAGAGATAGGGTGTGCTGACGCGGATCGCGCCGCCGACAAGACTGATCATGACGGTTCCGAAGACGTCAATGTCGCTCATGACGTCCGCGCCTTGCCAAGCACAAGGTCGTAAAGGCTGCGCCCGCGATACGTCTCCGCCATCAGCACCATGAGAAAGGTGCAACCTTGCAGCACCGTCACGGCGGCGTCGGGCAGCCCGAGCCGACGTTGGATCAGCCCGCCGCTGGCGCCGATGCCGCCGAAGAGAATGGCGGCGGGAATGATGAGCAGCGGATTGTGGCGGGCGATGAAGGAAATCAAGACACCGCTGAAGCCGTATCCCGCGACCAGGGAGTTGTTCGCCCGCTCGTAGACGGCTGAGGTCTCGATCGCGCCCGCGAGCCCCGCCGCCGCCCCGCCAATAGCGCAGGCGCCGACGATGAGCCGGCCAACAGGTATGCCGACCGTGCGCGCCGCCTGCGCGTTGCCTCCAGCGATACGCATCGAGAAGCCGGTCGTTGTGCGGAAGATGACCGCCCAGGCGCCGGCGCAAGCGACGAGGCCCACGGCAAGCCCCCAATGCACGCTGCTGTCGCCGATGGTTCCAATCATCGCCTGCTGAGGCGTCGGAAAGGTCGAGGCGCGGTTGAGGTCCGAGGAATCGCGCAACGGTCCTTCGACGAGTTGATTGAATACAGCGATGGCGAGGTAGTTGAGCAAGAGGCTGCTGATGGTTTCGCTGACGCCCCGCCATGCCCTCAAGATGCCGGCAGCGCCAACGATCAGCGCCCCCGCGGCCATACCCGCTGTCAGCAGGGCTGCGACGTTGAGCCATGCCGGCGCCCGCGAAGCGAAGATCGCGGCTTCGACCGCGGCCAGACCGCCCAGGACGAACGCGCCCTCGCCGCCAATCACGGCGAGGCCAAGCTGCGCCGGCAGCGCTGCACAAAGCGCAGTCAACAGCAGAGGGGCGACCCGTTGAAGCGTGTTCTCCCAGGAGAACCAACTTCCAAAGCCTCCGACGAAGATCAACCTATAGACCTCGAAGGGGTCGTCGCCCAAGGCGGCGACGATCAGACCGAAAGCCGTCGCGGAAGCTATCAGCGCCCCAATCGGGAGCGCCGCGGCTTCTGCGGCTCGGGCCGATCGAACCGCGAAGGGCTGCGCGGTCACGGAATCGAGCCGATGACGCCATCCAAGAGGTAGTTCATCTTGCCGAGGGAGGGATCGGCGACGGCGACGCGCCGGCCAGCCGCGACCACCTCGGCCCCCTTGTTGTCCTTCAGCGGGCCGGTGAAGATCACGCGCTGGCCGGAGGTAAGTTCGGCCGCCGCCAGCTTGACCGCGTCCTTGATTTCCGGCGTCGCGGCGGCGCCGAACGGCCCCATGCGCACGAAGCCTTCGGCAAAGCTGCCCTTCAGCACGTTCGGCGCTGGTTTGCCAGCGGCAACGGCGTCGATGAACTCGCCATAGATTTTATCCCAGGCATAGAGGGCGCCCGTGACATAGCCCTTCGGCGCCAGCGCGCTTTGGTCGGTGTTGGATCCGAAGCTGAACATGTTGCGCTGGTCGGCGACGCCGAGCACGACCTTGAGATCGTCGATGTGGCAGGCGACACAGTCGACACCGGCGTCGGCGAGGGCATTCGTCGCCTCGGCTTCCTTGCTCGGCACCGACCAATCCCCGGTGAAGATCACTTGCAGCGTCAGCGAGGGATCGACCGAACGCGCGCCGAGCAGGAAGGAATTAATGCTGCGCAGCACGGCGGGGATCGGCTTGGCGGCGACAAATCCGAGCTTGCGAGTTTTGGAGGCTTTGGCGGCAGCGACTCCGCAGACATAGACCGCTTCGCCAATGTAGCCGAAATAGCTGCCGGTGTTTTTCGGGCTCTTATCTGGGTCCCAAAGCAGACCCTGATGGCGGAACTGCACGTCGGGATATTTCCGCGCAACCCGCAGCATGTAGGGGTCGAAGTATCCGAAGGAAGTCAAAAACAGCAAACTGGCGCCGTCCAGCTTGATCATGCTCTCCATCGTCTTCTCGGCCGCAGCCGTCTCCGGCACCTTTTCCTCTTCGAGATATTTCACGTCCGGCTTGGCTTTGCGCAGGAGGGCTACGGCCTCAGCGTGCGACTGATTGAAGCCGAAATCGTTTTTCGGCCCGACATAGATAAAACCGACGGTGGTCGTCGCGGCCCGCGCTGGTCCGACGCCAATAAGCGGCGCAGCGAGAGCTGCCGCCGAACTTTGCAATAGTCTACGCCGTGAAAAATTCAGAGACCGCAACATGGAAGGCTCCGGGGTAAGTGAAGGCAATGACACTGGCTCTAGCAGCAATCGACGTGCCAGCATAGTGCGTGAGCTGTTTCCGTGTGCCCTTGTGTGCTTGGCCTATTCCGCAGAAACGGGAGGATCCCGATCGAATTGCGCCGCGACCCTCCGAGCGTGCCGCCTCGGGGTCTCCGCAAAATTCATCTCGTTATTTCAATTACATACTCGTTATTTCAATTACATAGGTGTTCGCAGTTTTACCCTGTGTGGTGCGCCATTTTCATAATTGAAATCAAAACGATAGATATCTCTGCCATCCGGGCGGCCTTTCCGCGTTTCGATCCGGGTGTCCAACGTCCGGCAATAGGGGACTGAAGCGGACATGACGACGTTCGGCAGCCGCTTCTGCTTATGACCGATACTGCTGCAAAAGTCGAAAATCGGACGACGCCGAAAATCTCGCGAAAGTTGATTTTTAGACTTCTCTCCGGCTGCAACGCCTTTAGCGCCGCTACGCAGGTCCGTCATCGCTCCTGAGCGGCGGGAAGCACTCGGCTCTTCGCGGCGTCGCGGCTGGCACTTTTCAGGCGTGTTCGGGTCGTATTTCGCTATACTGGAATACTGGATCGCGCAGCAAGGGACTCTCGACTTGGATTTTCGCCAATTGCGTTACGCGCTATCGGTCTACAAAGAGCGCAGCTTTACCAAGGCCGCAAGGCGCCTCAATATTTCGCAATCAGCCGTCAGCGAACAGGTAAAGCTGCTTGAAGAAGAAGTCGGCTTTGAGCTGTTTCGCCGAACGTCGGGCGGCATCGAAACCACCGACCGCGGCCGGACATTTCTGTACGAGTCGGAACGGGTGATGGGAGATCTGCTCAGTCTCTCCGACACGGCGCGGAGATTGCGTGGCGCGCTTTCTGACACACTCACGATCGGCATGGGGTCGGGTATGGCCCAGATATTCATTCCGCGCATGTTTTCCGATCTCAAATCCGATCTTCCAGGGGTGCGGCTGGATATCCTGACGGCGCCGACCAAGAATATCTTCAACGAACTTCACGAGGAGCGAATCGACGCCGGTATCGCGATTGAATCCGATCCCGATCGATTGCCAGCGGGATTGATATTTGACCGACTGATCGATGTGGAGATGGCGTTGATTACCCATCCGAAGCATGCGTTGGCGCGTTCAAAACAGCCCGTCGATATCGGGCGGCTGCTCGCAGAGCCTTTTATCATGAGCGAACTGACGGTCGGATATGGCCAGGCGGTCCTCTCGCTATTCACCGATCTCGGAATCCGGCCCAATATGCTTGCAGTGGTGGACAACATCGAGACCATAAAAATAATCGTGCAATCGGGCGGTGGGATCGCCATCGTGCCGCGTGCCAGTGCGGAAAACGAGGTCGCTCTAGGATTGTTGAAAGCGCTCTCGATCGCACCGGCGCGCAATGTCGTGCTCAGCCTGTTTCGTCGACGCGAGCCGCTGGCGCGACGCAAGGAAGCGGCGTTGCTGAAGTTGCGGGAGATGCTCAAGGGATAGAGTCTTTGTTTTGACGTGTTTTCCTTACGCGAACCGGAAACCATCTCGCTCGAAAACGCTCTGCCTGATCGGATTTTCCGATAATCCTATCGATAATCGGCCTTTGACTTACGCCGAGCGTCCAACCAATGCTATCGCGGTGCGGCAGCGTTGGCTGACATACGCACGCCCCCGTTTCGATGGTACCAAGCATGTCATCTCGATCCATGGCCGCGCGCTATCGCATCGGCATCGATACCGGCGGAACATTCACCGACATCGTGTCGGTCGACACCCAATCCGGCACGACGCAAGTAACCAAAGTTGCCAGTACTCCGGCAAATCCGGCGATCGGTTTGCTGCGCGGGGTCAACGAAATTCTCGCCGCCGCCGGTGCCACCACTGCTGACGTCGCGGGTCTGGCCCATGGCACCACGGTTGCGACCAATGCGCTGCTGCAGGGCGAGATCAATTCTCTCGGCCTGATCGTCACTGCCGGCTTCCGCCACATTCTCGAGATCGCCCGGCAATCGGTGCCGGAGGGCTACGGAAATTCCTATTTCTGGGTCAAACCCGACCGCATCGTACCCCTGCAATTTGTTCGCGAGGTTGCTGGCCGGATGGATTTTCGCGGCAATGAATTGCGCCCGCTCGATGAGGAAAGCATGCGAGAGGCGGCACGGTATTTTCGGACCCAGGGCATTCGCGCCATCGGCATTTGTCTTTTACATTCCTACGCCAACGATGTGCACGAGCGCCGCGTCGCTGAAATCCTGGCGGAGGAATATCCGGATGCGACGTTGTCATTGTCCTGCGTGGTATTGCCGGAATATCGCGAGTACGAACGCGCGGTGACGACACTGGTGGACGCCTTCGTCAAGCCGCACATGGAACGCTATCTCAAACGGGTGCATCAGGAGCTCGGCACTGGCCTTCAGGACAAGCCATTTCTGGTGATGCAATCGAGCGGCGGTGTCGCCAGCGCCGATCAGGTGGTGCGCAAGCCAATCACCACGGCGCTGTCGGGCCCCGCGGCCGGTGCGCTTGGAAGTGCCGTCATTGCCGAGATCGCTGGTTTCCCCGATCTGGTGACGCTGGACGCTGGCGGCACCTCGACGGACCTTTGCCTGATCGAAGGCGGCAAACCGCACGTCACCAACGGTGGATCGGTCGGTCCGTTTCCGGTGCGCATTCCCATGATCGACATCGAGACTATCGGCACCGGTGGCGGCTCGATCGCCTGGATCAGCCGCGAGGGTCATCTCAAGGTTGGTCCGCGCAGTGCGGGCGCCGAACCCGGGCCGATGTGCTACCCCAATGGCGGCAACGAACCGACCATCACCGATGCCAATCTCGTCTTGGGGCGGATTCCGCCGTCGCTGATCGGCGGGGGCATTGCCCTCAATGTCGAGCGCGCCAGTACCGGCATCGCCGCGCTCGCCGCAAGGCTGCCCGGCCGCATGAGCGTCGAACAGCTCGCCAGCGGCATCATCGAGATCGCGAACTGGAGTCAGGCCAACGCGATCAGGCAAATGACGATCCAGCGCGGCATCGATCCGCGCGCATTCGCGTTGCTGTCGTTCGGCGGCGCGGGTCCGGCTCAATCCGCAGCAGTGATGGATTTGCTGGCGATGAAGGCCTGCATCGTGCCGCCGAACCCCGGCAATCTTTCGGCCTTCGGCTTGCTCGCCGTGGACTGGCGTACCGATCACATCATCACCAAGGTGATGCACGAGGATGCGATCGATCTTGCTGATGTGGCCGCGCGCTATGTGGCGCTTGAGCGCGACGCGGTCGCAACGCTTGAACGCGACGGCATCGAGGCATCGCGCATCAGGCTCGTGCGCGAAGCCGATATTCGCTATGCGGGTCAATCGATGGAGGTGCGCGTCACCGCACCTGGCGGCGCGGTGGATGCGTCATTCCTTTCTGGACTGGTTGGCGCCTTCAATGCGGCGCATCGCCGGACCTTCGGCTATGATTACGCCGGCCAGCAGAAAATCGAGCTGGTGAATCTCTGCGTCTCCGGTTTCGGTCTGATTGAACGGCCGCAGATGCCCAGGCTTGCCGGGCGTCCAGCCAATACCGCTTCCAGGGCCAGCCGGGCCGTTTATTTCGGCACAGGTTTTCGGGACACGCCTGTCTTTGATCGCGCCTTGCTGCCTCCGGCCGGCCGGATCGATGGGCCAGCCGTCATCGAGGAGTTCGGCTCGACGACGGTGGTGTTTCCCGGCCAGTCCATTGAGGTCGATCCGCACGGCATCCTTGTCATCCGCTCCGTATCACCACACGAGACGCCACGATGAACGTGCATCGCGCGTCGCATCCTTGGCCGAGCGCGCCCTCGCGCGAAACGGTATCGGTCGACCCGATTGTGCTGCAGATCGTGGAGGGGACGTTAAACTCGATCGAGGCCGAAATCGAATTCGCCATCGAGCGCACCGCGCGCAGTCCAATGATTCGCGAGGCCCATGATTTCCGGGTAGGGCTGTTTGATCGTTACTGCCGCAAGCTGACGGGGCGCTCCTATTCAGCGATGCCGAACGCCGTGGTGCGGGATTTTCCGCCGGACACCATGAAGCCGGGCGACGTCTTCCTTATGAACGACACCTATTTGACGGAAGGCTCGATCGGGCATTTGCCCGATTTGTGCAGCACCGTGCCGGTGTTCCACGAGAGCGAGGTGGTCGCCTATATTCAGGCCTTTGGTCATCACGATGATGTCGGCGGCCGAGTGCCCGGCTCGATGCCAGGTACCGCGGCCACTGTGTTCGAGGAAGGCATCGCGATTCCGCCGGTGAAGATTTACAGCGAGGGCGTGCGAAATGATGCGGTCTTCACCATCGTCCGGCGCAATACGAGGGTGCCGGAGATGCTGTCGGCCGATCTCGACAGCGAGATCCAGGCCTGCCTGATGGGCGCACGCCGGATGAGCGGATTGTTCGAGCGCTTCGGTAGGGAACAGGTGGAAGCCTGCTTTCAGGCGATCCTTGATAAATGCCGCGACATCTATCGCAACGAGTTGCTCGCGAAGATCGCGGATGGTGAATATTCCTGGGAGGACTATGTCGAGCACGACGGCATCACCGATCCGAAGCTGCACAAGATCGCGCTGAAGATGACCAAGAAGGACGGCAAGATCACGCTCGACTTCAACGGCACCGATCCGCAATCGAACGGCCCGATCAATTGGCCGGCGGACTATTCCGATGGCGCGTTCCTGATCAAATGGATTGCGCCGATCCTTCGTAATCTCGCCGACACGCCCGAACGCGCCGCTGAGATTCATGTCAACGAAGGTGTCTGCGACGTTTTCGAGGTGATTTTCCCCCCGAAGGGCACGTTGATCACGCCGGAATGGCCGGCCGCGACCAATGCGCGCTCGTTCGTGCTGTTGCGCTGTCTCGGCCTGCTGGCCGGGGTGGTCGCGCAGGCGGTCGACGGCCGCATGCCGGCCGATCAGGAGACCATCCGCTACACCGGCTTTTTTGGCACCGATCTTGAGGGCAAGCCGTTCCTGTCGCGTGAGGTGCTCGGCGGCGGCTCGGGTGGTCGTTATTATGCGGATGGCAACGACGCGATCCATATCGTGCCGGATTCCCGCAATCAGCCGGCGGAATTCACTGAGACGCGGTTTCCGCTGTTGGTGGAAAAGCTTGCGCTCCGGACCGATTCCGGAGGCGCGGGCCTGCGCCGTGGCGGGCTTGGGTATGAAAAGCATTACCGCGCGCTGGTCGATTGCCGGACTATCGTGACCGCCGACCGGGTTCGGCTCGGCTGTTACGGTTTGAACGGCGGCAAGGCCGGCCAGCCATTTTGTGCAACCGTGGATGCGGAGGGCGAGGGCTATGACCTTGGCGGTCTCGTCGATGGCGAACCCGTCCTGAAAGGGCAGGTGGTTCGCGTGGTCACAACCGGCGGCGGCGGCTGGGGCGATCCGCTGCTGCGTGAATTGGAACTGGTCTCGCGGGACGTCATCGAGGGAAGGGTCTCGCTTGCAAGCGCCGAGGCCGATTACGGCGTCGTATTCAAGGACCCGCGCTCGACCGGCCCGTTCGAGATTGACGAAACGGCGACCAGACTGCGCCGGGCCGAAATTGGCAAGGCGAGAACGATCTCAACCGGCATGATTGACCGCGGTGAGGGCTATGAAAAAATGCTGCGCGGCGAGCACCGGCCGCGGATGCGATGAACGATACTTGAAACGAAGGCAGCACGGAGTTTTGCACGAATGGCGATCGAAGTTGCGAAGGTCGAGCTGAAAACCGTTCAGGATGCGAGCGGGCTTGAGGCATTGATCGTCGGCGGCAAGTTCCGCGCCGACGAGGTCATCGGGGTGATCGGCAAGACCGAAGGCAATGGTGGTGTCAACGATTTCACCCGCATTCTGGCCGACCAGGCTTTTCGGCGTGTGCTGCTCAAGCTCGGCACCCGCTCCGAAGCCGCGATCCACGACGTGCCGATGGTCTGGTCGGGCGGCTGTGACGGTATCATCACGCCTCACGCCACGATCTTCGCGCGCAACAACAAGACCGGGCCGGCCGATAAGTCGCGGCTGGTGATCGGCACGGCGCTGAGCGCGGAATTGTTGCCCGAGGATATCGGACGTCCTGCGATGGTTCAGAAAGTTGCCGACGCCGTCAAGGCGGCGATGAAGGATGCCGGAATTACCGATCCGAAGGACGTGCACTACGTCCAGACCAAGACGCCACTCCTGACCATCGATTCGGTTCGTGATGCGGAGCAGCGTCACCAGACCCTGGCCTGCGAGGTCCACGACTCCATGGGCGTTTCCAACGGCACCACCGCGCTCGGCATTGCGGTAGCGCTCGGTGAGGTGCCGATGCCCAAGGCCGAACAGATCTGCAAGGATCTCGATCTCTATTCTTCGGTGGCGTCGTGCTCCTCAGGCGTGGAACTGACCCAGGCCCAGATCGTGCTGCTCGGCAACAAGGCCGGTGCCGGCGGCCGCTACCGTATCGGCCATTCCGTGATGCGCGACGCCCTGGATATCGATGGTATCTACGATTCGATTCGCAACGCCGGTATCGAGTTGCCGGAACGACCGCGGTCGGAAGACCTCAAAGGCCGCGTCATCAATTGTTTCATGAAATGCGAGGCTGACCGCAGCGGCATGTTGCGCGGACGGCGGCAGATCATGCTCGACGATTCCGACGTCCATCACCACCGGCACTCCAAGGCGGCGGTCGGCGGGGTGGCGGCGACGGCGATCGGCGATCCCGCCGTGTTCGTGTCGGTCGATGCCATGCATCAGGGCCCACATGGTGGCGGCCCGGTGATCGCGATCGTCGAGCTGGACGAATAAAAACGATATGACCGAGAGTCTGAGCCGCAAGACAGCCGTCGAGCTGGCATCGATGATTGCTACTAGAGCGGTCAGCCCGGTCGAGGTGTTAGAGGCGCATCTCGCTACCATCGCGCGCGTGAATCCGAAACTCAATGCGATTGTGACGCTGGTGGCCGATGCCGCGCGCGCGTTGGCGAAAGACGCCGAAGCGGCCGTGATGCGCGGGGACAGGCTGGGGTCGCTGCACGGATTGCCGGTCGCGATCAAGGATGTGACGCCAACTGCGGGCATCCGCACCACCTATGGCTCGCCACTGTTTAGGGACAACGTGCCGAGCGAGGATGCCGAAGTGGTGCGTCGGCTGAAAGCGGCCGGCGCCATTGTGCTCGGCAAGACCAACACGCCGGAATTTGCCGCCGGCGCCAATACCTTCAACGATGTGTTCGGCGCGACCCGAAATCCCTGGAATCCGGCGTTGAGCCCCGCGGGCTCGTCTGGCGGATCGGCGGTCGCGGTGGCGACCGGGATGGTGCCCTTGGCGCAAGGCACGGATTTCGGCTGCTCGATCCGCATGCCGGCTTCGTTCTGCGGCATCGTCGGCATCCGGCCGACCCCGGGACTGACTCCTAACTGGCCGATGCCGCTGGCTTGGGACCCCGGCCAGGTTCACGGGCCCTTGGCGCGCACGGCCGAGGATGCCGCGCTGATGCTGGATGCGATGGTTGGCTTTAGCCGCGCTTCGCCGATTTCGGTCGCGCCGCCATGGACCAGCGCCCGCGCGATCGTCAAGAAGAACAAGGACGCGAGGGGTTTGCGCGTCGCTTACGTATGCGATATCGCAGGCATCGGTGTCGAGCCGGAAATCGACGATATCTGCCGGAAAACCGCGACGTCGCTGCGCGACGCGGGGGCCGCGGTAGAGGAGATCGCGTTCGATATCTCCGACGGCAAGTCGCCTTATCAGGCGTGGCGCGGCCTTTGGATGGTCGGACAGCAGTTTGCCAATCTCGACCGCCTGGACGAGTTTGGCGTTAACCTGAAGGGCAACGTCAAGGCAGGTCTTAAAGTGACCTCACTGGATCTTGCGGCCTCCGAGCAGAAGCGCGCGGAGCTGTTCCAGCGCTTCGCAAAATTTTTCGAACGCTACGATCTGCTGATCACCCCGCAGTCGCCCGTCAAGCAGTTTCCGGTCGAGATGAACTTCCCGACGCTGATCAATGGTAAGAAGCTCGACAATTATACTGACTGGATCGCCGGCTCGTTCCTGATCACGCTGATGAGCCTTCCAGGGGGCAGCGTGCCGGCGGGCCAAACCAGTGATGGAATGCCGGTCGGAATCCAGATCGTCGGTCCGCGCTTCCAGGAACCGCTGATCTTATCCGTCATGAAGATCGTGCAGCAGACCCACCCCGTCGGCTGGCCGCCTCACGCTTGAGCAGCGGTGATGCGCACGGCAAAATCTGCGAGCGAGGTCGGCGGACGCTCGAGCAGCCAGCCGAGCACCTTGGGATTGCCCTTGAGGCCGTCGCGCGCATAGGCGCGAAACATTTTTGTCAATGTCGCGCGCGCATAGTCGTCCACGCCGGCAGCGCGGGCGCGGTGGTCCCAGCTTTCGACGGCCTCGGCTTCAGCGCGAACGGACTTCTTCAACGCCCTACCGAAGGTCTCGGCGATCTCGATCTGGCTGAGCGGCGGCGTGCCGACCAGTTCGTAACTAGCGTCTGAATAACCGGCTTGGGTTAGCACGATTGCCGCGGCTTCGGCGACATCGTCGAGGTCGACGAGACTGAGCTGCGTTTCGATCGGGTAGGGCACGCGATAGACTCCAGAACCGACCATGCGATCCCATTCGGCGAGGCTGTTTTGCATGTAGGCGGTGGGCTGCAGGATGGCGACGTTGAGCGGGGAGCTGAACAGCATCTCCTCGACCCGCAGCTTGTTCCAGTGATGCGGCATCGCCTCGATCTGCGGATGCAGCACGGAATGATAGACCAATCGCGGCACGCCTGAGCGGCTAGCGCTATCCACAAGCGCCCTGGCGAAAGCGACTTCGTGCGGGCTTGCATTCGGACAGATGTAGTAGATCGCCTGCGTTCCCCGTGTCGCCTCGGACAACGCATGCGGGTCGCCCATCTCACCCCTGACGGTCTCGCGAACACCCAGGGCTTTCAGGGCGGCCTCATGCGCCGAGCTTCGGACGAAGGCACGTACCGGCGCGCCGCGCGCGACAAGCGCTTTGACAATCGCCTTACCCGTCTTGCCGCCCGCGCCCGTGACGAGGATCATCTGTGTGGTACCCCGAGGAACCCTAGCGCGGCGCGTGGCGGGTGAGTTCGAACAGCCGGCTTGGGCTGAGCGGAATCTCGAGCAATTCAACGCCGCGGCGCTTTAGATCGAGCGCATCCTCGATCGCCTGTGCGAACAGCGGCCCGACAGGAATGGCGCCAGCTTCCCCGGCGCCCTTGATGCCCATCGGATTGAGCGGTGATCTGGTTACGGTGTGGCCGAGTTCCACCCGGGGCACTTCGAGGGCGGTCGGCAGCAGATAATCCGCCAGCGAAGCGTTGAGGAGTTGTCCCTGGTCGTCGAAAGCCAGTTTTTCGTAGAAGGCGTTGCCGATTCCCTGCGCGACGCCGCCCTGGATCTGGCCCGCCAGGATCATCGGGTTGATCACGATGCCGCAGTCATGCACCACGACGTACTTCAATATCTTCAGATCGAAAGTTCGCGGATCCATCTCCACGATCATGGCATGCACACCATTTGCCGTTGCTCCCCTGGGAGGTCCGAAATACTGCGTCGATTCCAGCCCGGGTTCGGTGCCCGGCTGGACCGCGCCGCGCATCGGATTGGCCTGCCTCGCGAGATCGCCCAAGCTGACGAATTTTTCCGGGATTCCCACGATCGAGACCTTGCCGTCCTCGATCACGAGGTCTTCCTCGGCGCATTCGAACAGGTCGCTTGCGAGTTTTAACGTCTTCTTGCGCACCACCTTTGAGGCTTCGTTGACGGCATTGCCGGCAACAACGGCGCCGCGGCTGGCAAAGGTACCGGCGCCCCAATAGAACTGATCGGTATCGCCGGTGACGACGTCGACATCGGTGACGGCAACGCCCAGCTGATCGGCGGCGATCTGGGCAAAGACGGTGAAGTGCCCTTGTCCCTGGGTGCCAATCCCGGTTGCGATGCTGACCTTTCCGTTGGACTGTACTTGGACCTTTGCTCCTTCATAAGGTCCGATCCCGGTACCCTCGACGTAACAGGCAATGCCGATGCCAAGATGGCGGCCTTGGCGGCGCGCCGCGGCCTGCTCTTCCCTGAACGCCTTGTAGCCGATCGCTTCCAGCGCCATGTCGAGCACGGGCTCGTAATTGCCGCTGTCATATTCGAGCGGCTGGAAGTCCTGAAAGATGATTTCATTCTTGTAGGGAAACGCGTCGGCCGGAATCAGATTCCGTCGCCGGATTTCGGTACGATCGATGTTTAGTTCATGCGCGGCGAAATCGAGCAAACGTTCCATGACGAACACGCCGTGCTGGCGTCCGGCGCCGCGATAGGGTGTCACGAGCGTCTGATTGGTGAAAACCTGCGTGAAGGCGCTGTCGTAGTTTGGCACGACATAGGGGCCGAGCAGGGTGCACTGGCTGTTGATCGGCACCGTCAGGCCGTACGGATCGTAGGCACCGCCATCGTGCAAGAACACGTCCTTGATGCCGAGGATCCGGCCATCGCGCGTGAGCGCCATCTCGGCATCGTGAATTTGCCCGCGCTCATGGGTGGTGGCGAAGAAGTGCTCCAGCCGGTCCTCGATCCATTTGATAGGCCGGTTCAGCTTCATCGATACCCAGGGAAGCAGCACTTCTTCAGGATAGAACATCATGATCTTCGGCCCAAAGCCGCCGCCGACGAATGGCGCGATCACGCGAACCTGCCGCTCGTTGAGCCCAAGCATGCCGGCAAGGCCATTGCGGACGAAAACCGGCGCCTGGGTCGTATCCCAGATCGTCATCTGGTTGGCGCGCCCATCCCACTGCGCGACGACGCCGCGGGTTTCGATCGGCGATGAAATGCCGTGCTCATACCGGAAGCGGCGTTTGATGATGCAATCGGCTTTCACGGCCGCCGCCGCATAATTACCCTTGGTCTGATGGACATGGGCCGACACGTTGGAACCGACGTCCTCGTGCACCAGCGCCGCTCCGGCGCTCAAGCCTTTTTCAAGATCGACCACGGCCGGCAGCTGCACGAGCTCGATGTTGATATCGTCGAGCGCGTCCTCGGCGATATAGCGGCTCTCTGCGATCACCATGACAAGGGGTTCGCCGACATGGCGGACCTTGGCTTTGGCGAGCGGAACCTGGGTGCGCTGGTTGAAGACGATGCCGGCGATCGGTGGAGGCGGCACCAGCAGAGGACCGGGCTTCCAGTAATCGCCGAGGTCATCGGCAACATAGGCGGCGACCACGCCGGGACGCCGAAGCGCTTGCGACACATCGATCTTCAAAATTTTTGCATGCGCAACCTGGCTGCGCAGAAACGCGGCGTGCAACATCCCTGGCAGCTCGACGTCATCGATGAAAAGCGCCTGGCCCGTAAGAAGCCGGCGGTCCTCGTTGCGTTTGATCGGTTCTCCGAAGGTGCGGGTGGACATGCGGTTAGCCCCGCATCCGTTTGGCCGCCGAGATCACGGCATCGACGATGTTCTGGTAGCCGGTGCAGCGGCACAGATTTCCCGAGAGCGCCTCCCGCACCTGCTCTTCACTTGGTGAGAGGTTTTCCTCGAGAAATGCCGTCATGGTCATGAGAATGCCCGGCGTGCAGTAACCGCATTGCAGGCCGTGATGATCGTGCATCGCCTGCTGCAGCGGGTGATATTCGCCGTCTATGCCCGCGAGACCCTCGACGGTTGAGATTTCTCGGCTTTCCGCTTGCACGGCGAACATCAGGCATGAACGAACGGGCTCGCCGTCGAGCAGGATAGTACAGGCGCCGCACACGCCGTGCTCGCAGCCGACATGGGTACCGGCGAGGCCCAGATCGTGGCGAAGGAAGTCGCTCAGCAGCGTGCGCGATTCGACGCGGCGCTGAAAATTCACGCCGTTCACGGTAACGGTCATTTCGTGATCGTCAGTATCCATTGCACGCCCGCTGGTAAGCGGTCTGCAGGGCGCGCTCGGTGAGTACGCCCGCAATATGGCGCTGATAATCGGCCGTGGCATGAACGCTGCCGTTGGGATCGATCAAGGTTTGCACGGACGCTGCGACGTCGCGGACTGTTTCTTCAGTCAGCGCGCGACCCGCGAGAACGTCGGTCGCCGAACTGGCGTCGACGGGCGTTTCGCCCACCCCGCACAAGGTCAGCCGCGCATGGGTACATTCATCCCGCTCGCCCAGCGTCACCATGGCTGCCACGCCGACAATGGCAAAATCACCGCGCCGGCGCGCTAATTCCGTGAAGCACGCGCCGGCGCGCGGTTTCGGCAAAGGCAGCTCGACCTCCACCAGCATTTCATCGGGTTGAAGGTCGGTGGTAAGCGCGCCGACGAAAAAGTCTGACGCATCGAGCCAGCGTTCTCGTTTGGCTGCCTGAATGTGGAATCTGGCACCGAGCGCAACCGCGATCGCCGGGAGTTCCGACGCCGGATCGGCATGCGAGAGATTTCCCCCGATCGTGCCGCGGTTGCGGATCTGCGGATGTGCGATGTGAGGCAGCGCTTCAGCGATCAAGGGAAACATGGCTTTGAGGCCGGAATCGCGCTCCAGCGTGCGATAGCGGGCCAGCGCGCCGACGCACGCCCCACCGCCATCGCGCGGCCGGATAGCTGCCAAGCCTTCAATCCGATTGATGTCGATGAGGATTGCCGGCCGGGCAAGGCGGAAATTCATCGTCGGGACCAGGCTTTGCCCGCCGGCCAGGAACTTGGCGTCGTCGCCGGATTCCGCCTTGAGCGAAAGCGCCTGTTCAAGCGAGGTCGCGGCGATATATTTGAAAGGAGCAGGCTTCATGGCGCTCGCATGCAAGCAGTCAGAACGCGGTCCTGCACTGTCGGCGAGCCGCGCCCAAGTATGAGATGCGCTCCTGCACAAGTCAAAATCACCGCCTTTGTCGCGCCCATCTGAAAATCCGATAGCGGCATTTCCCGGCCCGATGTAGGCGTGCGCAAACATTAAGCGCGCACCATCTGCGGCGTGTTTGAAAGTATTTGCCAATGACGTTGCAAATGCCGAAAGTGTTCAGGGCGGTCGACCCGGACGTTACGCTGCGACCGCGTGAGCGATTTATATCGAGCCGCTAAAGATGAAAGAGACTTGTCGCGCTTGCCGAGCGCGTGACCACTTTTTTTGGCATCCATCCTATCGAACCTGACTCGGCGGGTTCCTGAAGATCCGGAGTATCGCATGAAAAAGATATTGACACTCACGGCAAGTATTGCGTTCGGTCTGTCGCTCGGGGCAGCGCAGGGGGCGGACACCGTCACCATCCAACTGAAATGGGTCGCGCAGGCCCAGTTCGCCGGCTACTTCGTCGCCAAGGAAAAGGGATTCTATAAGGATGTCGGGCTCGACGTCACGATCAAGCCGGGTGGTCCGGACGTTGCCCCGCCCCAGGTGATCGCCGGCGGCGGCGCCGACGTCGTGGTTGACTGGATGCCTTCGGCGCTGGCGTCGCGTGAAAAGGGCGTGCCGCTGGTCAACGTCTCGCAAACTTTCAAGAAGTCTGGCCTCGAGTTGACCTGCCGCGCCGAGACCGGCATCAAGAAGCCGACGGACTTCAAGGGCAAGACCATTGGCGTCTGGTATGGCGGCAACGAATATCCGTTCCTGTCCTGGATGTCGAAGCTTGGCATCAAGGCGGACAGTTCTCCCACCGGCATCAAGATCATCAAGCAGGGCTTCAATGTCGACCCGCTGCTGCAGAAGCAGGCCGA
>Ga0210394_10004050_pt1 | contig 17493 bp, 20 predicted proteins | sample IncBWC12MmetaG_FD_160121 | JGI IMG/M metagenome (GOLD analysis project Ga0210394, IMG submission 160121) | Forest soil microbial communities from Barre Woods Harvard Forest LTER site, Petersham, Massachusetts, United States - Inc-BW-C-12-M | ecosystem: Environmental > Terrestrial > Soil >... | reverse complement strand
CGTTCCGGCCCAGCCGATCAACGTCAGCTTCCACAGGTCGAAGCCGTTGCGCTGTAGAAAATCGGATACTATGCCGCGGCTTCCGGGCGGCAGAAATTCCGTAAAGTCCCGCACTGCGTCCAGCGTGGCGGTCTTGCTCCCCAGCCATGTGGAGGCGAATGCTACCGCCAGCAGCATCGTCGGGAAAAACGCCAGGAAAACGTTGAAAGCAATCGCCTGGGAAATCATCGTGCATCGCGGAAACACGCGCGCGAGCATGCCGTAAATTTTCCTGCTTAAACTTTTGCCGTTATTCATTCACTGGCATTATAGCCGCACACCTGCGCCCTGCCAGTGTTTCCCGAGTCACTTCATCGGGTCACTTCATGCTGTTCACGGTCACTTCGAGCCGGATGACTTTGCCGGTTACCGGGTCGGTCGCAAAATTCGTCTCCAGGGTCTGACCGTCCTTAATCGTTACCGTATTCTCGGAGCGGAACTGGCGGATGATCGGCGCGTATATGGTGCCATCCGGTTTCTGACTTGTCGCATCCTTGTTGGAATTGTCAGTTTTCACCGCCGTGTTCCCTTCCGCCCACGACCTCTCCAGATTGAAAGTTATCCGGTACACCCCGTCTGACAACTGCTTTGCGTAGCAGTCGATGTTCGTGCCAACGTCCACGTATTGAAGGTTGGGGTTGGGCGAACCGCCTCCGGTGGGAACCGGAACCCTGCTGCCCATTCTAATCTTGGTCCACTCGTGCTCATTCGGGGTCTGGGCCTTGACCACGAACGAATAGGGCAGATTCTTGATTTTCTTGTCTCCATCGAACTCCGAAAAGACCACCTGGATCTTCAATTGCGGGCTCTCAGCGGCAGCAGGCCGGACTGCCTGCGGCTCGTCTTTGGCTGATTTCTCCTGCGAACCCGCCGGGAGCGCGAACCCAAGAAGTGAGACTACCAGAGCCATTTTGGCTACGATTCGAAACATTAGCTTCCTCCAGAAAAAAATCGTTCCGGGCAACGTGCTATTTCCTCTCTTCCACCTCTGCCACCAGCGCCGGTATTTCCAATTTGGCGATGCTGACAGGTTCGATTGCTTCGCCCTGGTTTGTCGACAACGCGCTCTTGCGAAGTGCCGGCAACGCGGCCTCCGGGTTTTGTGCAATCTCGTTAGCCATTGGGACGAACGCCGCGGTCTCCCGAGGATCGACAATTACTGGCGTCGTGGTGACCGCCACTCGCCCGGGAATTGCTAAAACGTGATGGAACGCTTTCGGGCGGTGATTCGAGGCAACGGTTTCAGTTTCGCCTTCGCTATTCCTCAACTGCCGGCTCTCGGGAGGCGGAAATACATACGCCTGCGAAGCTGGCACATCCGCTGTCCTGCTTTCTTGCACTTTGCGAACGTGACTTGTAAGAAGGAACAGCGCGGAAAAAACCAGTAATACCGCGATAGCGGGCGCCAGCACACGCACCCATGCGCGATTCGGCCCCGATTCTGTCGCAGCGATGCGCTCCCTCACGTTAGGAAGGAGCGAAGGAGGCGCGGCGTTTTCAACGAGCCTCCGCATTCCCGAATCGATTGCTCCGTAAAGTCTGGTTTGCGCGCTGTTGTAATCCCGGCAATCACCACACCCTTGCAGGTGCAAAGCAACGCCGTGTTCCATCGCTTCAGCCTGCCCGGCAGCCAAGGCATCGTTCAGTTTTTCACGAATCGCCCGGCAACTCATTGCTACCTCGGTCTCCCCGCTCATCGCAGTTTCTCCGCCAATCGCTTTCTCGCCGTGAACAGCCTCGACTTCACCGTACCCACCGGCACGCCAACCATCTCAGCCACTTCTTCCAGCGAGTGCCCTTCCATCCCAGCTAGTAGAACTACCATCCGAAATCGATCCGGCAATTCGTTCAATGCTCGTCCCAGGCGCGCTTCGAATTCCTGGCTCACCGCGATCTCTTCGACCGTCTGCACCGGAGGCCGCAACTCCGGCAGCGCCCAACGCGTCTCTCGCTCTTCGCGACGCCGCGCAGACCGTATGCGATCCAGCGCCAGCCGGAACGTCATCCGTACCAGCCAACCTCGAAAAGCCTTGGCATCGCGGAGCTTGTCGAATTTGCGGCACGCCCGAAAAAGAGTTTCCTGCGCCACATCTTCGGCTTCGGCGGCATTCCGTAGCACCCCGAAAGCCACGCGGTAGGCCAACGTGGCGTTGTCGCGCAAGAGGTGCTCGAGTTCGCGGTGTGCAACGGCCTCTTCCTGCGAGGAAATCGCCGCCTCCAGTTTTCCGGGCTGAAGCAGAGCCAGCTCCCGCATACCGCTCCTGGAATAAATACGCGCCTCAATTTCTGCGTCTATAAGCTAGACGCCACCGAAGCAAGTCCGGTTCATATTGCTGCTTGCGTGCCTTGTGATTGCGTTTCGAAGTGACAGCGTGTCTCCATGCATTCACACTCTACCCGACTGGCCGCACTACGCCACCCATTTCATTAATTGCGGCAACCCGCGGGCAGGAGGGCTGTCTTGGCGGTCTTGGCACTCATATTGCTTTGGACGGGCTGCGCGCTTTGCTTCGCGGCTGGCTTGTGGATTGTCATAGTGGCATGGCAGGAAAGTGTTCTCTGGGGCGTCGGCTGCTTCCTCTTCCCGTTCCTTCAGCTTATCTACATAGCCCTTAACTGGAAGCAGACCAAATCGGCATTTTTCGTTCTTGTAGCAGGCTTCGCGGCACTTCTTGCTTCGGGAATGGTTGGGAGATGAAGCGCGGCGTGCGATTGCGGTAAGGTAGGCTCAGAATACGGGAGAGCTTACGCCCCGGGGTTGTACCCGAGCCACTCCGGATGCGCTGCGGTCGAATCGAAGTGCGGCGTAGTTTTGAATGGCTCATACAGACCTGCCGATGCCGCCGTGGCGGTTTTGGCGAGGATATTCGAAATATCGGTTTTGCTGAGCGACGAGTAAGTTTTGGCGGCTTCGAACGCCTGATCCAGGATCGGCATGCTGTCGATTCCGGTGATTACCACGGACGTTGGCAAGCTGAGCGCGAACTGCAGGCACTCCAGCGGCGTCACCGTCTTGCTGGTTAGGATGTGCCCGTCACCCATCGACTTCATTGCCAGCACTGCAATCTGTTTCTGCACCAGCACCGGTAGCACTTCTTTCTCGAAGCTCCGGAAATGCGCATCCATTACATTCAGCGGCATCTGCACGGTATCGAACGAAAAATTGTGCTGGTCGGCCATCTGCAACATGCGCAGATGCACGATGGGATCCTTGTGGCCGGTAAAGCCCGTGTATTTGATCTTCCCGGCCTTCTTGGCTTCCAGCATGGCCTCGGCAGCACCGCCGTCCGCGAAAAATCGATCCGGGTCCTCCAGGCGAATGTTCTCGTGAAACTGCCATAAGTCCACATGGTCCAGCTCCAAGCGTTGCAATGAGTCATCCAACTGCTTCAGCGCCGAGCCTTTGGTTCGGCCGTCGAACTTGGTCATCACAAAAACTTTTTCGCGATATCCGCCTTTGAGCGCCTTACCGACGCGCCGCTCGCTCTCTCCCTGGTTGTAGTCCCACGAATTGTCGGAGAAGTTGATTCCGCGATCCACCGCAGAGTGGAAAAGCTTCAGCATGTCTTTTTCTTCCAGCCTGGAAAGGCCGAGGTGGAATCCACCCAGCCCGATGCAGGAGACTTTCACGCCGGTTTTTCCCAAAGTACGGTAGGGCATTTCGGAACTTTGATTTGTGGGTGGCATAGTATCCTTCGCAGCTTGGCTTTCCGAGTTTGATGCTGGCAGGCGACCCGCAGACAGGTTGGTAGCGGAAACTAACGATGCAGCCGCCATGCCTCCTAGAAACTCTCTGCGTTTTAGTTTATCCGAGGCGGTCAAACATTTCTCCCTGGTTTGGCAGTAACCAATCTAGGAATTCAGCAACAGGGTTTCGGGGCCCGACTAGTGCCAAAATTGACGAAGGGGCGGCTCTGCTGAGCTCGCCCCCTCTACCGTAGCGTCGTAGCTCCGGATGCGAATCTCGAAAGTGTTTGTCGGCGCCCAGAGGCGAACCTTTACATCTGCGCCGGCGCTCCCACGGTCCTGGCCATTTCACGCGCTTGCTTCAGGTGGTCCTGCAAAGTCGGCAATGTGTCGCTGGCAAATTGTTTGATCGATGCGTTCGCGCCGGAAGCCGCTTCCTTCTTGAACTCCGCAACGTCATTCACGTGATCCTTTACCATCGCCTGGGCATACGCCTGGTCAAAATCTTTGCCGGAGAGCTTGGAAAGCCGGTCGTACTCCCGCTGGTCGGCCTTATTCATGTCCGACGGCAAGGTCACACCTTCTTTCGCCGCTACATCCTTAAGCTTGTCGCCGGCCTTGGAATGATCCGTAACCATTCTTTGCCCGAATGCCTTGACCGCGTCGTTGGAACCTTTATCCGCGGCGAGTTGTCCCATCTTCACTTCGGCCATGCCGCCCGCTGAGGCTTTCATGGCAAAGCTGGAATCGACCTCCGGGACCGGCTGGGAAGAAGATGCGGACGCCAGACGGCCACCAATCACCAAAACTACAAAGGCCGCGAACACAAAAGCTGCCATCAACAGGGAGCGGTCAACGGAATTGCGCCTTCTGCGCGACATAAGAACTCCTTGAAATTCTTGATGTTAGGTTCCAGCAGGCGTCATGGTAGGTCTGGACGTTACGCAAGCCAATAAGTTGATTCGTGTATTCTCGGCGTAGGGTTTTTGTAATTAGCGATTGCGCACTTCGCCGCGAACTTCAAATCCGCAGCGAATCATGGGAAGACTGGGATGGCGCAGCAGAGTTGTTGAATCGCTATTTGAAGCCGAACCGGTAATTGTGCAAAAACTTTCGCAGTGCGCCTTCAGGGACCAGACCGTTCCGCGATTTTCCGGTATTAGTGGACGACCGCCACAAGGCCGCTCGGTGCATTGGGGCGACTTGCGGTACCGCTGCCTGCCACGCCTACAAACGTGGTTACGCTATCCGGGGACAGCGAATAACTGAACGCGCCATTTGCAAGTGACACGTTCGATTGCGGCGCCAAACTTAAACTGGCCGAAGTAACCCATGGCGTTACGGAACCGCTATTGAATCCACTCAGCGAGATATTCTGTTCCACGTTATTTCCATTTTCGTTCACCACCACGATTGCAAAGTTCCCGGTCGCGGTTTCCTTGAACGCAGTGACATCGACCCCAGTTTGCGGGTTGACATTGACGTCGATTCGCACCCAGCCCGGGCGCACAAACTTACTCCAATTGCCAGTAACGTACGCTCGCTTTGGGATATTTCCGTTGAAGTCGGTCAAAGCCGAGTTGTCGGTTCCCTCGCCCAGAGACGGCATGTCGGACAACGTCCACCACACGTAGGCGTTCACATTGGCTACGGCTAGATAATTGTGAATTCTTTTCGCCCAGATCATTGCATCGGTCATCGATCCGTCGTATGTGGGAGACTGATCGCTATCTTCGGTCATCCAGACATGTTTGCCATAGGTCGTCGGAGCAACAATGTTGTTATCGCCCCCGTAGCCGTGTCCGGCCATGATGCCGACAAGGGGAGATACCGCTCCATCATTCATCGCAGTGGCGGCAAATCCTCCATATGTGCTTGACCATTGGCCGTATTCCGGAAAAATAATCCTGGTGTTACCGAAGCCCGCTTCGCCAAAGCTGGCACTTAGCACCGGGATGAAGTCGTGGAACTGTTGGGCCGTCCATAGAGCGGACTGATAGCCTACATTAACGTTTGGTTCGTTCTGGGGACTAAAGCCGTAAAGCGTCACGCCGTTTGCTTTCAGTAAGGTCAGATAGCTGGTGAAGGTGGACGCCAGGGACGAATAGTTGCTCGCTCCTCCCAAAAACGTGCCTCCGCTAAGCCACGATGCGTTGCTCTTCATAGAGGCTGGAGGGCTCCAAGAGGAGGCAATGAAGGTCGTAACTCCTCGCGCTTGCGCTTGCTGAATAGTCAGCAACTCGCCCGTCAGGATCGTTGCCCCGGTGGACGCGACGCACTTGCAGCCTCGGGTGGAACAATACGTAACGCACGTGGAGGAATCCGGTATCACTTGCACGCGCAGGATCGACAAACCGATTCCACTGTTCGGGCTGAAGAAAAAATCCGCTAGATTCGTCGGCAGGGCTATATAGTCGCCCACGACCGAACCACCAAAGCCATCAATCGTCTGGTGAGTGTTCGCCCACGTTACTGTAGCCGTTTGTGCTTGCACGTCTTTGCTCAGCATCAGTGCCAGCAAAACTCCCAAAATTCTAAGCCACTTCATTTGTACTTCCTTTCATCTCCGGCCACACCGGTCCCATTGACAAAATGCAATGTGCACATTGTGTGTATCGCTCCACAGTTTTTGTTTTTCCCCCGAGCAACGATCCGGCCACGAATCTGTGGCAAGTCTACGTCTCGCAAATGTCGGGCTACTACTGGTCAGAGGGACAGTTGAGTCACAGGTGCATATTTCCGTCCTGGTCCTGACCCAAGCACGTACTGATGGACGAGTAGCCAGTAATGCACTACGGCGCAGCAGTAACCATTCTTAAACTCGTTAGACGACTCTTAGGTGAGCTTTGCACTCTTTAGTTGTGTCTTGTTCGTTCAGTCGCGTAAACGAGCGCAAGCGTTAATAGCCACCGCTGAGGTTGAGGGTTCCTCGCTACTGAGTCAGGTGGTGTAGACTGTGTCTCCATGAAAACTTTTTATCGCGTTACTCTACTTGTACTCGTTGTTGGATTGGCGGTTCTCTGTGGCTTTGCTCCCTGGACGAGCGCCCCGCCGGGCAGCCTCGGCCCGCACAACTCCTTGGGGTTTGCAGCCATCTGGTCGCAGCAATTCGCCGCGGTTCCGGGAGCCAGGCTGGACTCGGGAGCCTTCGCGATCCTGACCCTAGTGGTGGGCTTTTTCTCGGTGGTAATCGGCGCAGCCGCCTATTTTTTTCGCGGCAAGCGCGGCCCGGAAAGAGAAGACGTGTGAGGGTTAGCGGTTCCTGGGCCGTTCAGCCTCGGGCGATTTTTCGGCAGCTCCCGTTAGCGCCTGACGGCCGAGCGGCCTAACGAGCGGTCGGAATCCTGAGCGTTCTCAACAAAGCGGTCATGATTACCTGTATGGCCAGATACTCTAGCAAGCACCACGATTTCCCAAGGTCCAGGCGACTCGGGCCTAGTTGTAAACAAATAAAATAGCCCTAAGTAGCGTTTGGACTGCAACCTTGGACCGACAACATCGAAGACTAAGAGTGCCATTCGCCGCTCCTGCTGAAACTGCTCCTGAAGGATCGCCCGCTGCCAGTGTCTCCGCCAGCGTCGCTGAGCTAAGTTTGTACGGTTGTTACATGGCGACTTCCACTCCTTACGCGGTGCAAACGCTTTTGCATGTGAAGATTTTCAGCGGCGGGGAATATTTCGAAGCCAGGGCAACGGTGATTTATTCCCAACCCGCCAAAGGGATGGGCCTCGCGTTCCGCGAAATAAAACCTCATTTCCTGGCGGTCTTGAAAAAATGGATTTTGGAAGCCATCAACGACCACAGAAATCTGGAGCAGTGAACTCAGACGCTCCCACCCTCGCCTTATCGAAGCTAGCGAATCGCGTCATACGCGATGAACTCGACGTTCTCTTCACTGCATCGTGTCTGGCAAATTCATAAAAGATAAATTTTGCATTGGATTCGTCTGCACTTCTCGTCTTGACACACTGTTCCCCACAGCGTAGTTTCGGCTTCCTACCTGTCGAGTTTGCGGCGAAGATTCCCCCTTTGCCTTGGCTCTGACAGTTTGCGCCGTTCCGGGCCCGTTGCGTGCTCTGCGTTGGTTAGTAGCTCAAGCCCATTGATCTAGTTCGAACCCCTTGGGCTGTTTCAGAAAGGAACAATCCGCATGGCCACTTCCGTCCGGCAACATTCCACTTCCATCGATCTCCAGATGCTGGAACATCTCAAATACTGCGGCCTCGATCCGGCGAATCTCTCTGATCTGGTCGGCCTGTTCGTGGGTCTGAAGAACAAATACGGGATCGTGCCTTTCGCGATGGCAGCGGAAAGTAACCCTATTCCGAACGCTGTTACCGCGCGCTACATCGTGGATTCCATCACCCTCAATAAGATTGCCAACGTCTTGTTAGAAACTCCCCGGCTGCACCGCGTCATCATTTCTCCTCACGGCCTCACCAGGTCCGCCCAATATGAACTCGCGGTTACCCTCGGAGGATAAACGCTGAACCTCATCCGTCGGAAATCCCCCAAAACGGCGGTTCGCGGGATTTCGTTGCCTGCGAAAAACTCTTCTCAATCGCCGTAGCTATCCGCGAACTCGGCGTCAACGCCTCCAATCGCCGGGCAGGCGGCAAATCCTTTTGAAGATTCTCTTCCCTTCAACAGACCATCTGCATTCTTTAGCTTCAAAAGGAACACGCGCTGGAATTGCTCGCCGCTTTCCTTCTTCGCTTGGCCGTTCACGCAGACATAGATTCCCGACTGGGTTTCTTCCAGAACGCTGATCGCGATTTGCGAACGCCCTTGGGGCTCCTGCAGCAGCGCTCCTTTTTGATCGACCGTCCGTGTAACGTAACCATATTCGCCAAACGTCTTCTTTCCCTTTTCCCGCTTCAGCCGGATCACATCTGGTAGCGAATTCACGTCCAGCTTCTCAACTACAAACTCCGCTAGTTTTTCTTTCGGATAGCTTTCCAGATTCTTCCCCGAGCTCAGTGAGGCGCAAGCAAGTAAAACCATTCCAGATAACATTTTCATTTTGTCCTTCTTTCTGGCCGTCGCGACAAACTCTCGGTGTCACGCAAAGCCCGCCAATCGCCATGGATCGGAAGCCTTTCCTCGACGTCGTAATGCACGTCGTTGTGCTTCCATAGTGGAGACCATGCGGATGTGAGTTTTATTCCCCGGGCTGGACGGAAAGTTGTACGCCATTCGCGCATTCCGCGGGCACGAACCAGGGCTCAACCTAAAGGGGCACCACAGTTGTGATTCGGTGTTGTTCGGAGGATTGCCTTACGTGGATTCTACGACTGTCCAATCGCTGGGAGGGAAGCTGACCGGCCAAAATTGAGGGCACGGAGATTCAAATTCAAACGCAACGGAAAAATGGCCGCCCTCTTCCGGCTGTTCGACGCGTAGCACTCGTCCGGAAGTAAACAACTCGGTCTTCAGGTTCCTGAGACGAATTTCCTGTCCTCGAACCAGTTCTATTCCGATATCTAACAGCCCACCGTGCGCATTGACCACCATGGTGTGCGCCTCAACGTTGATTCGTTTGCCGTCCGGAAGCGCAGCTGACAATTGCAGCGGGATGCGCAGCACCACGCGCTCGCTTCTCCGCCGGCTCCGAGCCTCGGTTATATTTATATGGCTCTGACCGGGCGAGTGCCGAGGGACATTCACTTTCCGGCGGCTTTCATGAACTCTGGGGCAAGCAACAATTTGCGGGCCATTGGCTTTTCGTAAATCCTTCGCATCGCCGAGCCGCACCCACATTGCGGTTTGTCAGCCTCGATTAGTTTGGATGTTCCGGTAACGACGATCTCCGCCTGGCAACCAGGGTTTGCACAATGCCATTTTTCGCCTTTATACACGGTTATCTCCGGGCGTCAGCGCACAGTAAGTTTTCAATTCCGCAGTGCATTCAAGAAGGCCACGAAGTAACTCATTTGGCCTTAATAGAACTCTAACCTGCGGGGTGCATTCCTTCTTAATTTGCGGGAATCTGCTCGGTATGCCGACCACTCAACGCGTGTACTAGTTCCAGCGCAAAGCGGCGATGGCTCGCCTTCAGCCGCAAAGCGAGGAAACTTGAGGCCGGCCGGATGGCGCGAGCACGACGCACGTCGGCCGAAGGAAATTCAGAGTAAATGGTCGCGATCGGTCAGCGCACAGCGCCAAGGAAATACAAAACCACAACGATGAGCACGACAGTCCCAACGACGCCCAGCCCGCCGCCTGCGCCCCAGCGGGAATAGCCGTAATATCCGCCGCCCCCACCAAATAACAGCAGCAAAACTAAAAGTAGTATCAGCATCGAATCGTCCTTTCAGCCTGAGCTAACTTCGCTTGCAAGCACTTCCGCTTCTTCTAGCGGCAAACGACAGTGTTCTGAAATCCTGCCAACCAGTTGGTCGTGCCTGCCCAAGTTCACTTGCAACTCGTCATGCGCAACGGTGCCGATCCATTCCCGGATTTTTCCCACAAATTGGTAGTAGCGGCCTTCCATCAAATACTGATCCATTTTTGGCTCCAATTCATTTGTTACCTTTGCACGAGCCGAGAATAGGGTTTCACCAGAAGAATGCCTATCAGGCATAGTTTGTAGAATTAAGGTGGGGAATATGGAGCAATGAGCCCGCCAGAACCTACGTACTGAAAGGTCCAGGATCGCAATTCGCAGGGCAGAATAATCGACAACCGCTCTGGCTGGCCCACATCGCCCGGCCGTCGTACACTAACTTGCATCCAATTCCATTGAGGACTGCCTCTATGCCTTCTGCTCCCTCATCTGGAGCCAAATCGTCGCTACCGAGTCCCCGGAGATGAGGCGGTCGCTTCCCTTCCTGAGAATTGCCACGCTGGCGCTCTTCTCGCTCGGATTTCTTGGTGTCCTATCTTCTCGCGCCCAAACGCCTGCGGCCGAGCCCGCGCCAAAGTCGGTGTGGTCGCCGGTGCAATTCGCGATCGTCAAATTCAACGACGACGCGCCCAAATCCTGGAACATGTATCACACCGATCGCAAAGGCCTGCTGCTGGTGCGTATCTGGAAGCGTTATCTGTTCGTGGATCTAAATGACGAAGAGGTGTACGACATCGATCCGCGAAAAGTGGCCGTCAAAGGCGACACCGTGGAGTTTTCTTTTGGCGACGTGCCGGACAAGCCGATCGACACCCCCGAATTCAGGACACGCAGCATCGGCATGTTGCAGCGAACCCGTTTCCGGCTCGGCAAAGACGGCCATTTCCTGGAGTTGCAGATGCCGCTTGGTCCGACCGGCCGTCCGATTTATTGAGCTATCGGCAACGCCCGCGTCTCGCCGGCCTTTTCCTCGTACGATCTCAGACGGTCCGCCGACCAGAGACCAGCTCTACCAAACGACGCGGAACGCCGCGTACACGTTATTGCCTATAGACACCGTAAAACCACGGAATGCCCAGCGCTCCGGGTTCCACGCCAACCACAACTTTGTCGCCCTGCCGAAACCGGTCGTAATCATCCAGATCGACCGCCAATCGTTCGTACCGCCGCCCGGGCCTCCACGACGGTACGTTCAACCGCCGCGTCCCGCGCACAATGCCTTTCATCTGGTAGCGGCTATCGATTACGGTGTTGTGGTATCGCACGGCTTTTGGCGCATCCAGCCTGCCATTCAAAAACAGCGCGGTGGATAAAATGAAGGGAACGGGAATCAGGCCTGTGAATAAATGCTTCAAGACCTCGATTTCCTTGCGTGCTCGGGCCCTGCGGTCCAGAAACACCGCCAGCGTCAGACCAACAAAAAACACCACGCCATAAAACACCAGCATGGCGTCCAGATCCAGCGGCGGGTAAATGGAACTGATGTAAGGAAAAGTCAGCGAACCACCCAGGAAGATCGCAGTCTGTTTCACCAATCTCTTGCGGAAGATGAACTCTGCCGCCGCGGAGCTTAAGCCACACTCCGGACATGGGTCGCTGGTGCGCTCAGCACCGCAATCAAGGCATCGCGTCATACGAAACAGTATAAATCGTGTTTTAAGAAGTTGCCGCCAACTTGCTGAGCAACTCGTGGTAGTGCTGCTGGCTCTGATCTTCCGGGAGCGCAACGGTAACGCCCATGCCAAGTCCCGGCTCCACGCGTTTCACCGAGCAGTTGAGCCACACCGGCCGCTCTACGCCGAGCCGCGCGCGGAAATCCGCGCCAACCCATAGCAAATCTTCGGCCTCGATGAACATACCGCCCACGCTGATATCGCGGGTGCGAGCTTTCAGTGTGGCGGAGCCCCACTCGATCTCCAGCGCCGTCTGATATTGATAACGGGGAGCCCTGCGTCGTTCGTTGCGATGCGATTCCGTATCCCCAATATGCATGAACCTGGAGCCCCCGAAGCAGAGGGATGGCGTATAAACGCCGCGCCATTACCGTGAGTCTATGCACTGAAGATACGATGGGAAGCGCCACGAAAGTTCGACACCGAAGCGAGATGTTTTGTTCCCGCCAATTGCGACTTAGACACATCGTGCGGCAGGCGCTACTAACGAAAGGCTACCCCATCGTTGACGCCGCATCCTCGTCGTTGCGCTAGAATCGGAACGCACAAAAATGTCGGGAACACGCGAACCCCGGGGAGAATTTCCAACAATGCTTGAAGCAAGACTCTTGCAGCATCTGATCAAAGAGGAGTACACGCAGCAGGATCTCGCCTCGATCAAGGAAGTCTTGAATGCGCACAAGACGCATGAGCTTACGCCGGTGGCGCACGGGCTCTTTGCCGCAAGTCCAAGCCAGGCGGACAATTCTCTAACCGGATATCAGAATGTTTGGGTTCGCGACAACATCATCGTGGCCAATTCTTTTCGTCTGCGCGGGATTCTGCAGCCGGCAATTGCTTGCATCCAGGGATTGACGCGTTTTTTTGAGCGACAGAGAAACAGGTTTGAGGAAATTATCAGCGACCGCGAACAACTCCTGAAAGTGAATGTGAACCGCAGGCCGCATATCCGGTTTTCCGCGGCGACGCTGGACGAGCTCCCCGAAAAATGGGCGCACGCGCAGAACGACGCGTTGGGACAGGCTCTGTGGCTTCGCTTCGTGCTGGCAAATACCGGGACGCTGCCGGTGACGCCCGAAGAATGGAAAATATACACGCTGTTTCCCGCGTACTTTGAGGCCATCGGCTATTGGCATGACCAGGATAGCGGCGCGTGGGAAGAAGGCCTGAAAATCAACAATTCCAGTGTCGGCGCAGTGGTGGCCGGGCTGGAAGAATTGCAGCGCTATTTGAGCTCGCCGCTGGCCAAGAAACAATTGGGGCCGAAAAAATTGGCGGAACTGGAAAAGGCGAAACTCGCGGAGCTGATCGCCAAAGGGCGGGAGCGCTTGGATGCCACGCTTCCCTTTGAGTCGCCTCCGGAACGCCTAGTCGATGGAGCATTGCTATCGTTGATTCATCCGCTTGGAACCGTGTCTTCGCGGCACATGCAGGATGCCATTCTAAATTTGGTGCAGGCGCGATTGCGCGGCGATGTTGGCATCAAGCGCTATGCGGGGGATTCGTATTTTTGCCAGGATTATGACCAGTGGTTCGCACCCGAGCAGATGTGCGTGGACTTCAGCGACGGCTTGGCATTTCGCAATGCGTTTCTGCAACCGGAGTGCGAAGCACAGTGGTGCATTTTTGATCCGCTGCTTTCCGTCATTTACGGCGAACGCTATCTTGCCGATCGAACCGACCACACCAGTTTCGAGAAACAGGTTTATTATTTCAATCGATCGCTGCGCCAGGTCACGGAAAAGGGCGAGTGCCCGGAGCTTTATTACCTGAAGAATGGAAAGTATGTCCCGAACGCGCATACGCCGCTGGCGTGGACGCAAGGGAACCAGGCCCTGGCTCTGCACTTAATGGAAAAATCGGTCGGAAATGAGCGATGATGGCAATCCGCGTTAGCGGAGCATGTAGGGATACCAGGAGGAAAGTTGAGTCAACGCAAGACTGGTAAGAAATTGCTGGTGATCTTGACGCTTTCGTTGCTGGTGATGATTTTACCTATGAGCGCACAGGCGCAGCGAGACTCGCTGGCGCAAACGCCGCCGATGGGTTGGAACAGCTGGAACAAGTTTGCCTGCAACGTGAGCGAGGACCTGATCAAATCCGTTGCCGATGCCATGGCCACCAACGGAATGAAGGACGCGGGCTATCAATACGTGGTGATTGACGATTGCTGGCAGGTGAGCCGCGATGAGAACGGAAATATCGTTGCCGATCCGCAGCGCTTCCCTTCCGGGATCAAGGCGCTGGCCGACTATGTGCATTCCAAAGGGCTGAAATTCGGGCTGTACTCCGATGCCGGAACAAAAACCTGCGCGGGGCGTCCCGGCAGCCAGGGCCACGAATATCAGGACGCACTGCAGTATGCGCGCTGGGGCGCGGATTATTTGAAGTACGACTGGTGCAACACCGCCACGCGCAACGGCGAGGAAGCCTACACCACCATGAGCAATGCGCTGCTGGCCACGGGGCGGCCGATTGTTTTCAGCATGTGCGAGTGGGGCACCAACAAGCCGTGGTTGTGGGGCAAGGGTGTAGGTAATTTGTGGCGTACCACCGGTGACATTTCCGATAACTGGAGTACCCACAAGAAATGGCCCGACGGAAGCTGCTGCCAGTTGGGCACGGTGGAGATTGTGGATTTGCAGGCTGACCTCTGGCCTTTTTCCGGGCCAGGTCATTGGAATGATCCAGATATGCTGGAAGTGGGCAACGGCGGGATGACCACGGAAGAGTATCGCTCGCATTTCAGTTTTTGGGCCATGCTGGCGGCGCCGTTGATCGCCGGTAATGATGTGCGATCGATGACGACGGAAATCAGCGAGATCCTTACAAATAAGGAAGTGGCCGCTATCGATCAGGATCCACTCGGGCGGCAAGGGCGCCGTGTCAGCAAGGACGGCGACCACGAAATTTGGGCGCGGCCACTGAGCGATGGAAGCCGCGCGGTGATTTTATTTAACCGTGGCGCCACCGAAGCGGAGATTGCCGTTTCTTGGACGCAACTTATGTATCCGGATCATTTGTCCGCCAGCGTGCGCGACCTGTGGGCGCACAAAGACTTGGGGAAGTTTACCGGCAAGTTTTCCAGCAAAGTGCCGTCCCATGGTGTGGTGATGGTAAAGGTGCTGCCGTAGGAGCGCGCCGATGACCGTAGTGGAACAGGCCAGCCCGCGCGATTATCTTGCCGTGGAACGCACGTTCCTCGCGTGGATTCGTACTGGCCTCGCGCTGATGGGTCTGGGATTCGTGCTGGCGCGCTTCGGGATATTTTTGCAGGAGTTCGCGCTGGTTCGACCCGGCGTGGCGATGAAATCGTACGGACTCTCCCTGGTTTTTGGCACTTGCTTGATTCTTCTGGGTGTAACCATCAGCGTGCTTTCGCTGCTGCGTTATTTGCGGATGATCAAGGATTTAAGGGACGGCAAGGACACGCTGAGCCGTCCATCTAGAATGGCGGTGAGTTCGGCGATTCTGCTGGCTGTCCTGGGAATCGCCATGGCAATTTATCTGCTCTGGACCAGGCCGGCGCCAGGCAAGCAGGACGTACAAGCACAAGATCAAGGACAAGTTCCATTTCAGGCTCAGGAGGCTCCCGTGGCAACCACAGCGGACAACGGCATCGTGCAAATTCCCAGCAAACATTCGGTACAGGAAACCGTCGCGAAGTTGGAGGCGATCCTGACGGCAAAAAACGTGAAGCTGTTCACGATCGTGGACCACAGCGGCGAAGCGGAAAAGGCAGGAATGAAAATGCCCAACACCAAGCTGCTGATCTTCGGCAATCCCAAGGCCGGAACGCCGCTGATGCTGAAATCGCCGACCGTAGCGCTGGACTTACCGCTGAAGATCCTGGTGTCCGAGGACCCGGCAGGTAAAGTTTGGATTTCCTACAACGCGCCTGATTATCTACAGAAACGCCACAACCTCCCGGCCGAATTACTGCCAAACATCGCGGTCATCGAAGCCATCGCCGCCAAAATCGCGGAATAGAGTTACCTTCGATCGGTCTCTAGACCCGGTCACTCGCCGTTATTTGCGCGCGCAGATTCCACAAACAACCAAAATTTGCAGTTGTGCGCTGAGATGCTGCGTGCTAGCCTGAGCGAACAAAAGGCGAATTAACATCGTAAGGCTCGGTTGCCGATCCTTCGTAGAAATGGCGGTGTTCAGTTCGGTTGGCGGCGGTTTTAGACCGTAAAGCGGCGGCTAGCCGCCGCACTCCAAGGGGGATTCGTGGCCAGTCTGGGGTTGGCGAAGGCAGGAGAAGGCGGCTCGCTGGCGCGCGTGGCCAAGGTGCTGGATACGTTTGCCGCGCGGGACCGCAACGGGGAAATGCTGACGACCGTGCGTCACTATCCGGCGCGGGAGGCGCAGTTTGCGGAGTTTCCGGAATGGACGCACGCGGATTTGAAAGCGGCTTACCAGGCTAAGGGGATTCGAAAGCTCTATACCCACCAGGCCGCGGCAGCGGAAGCGGTGCACGCTGGCAAGAACGTGGTGATCGTGACCCCAACGGCCTCGGGGAAGACGCTTTGCTACAACTTGCCGGTGCTGGACGCGATTCTGAGGAACTCCGATACCCGGGCGCTCTATTTGTTTCCGACCAAGGCGCTGGCGCAGGATCAGTTGGCGGAATTGTACGATTTGAATCAGCGATTGGATGCGTTGACGGAGGGAGAAAATCGCGGAATAACCCAAGAGGACCGATCTAAAGATCGGCCACTACAAGCGGAAGCGGGCTGGGCTACGGCCCAGCACCTACACGGGACGGAGCGGAATAGAGAAGCGGCGAGCCGCTTTGGCGTGTTTACGTACGATGGCGACACGCCCAGCGATGCGCGCAAAGCCATTCGCGAGAAAAGCCACATCGTGCTGACCAATCCGGACATGCTGCACACCGGGATTTTGCCGCACCATACGCGATGGACGCGGCTGTTCGAAAATTTGCAGTACATCGTAATCGATGAGTTGCACACCTACCGCGGCGTGTTCGGCAGCCATTTGTGCAATTTGTTGCGGCGGCTTCGGCGAATCGCCAAGTTTTATGGCTGTTCGCCGCAATTTATCTGTTGCTCGGCAACCATCGCAAACCCGGGCGAGCTGGCTTCGCGGCTCATTGAAGGTGAAGTGGAAGTGCAAGCCGCGAATGGCGCGCCTTCCGCCGAGAAGACCTTCGTGTTTTACAACCCGCCAGTCGTGAATCGCGCGCTGGGTATACGGCGGAGCTATATCAATGAGGCTTCGCGAGTCTCGCAGGAATTTCTGAAAAACGATTTGCAGACCATGGTATTCGCCAATTCGCGGCTGCATACCGAACTGATTCTGACCTATCTGCAGCAAGCCAATCCGCAGATGCCCGGTCAGCCGGAGACGATTCGCGGCTATCGCGGCGGATATTTGCCCAACGAGCGCCGCGAAATTGAGCGTGGTTTGCGCGACGGGCGGATTCGCGGCGTAGTGACCACCTCGGCGCTGGAACTCGGAATCGATGTTGGTTCGTTGGATACCGTGGTGATGGCCGGGTATCCGGGAACGATTGCCGCAACCTGGCAGCGAGCGGGACGGGCCGGGCGCCGCAGTGGAAGTTCCTGCGCGGTGCTGGTGGCCTCCTCGGCGCCGCTGGACCAATTTATTGTGCGGCATCCCAACTATTTTTTCGGGAATACGCCAGAACACGCGTTCATCCAGCCGGACAATCTGGAAATTCTGGTGAACCATTTGAAATGCGCGGCGTTCGAACTGCCGGTT
>Ga0210394_10004048_pt1 | contig 17494 bp, 14 predicted proteins | sample IncBWC12MmetaG_FD_160121 | JGI IMG/M metagenome (GOLD analysis project Ga0210394, IMG submission 160121) | Forest soil microbial communities from Barre Woods Harvard Forest LTER site, Petersham, Massachusetts, United States - Inc-BW-C-12-M | ecosystem: Environmental > Terrestrial > Soil >... | reverse complement strand
GCCCTCGCGGACCAGCGCGGTAGTCATGCGTACCCACAGGAAGCTGCCATCCTTGCGGATGTAGCGTTTCTCGAGGTCCACGTACGGAAGCTCGCCGTTCCACAAGCGCTTCAGCTCGGCCGACACGCGCTCCACATCGTCGCGGTGCGTGACATCGGCGATGGTTTGATTCGCGAGATCGGCCGGGTCGTAGCCCAACATCGTCCAGAACGAAGGATTGCAGCGCAGTAATTTGCCGCGGCGGTCCGCGTGCGCGATGCCGATCGGCGCCTGGTCGAAGGTATTGCGGAACATGGTTTCCGCCTTGCGCAAATGGTCGCGGGCGGTGACCAGGTCGGTGACGTCGGTGATCGTGCCGATCCAGCCGGGCGCGCCGTTGGCGGCGACCACCTGTTCCGAGAAATGGCGAGTGGTGCCATCCTCGGCCTCGGTGCGATAGCCGAATCGGGTCGGAATCGGTTGCCGGCAGAAATCCGCCCAGGCTTGTTCCATGCGCGCGCGGTCGGCGGGGTGCACGCGCTGCACCCACGCATCGGGAGCGTGGCCTGGTTCGAGTACGAACGTGCGGCGATATGCAGGATTGCAATAAATCACATTGCCGGCAGCATCCGTGTGGTAAATCGCGACCGGTGCGCTATCGAGCAGAGCTGCCGTCGAAGCGGGCTGCGTATCGGTGAGCAGCGCAAGCTCCGTCTGCCGCGCGTGGGCTTCGGCGCGGGCAGCGGCTTGTTCGGCAAGCAGCGACAACGATGCGCGCTGCTCGGGAGTCAAAATGCGCGCGCTTGGACTGTACACGGCAAGAGTGCCCAGCGTATCGCCGCCCGGCGTGCGCAATGCGAATCCGGCGTAGGACCGGATGGCGAACGGCCCGCTCACGAGCTCGGACGCCCGAAAGCGCTCGTCGAGGACAGCGTCCGCAATTTCGAATAGCTCCGCGGCGCGGCAGGTATACACGGCAAACGGATCGAATCGAGGCACGGCGGCGGCCGGCAGTTCGGCGGAGGACGTGCACCAGGCCTCGCCACAACCCGCAATCGCAATCGATGCGAAGTACGACCCGCATGAGCCGGCCGCGAGCCGCGCGAGACCGCGGAACAGGGCGTCAAGGCTGTCGGCAGCCGGTGCAATGGGTGCGGCCGGCGCAGTGCCGATGGATGTCCGACCGATCAATTGCGAGTTCATAGGCCTGCAATTCCCCGCCGCTGTCTCTTGGTTAAGCGCTTCCGCGTTAAACGTCTCTTTAGCGCCACATTGTGGACATTTGAACATATGCACGGGTGGCGAATGCGTCACATGACGGCTGTCCAGACATTGAATTGCGTCGCAATGATGATCGTGCGACGCGGATTTCAGCTCCGACGACCGTCTCAAATCGGGCCACTTGCCGGTTGCCAAGATGAAATGACTGACCAGAAGCGGCCATTCCCGGCTTGAGGTAGGCGAGTTTTGCACACTGCGATACTATGGAAGACCCCATGAGAATGGCCTCGATCCGAACGGCGGACGGGATCATTGAGACCAAGCCGGACCCTTGATGGTTGATGGCACCGCGTTACGCTTGTGGCATCTTGCTGCGATCGTCGCGGTACTGGTGGCGGCCGTCGTGCTCGCACTGAGCACAGTGTGCGCACCGCGCGCGCTCATCTACGGCGCTCAGGGCTTTCCGGGGTACAGTTACGACCCCGCCGCCTTCCACGACATTGCCGCGCAGCGCATCGTCGAACTCTCGCCCGAATCTCCGCTCTCTGCTGCCGCGGTTAAGCCTGGCGATCTTATCGTTGATCCGCCTCGCGGCGTGTTCGTTCGCGGCGAGGCGGTGACACTTAGCGTCGCGCGCAATGGCGCCGCGCGGCCGGTGACGGTTGTCGCAGCCGACAGTGGGCGCTTCGCCAATCCGACCGCTATCGTGCTGTTTCTCGCAACCGCTTGGATTGTGCTCGGGCTTGCCTCATTGATATCGGTACGCCGACGCGAGGACTTCAGCGCCATGATAATCACCGTGGGGCTGTCTCTCGCTGCGATCTCGCTGGCGCAGAACACCTTCCCGCCCCATCGAATCGCCGGCCTCGTAGACCTCACTAAAGAATGGCTGGGGATGCTGTTCTTCCCCTTCATGGCGTATGCCGCGCTGAATTTCGACGGCGGCTACGTCAGCGCTGGCAGGCGCCTCAATCTCATCCTGATCGGTGGTTTCTGCGCCGCGTGGGCGGTGTGCGTTGGACTGATCACGCCCTACTATCTCGGTCGTGTCTTGCTCCCACCTGTCTTGATGAACGGACTCGTGACCTTGTTTCGATTGGCTGCCGTTATCCTCTGCCTTCTCGCCTTCGTCGATACCTGGAGACATGCCAATGCGGGAAGCCGCGGCCGCCTTCGCTGGATGTTTACGAGTGCGAGCGGTGTTCTCTTCACATTCTGTTTGTCGGTCGCTCATGGCTTGGGCGCGTTTGGCTTTACGCAGGCCACGCAGATCCGCGTCGACACCGCAGCGGCAGTACTTCTTAGCAGCGCTGTCGTCCTCTTGGCGTATGCCGTGCTGCGCCACAGGGTTATCGACTTAGGCTTTGCGGTCAGCCGGGCGCTGGTGTTCGCCATCGTTAGCGGATTATTACTGACCAGTTTTGGGGTCACTGAATGGTTGATCGAGCATCTGATGCATTTCGAAGCACGGGAGAAAAGCGTGCTTCTCGATGCCGCTATCGCGCTCGGGATATTCCTTACCTTTCATCGAGTTTGGCATTGGGTACGGCATGCCGTGGAGCGCATCTTCTTCAATGCATGGCATTTAAGGGAGGAGGTGCTAAAGCAGTTTTTAGCGCAAGCCTCACATTTCGTGGCGGCCGACGACTTAATAGGGGCATTTCTGCAAAGCGTGGACACGTTCACATCCAGCACTGGTAGCGGGCTCTATCTCAGGGACGATGCAGCGCGATTCACTTTGGCGAAGTCGACATTGTCGGGATTGCCTGTACACCTGCAGACGGCCTCGGACCTCGTGTTACATATCACACGCGTCCATGGACCAATCGACCTCGATGACCCGGTGTTGACATCTGGCGCGGCAATGGCATTTCCTCTGCAGCATCGCTCGGACCTCGTTGGCCTGCTGCTGGTTGGCCCAAAGCCCGGCCGCGAAAATTACCGGCCGGATGAAATAGATAGCCTCGCCCATGCGACGGAACTTGTTCGAATGGAACTGCACGCGCTAGCAATGGAGCAGCTCGAAAAACGTACCAGAGATTTGGAACATGAGAACGCCACGCTGCACGCGCAGCTTGAGGCGTTGATGGGCAGCTGTTCGAGCGGTCCAGGGTCGTGAGAGTGTCCCTTCCAACCGCATCCAGACGCCGTGCGATAGCTGTTTCGGCATCAGAGCCGTTGAGAACAGCGCGGGCGATGGCACGGGCCCACAAATCCCGCCCATTCGCCCGGCCAACCTGTTACCCATGTCACCGTCGGAAAAAAATGAGTACCGTCCGCCCAGTTAGGACCTTGATTGAAAAGCGCGCCCGGACGGATTGCTTCGGGGCCTGCGGCCCCTCGTCCTCCGCTTCGCTCCGGACCGCCGCCGCTGCGCGGCGACGTCCAAGCCGGCGAAGCGCCGGCTTGTCGAACCGTCTTGTTGTCTGTCGGCGGTTCGAATTGCCGCCGTTGAACGATCGCTTGCAATTTTCGGTATTCGGAGTACAAAAAATTTTGGCGCGCCCGGACGGATTCGAACCGCCGACCACCTGGTTCGAAGCCAGGTGCTCTATCCAGCTGAGCTACGGGCGCCCGCGCGCAGTTTAGCCGTCGCAAGGCGATTCGGGAACTTACTTAAGCGCGATTTGAAATACCGCTGCGCGGCGCGGATTGGCGAGCATTCCAACTTACTGGCTTTTAAGGGCAGCAAGGCGTGCCGCCAACAAGCGCCGCTCGGGCTCCAGCGTGGCCGTGTTCAATGCGTTTCGATAGGCTTCGCGCGCTTCCACTGGTCGCCCAAGTTGGTGCAGAAAGCGGCCTCGCGCCGCATGCAGCAAGTGATATTCCGTGACCTTGCCGCGCGCCGCCAGTGAGTCGACCAGGTCGAGTGCGCGCGCAGCGCCGTCCACCATCGAAACTGCCACTGCGTGATTCAATTCGATCACGGGCGTCGGCTGCAGCCGGAGCAGCACTTCATACAGCCCGACAATTTGCGGCCAGTCCGTGGGTTCGTTCTCTCCTGCCCTCGCATGCAACGCGGCAATTGCCGCCTGCACGGTATACGGACTCACCTGTCCGGGAACCCGTAATGATTTATCGACCAGTGCCAGCCCTTGCGCGATTTCGGATTGATCCCATCGCGACCGGTCCTGATCATCCAGCAGGACAACATCGCCGGCATCCGATACTCGGGACAGGCGGCGCGCGTCATGTAAAAGCATGAGCGCCAGCAGACCCATCACCGCCGCATTGTGCGGGAGCAGCGCATCGAGCAGCCGCCCTAACCGAATGGCTTCGCCGCACAGCTCGACATCGATGAGGTCCGACCCCACCGTTGCGGCGTAGCCTTCCGTGAACACCCCATACACGACGGCAAGCACGCCTTCGATTCGCTGGTCGAGTACCGACGAGTCGGGTGTCTCGTAGGGAATTGCGGCGTCCCGTATTTTTTTCTTGGCGCGCACCAGGCGTTGCGCCATGGTTTCTTCGCTGACGATGAAGGCGCGGGCCACCGCTTGCGTGGACAGACCGCATACTTCACGCAGAGTCAGCGCGATCTGCGCTTCCGCGTTGAGCGCGGGATGGCAGCAGGTGAATATGAGCCGCAACCTATCGTCCCCGAATGTGTCGTCCGCCTCGTCGGGCGTGCCAACCTCATCCGCCGCCGCGCTCGCGTACTCCCGATCGGCGATTTTTGTTCTAAAGAGAATGTCACGGCGAATACGGTCGACTGCCTTGTTGCGGCCCGTTTTGATCAACCATGCACGCGGATTGGCGGGCACGCCGTGCGCCGGCCATTGTTCAATGGCGGCGGCAAATGCCTCTTGCCGCGCCTCCTCGGCCAAATCGAAATCGCCGAGCAAGCGGATCAATGTCGCGAGGACTCGACCCGCCTCTCGGCGAAAGATTTCTTCGATCATGTTTCCCGCGGTGATCGAATTCTTCAAGTCATCGGCGGCCAAACCGGCCGCACTTCAATGCTGCCAAAACGGGCGCCGGGGATGCGCGCCGCGATTGCGGTCGCTTCGTCGAGGTTCTTTGCCTCGATCAGGTAGTAGCCTCCCAGCTGTTCGCGAGTTTCCGCAAACGGTCCATCCGTGGTGATGGCCTTGCCGTTGCGCACTCGTACGGTGGAAGCCGCGGTTACCGGCTTCAATCGGTCGCCGGCCTTGAAGTGGCCGGCTTGTACGATCGACTTGGTGAATTCCATGTATTCGTCAGTGAGTTTTTTGAGTTCCGACTGACCCAACCCCGCGAATTCCGCTTCGTTGGTATAGATGAGCAATAAGTAATTCATATTAGGTTCCTACGCATGGGCGATATTTGCCGTTGGTTAGTCGAGCCACGCACAATCATTTCGACATTTCACGGCAATGAATTCCAACAATTCCTCGGCGGCCCCCCGGCGCGCGATGACGCCAATGGCATCCTCAATAAACTCCGCAGGGCCGGCATGCTGCAACTATATGGCCTCCTGGCGATCAAATAAAGCACGCCAAATCATGCGCTTACAACATTCAGTTGCTGCGCTGGCGGCCCTTCGCCCTTGGCCGTAAGATCGCACAGGTCTGTTTCACTCATTCGCACCGATAACTAGAGGATTCCCGATGAAGGCTTGGATACCGCTCACGCTTGTTTTCGCGCTCGGTTTTGCTGCTCACGCACAGGCTGATTGCTCATACCCGAAGGCGCCCGACGCGCCCCCCGACGGCAATACTGCTACCAAGGATCAAATGGTCGCCGCGGCGCAAGACTTCAAACGCTATAACAGCGACATGAACGCCTATCTTGACTGCCTTCAGCTGGAAATCGATGCAGCGGTACCCAAAGATCCCTCAAAGCTGACGCCGGATGAGAAGAAAAAGGTCGCCCAGCACCAGAGCATATTGACCGCGAAACACAACGCCGCGGTCGATGACCTGCAGGCAAATGTCGGTCGCTTCAACGAACAGCTGAGGATTTACAAAGCGAAACCCAAGACGTGAGGCTCAGTGCGGCGGACCACTCCGCCGCCGTTGTCGAACTATGCAGGCCGGTACGCTCATTACCCCGCGTCTGGCCGAAGAGGCTATCTACTCTCGGCTGACGTGTTTGCCAATCGAATCACTGCCCCTGACGCAGTGCGTCGGGGGGACACTGCGCGAGAATGTTTATGCGGAGCGTGACCAGCCGCCGTTCGATCGCGTCACCATGGACGGCATCGCAGTCGACAGCGAGGCATTGCGCCAGGGTCAACGGCGCTTTCGAATTCAGGGGACCCAGGCGGCCGGCGCCCCGGCGCTCAAGCTCAAGGCCAGCGATGACGCGATCGAAGTCATGACCGGTGCGATTCTGCCTGTGGGCTGCGACAGCGTGATCCCGGTCGAACAACTGGACGTCGTCGACGGCATCGCATCGCTCAACGCAGCGGTGGTCAATTCCCCATTCCACAACATACATCGGCGCGGCAGCGACAGCCAGCAGGGCAGACTCTTGCTGGAAGCCGGTACGCTATTGCGTGCGCCGGAAATCGCGGTTGCCGCCTCCGCGGGCATGGCGCGCGTGCGCGTGAGCAGCCAACCGGCAATCATGGTGGTCTCGACCGGTGATGAATTGATCGAACCGGGGGATCCGATCGCGGATTTCCAAGTGCGCCGATCCAACGCATACGCAGTCGCGGCGACCTTGCGCAAGCGCGGCTTTGGTCGTGTCGGGGACGACCATGTGCCGGATGACGACAATCTGCTGCGCGAGCGCCTGTCGCTGCATCTGACGACTCACGAAGTGGTGGTGTTGAGCGGCGGCGTGTCGATGGGTAAGTTCGACCTCGTGCCCAAGGTGCTCATGCAGCTGGGCGTGCAAGAAGTATTTCATAACATCGCACAGCGGCCGGGCAGACCCATGTGGTTCGGAATTGGGCAACACGGCCAGGCGGTTTTTGGCTTGCCCGGCAATCCGGTCTCGACTCTGGTCTGTTTGACCCGTTACGTCATTCCGGCCATCGCCGAAGCCATGGGCACCAAGCGGGCGCCGGCAGAGCGGCTGGCCCTGGCATCACCGGTGACCGTCAAACCGGCCCTTACTTACTTTTTACCCGTCGTCATCGAGCACGACGATTGGGGCCGTCCGTGGGCAAATCCGCGGCCGCCCAATGGATCGGGGGACTTCCTGAGCTTGGCGGGCACCGATGGCTTTGTCGAGCTGCCGCCGGGACCCAATACATATCCGAAAGGTTTCGTCACCAGCGTTTATCGCTGGTAACCTCAAATCGCAATGACCTCCATCGTTCACGACATTCGCGGCGCGCAAAACCCGCTCGATCGGCTTGGCCGGCCGTTGCATGACCTGCGCATCTCGGTCATGGACCGCTGCAATTTTCGTTGTCCTTACTGCATGCCGAAGGAGCAGTTTCACGAGAACTACCAATTTTTGAAATCTCACGAGCGATTGTCCTTCGATGAGATCGTGCGGTTGTCGAAATTGTTCGCGGCACTGGGGGTGCGCAAGCTGCGTCTGACCGGCGGGGAGCCCCTGCTGCGCGCCAATCTGTCCGATTTGATCGGCGATTTGACCGGAATCCCCGGCATCGACGACATCGCGCTCACTACGAACGGAGTGTTGCTCGGCAAGCATGCCGTCGATCTGCGCGCCAATGGCCTGAAGCGCATAACCGTCAGCTTGGACAGCTTGGACAAGGACATTTTTGCCCGCTTGAGCGGCGGATTCGGCGCGCTTGACCAGGTCCTGGCCGGCATCGAGGCCGCCATCGCCGTGGGGCTGACGCCGCTCAAAATCAACGCCGTGATCGAGCGCGGTGTGAACGATCACACGGCGCTCGATCTGGTCGAGCGCTTTCGCGGCTCGCCGGTGATCGTGCGCTTCATCGAATTCATGGATGTCGGCAATCGCAATCATTGGCGGCCCGACATGGTCGTTCCGTCCCGCGAACTGGCTGCGCGCATCAGCGCGCGCTGGCCGATGAGCCCGGTATCGCAAAACTATCGTGGTGAAGTCGCGCAACGCTGGCGTTTCGACGATGGCGGCGGGGAAGTCGGCTTTATTTCATCGGTATCGCAGCCATTTTGCGGCGCCTGCAGCCGCGCGCGCTTGTCGTCCGAAGGCAAATTCTACACCTGTCTGTTTGCGACCCACGGGATCGACTTGCGCGCTCCGCTGCGCGCAGGCGCCGACGATGCGGATTTACTGCGGATAATTCGCGCCGCTTGGGACAAGCGCAGCGATCGCTACAGCGAGCTGCGCGAGGAATTGCGCGGTAATGCGCTCGAGGCAAAAAAAATCGAGATGTACTACATCGGCGGATGAGTCATGACTTTTACCCATTTGGACGCCGATCAGCGTCCTACCATGGTCGATGTCAGCGACAAGGCGGCGAGCAAGCGCACCGCGATCGCCGAGGCGAAAGTGCACTTCCCGGCCGGGGTCGCCGCCGCGCTGCGCGACAGCGGCCTGCGTTCGCCGAAGGGCCCGGTGTTTGATACCGCCATCGTCGCGGGGGTCATGGGTGCCAAGCGCACTCACGAACTCATTCCATTTTGCCATCCATTGGGGTTGGAGAATTGCCACATTGCGATCGATCTGGTCGCCGACTCGGCCGTCATTCGCTGCACGGTGAGTGTGCATCATAAAACCGGGGTCGAGATGGAAGCCCTTACCGGCGCGAGCATCGCCGCACTCACCGTTTACGATATGTGCAAGGCTTTATCGCAGGGCATCGTCATCAGCGACGTGCGTTTGCTGTCCAAAGACGGCGGCAAGCACGGTTACTCGGTGCAGAGTACGTCGTGAGCTCCAGCGTCCCGCCTCTTTTCGGCCTCATCCTTGCGGGCGGCTCAAGTTCACGCATGCATCGTGATAAGGCTGCGCTCCAGTACCGAGGCAGCTCTCAGCTGGATCGAACCTTCCAACTAGCGAGCCGGCATGTCCCTGAAGTCTATGTATCGGTACGCGCCAATCAAACGTTGGACCCGATGCGGGCGCAGCGGCGCATGATTGTGGATTCCATCGCAGGCGAGGGGCCGATCGTCGGCATTCGCTCCGCACTTGCAGCGTTCCCCCAGGTTGCATGGCTCGTGCTGGCCTGCGATTTACCGTTTCTCTCGGATGAGGCCGTCGAATATTTGCTGCGCAATCGCGATCCAGCCGGCTTCGCCACCGCATACAGGAGCGCGCACGATGACTTGCCGGAGCCGCTGTGCGCCATCTGGGAGCCTGCGGCCGCAGCTGCGCTGGCTGAGTATCAGGCCGCCGGCGGCCACTGCCCGCGAAAATTTCTTATTCGTCATGGGGTTCCGCTGCTCGAGCCGCTTGACAGACGGGCACTTGATAACGTCAATACGCCCGAGGAATATGCGCAAGCCATCGTGTCACTGGAATCCGAGCCTCCCATGCAACTGCAAATTCGATATTACGCATTGATGCGCGAACAGGCCGGCCGCTCCGAAGAATCCATCGAGACCTCGGCGGCCACCCCCGCTGATTTGTATGCGGAACTTGTATCCCGCTATGCCTTCTCGCTGCCGCGCGAGCAGTTGAAGGTGGCGGTGAACAGCGAGTTCAGCGAGTGGTCGCGAAAACTCAAGCAGGGCGACGCCGTGGTCTTTATACCTCCGGTAGCGGGCGGCTGATGCGCTTTCGCTTTGCCCAAGCGGCCATCGACACGCAGGCTGCGCGACAGGAGCTGCAGAATCTTGCCGCGGGCGGCTACGTGAGTTTCGAGGGGTGGGTCCGCGATCATAACGAGGGTCTAGAGGTCACGCGCCTGGAATACGAAGCCTTTCAAGAGCTGGCGGTGAAGGAAGGCGATCGCATAGTCGCGGAAGCGCTGCGGCGCTTCCCGGTTGCGCACGCCTTGTGCATTCATCGAGTGGGCGTCCTTGCGTTAGGGGAAATGGCGGTGTGGGTTGGCGTGAGCTCCGAGCACCGTGGCGAAGCTTTCGATGCGTGTCGCTACATCATCGACGAGGTTAAACATCGCGTTCCCATCTGGAAAAAGGAACACTATCGGAATGGCGATTCCGGTTGGGTGAACTGCGAGCGCTGCGCCGCCCCGGCGCAACACACGCACACGGCGCAACGCACGCAGGCGGTGCAGCACACGCACTCGGCGCAACATCACGACCACGCCGCCGTGTCGACTCCCAAGTAGGGCAATGCGGCCCGATTATTCACGGCAGCTGTTGCTCAAGGAAATCGGTGCGCAGGGCCAGGCGGCGCTTGGGCGCGCGCGGGTGCTGATCGTCGGCTTGGGGGGCCTCGGCAGTCCGGTGCTGCAATACCTGGCGGGCGCCGGAGTAGGCTGCTTAGGGTTGGTCGATGCCGACATATTGGACCCCAGCAACCTGCATCGGCAGCCGATTTATGCGTTGTCCGACGCCGGGAAACCCAAGATCGAGCTGGCGCGCGCGGCGATCAACGACATCAATCCCAGCGTGCAGGTCGAAATGCACGCCGCTCGATTCGATGCCGACAATGCGCTGGAATTGACTCGCAGCTACGACCTCATCGTCGATTGCACGGACAACTTTCGCACCAAGTACCTGATCAATGATGCCGCCGTGCTCGCGCAGCGCCCCGCGGTGTTCGCCAGCGTCTATCAGTACGAGGGACAGATCCAGGTCTACAAACCTGCAGCCGAGCATGCCTGCTTGCGCTGTCTGTGGCCGGACGCCATTGCCGACGGCGTAGTGGGCAATTGTGCGGAAGCCGGGGTGCTGGGACCCGTTCCGGGCGCATTCGGCGCGCTGCAGGCGTTGCTGACGCTGAAGATCCTGCTCGGCATGTCCGGCCAGCTCGACGGCGAGTTGCTGCTGCTGGATTTCATGAATTTTTCGAGTCTCAAGCTCAAGGCACCGCGCCGCATCGAGTGTCGTGCTCCAGGGTGCGCGCATGTCCGCGAATTGGCGCGCGAGGATCACGGTATCGAGATCGAGTTGCATTCGCTGGCTGAGGCCGCCGCGCGCGGGCTCGAGGTGATCGATATTCGCAGCGCCGAAGAGTTCGCCGTCCGGCCCGCCGCAGGCCGGCACATTCCCATGCCAAAGCTGCTGGCGAATCCCGAGCTGCTGGATTCCGGACGGGAAGTGCTTTTGGTGTGCGCGTCGGGCAAGCGCAGCTTGGCGGCGGCGCGCGAGCTGCGCAAACGTGGGGTCGCCGTGCGTTCGCTGGCCGGCGGCCTGCAAAATCTGGGGACTTGACGCTTGCGCTTCACCAGCAAATTGCCCGATGTCGGCACCACGATTTTCACCGTGATGTCGCGCCGCGCGATCGAGGAAAACGCCCTCAACATCGGTCAGGGATTTCCGGACTATGCGATCGATCCGCGATTGGCAGCTGCGTTGTCGGAGGCCGTCGCCGAGGGCCGCAATCAATATGCGCCGATGGAAGGGACGATCGAGTTGCGTGAACAGATTTCAAGCAAACTCTATGCCAGTTACCAGCGGCGCTTTGATCCCACTGCCGAGATTAGCGTCACGTGCGGCGCCACCGAAGCCTTGTACGACGCAATCCAAGCCGCGGTGGGACCGGGTGATGAGGCCATCATTTTCGATCCCGCCTACGATGCGTATGAGCCGGCGGTGCGCCTCGCGGGCGCCCGCTGCGTGCGCGTCGCATTGTCGCCTCCGGCATTTCGATTCGACTGGGACGCGGTGCGGCGCGCCTTGAGCACTCGTACTCGACTCATCGTCATCAACAGTCCGCAAAACCCCAGCTGTAGCGTGGCGGTGCGAGAAGACCTGGATGCGCTCGCCGCCTGCATCAGGGATCGGCCCATAACCGTACTCGCCGATGAAGTGTATGAACATGTGCTGTTCGACGCCCGTCAGCATGCGTCAGTGCTGGCGCATCCGGAGTTGCGCGAGCGCAGCTATGCGGTGTTTTCATTCGGGAAAACGCTGCATGCAACCGGCTGGCGCGTCGGCTACTGCGTCGCACCCGCGGAAATGACCCGCGAACTTCGCAAGGTGCACCAGTTCAACACCTTCAGCATCGCAGCGCCCCTGCAACACGCCATTGCGCGATATCTTGCGAGATATCCCGATGCATGGCATGGATTGTCGGCGTTCTTCGAAGCGAAGCGAGATTTATTGGCGGGCCTTCTAAGGGGCTCGGGATTGGAACCGGTGCCGGCCGCCGGCACTTATTTCCAACTGATCGACTACGGCGCCCTCAGCCAGGAAAGCGACGTCAAGTTCGCCGAGCGGTTGATTCGGGAGGCGAAAATTGCCACGATTCCACTGTCGCCGTTCTACGCGAATCCGCCGGCAATGACGCTGCTGCGCCTGTGTATCGCCAAGCAGGATACGACTCTGCGCGCTGCGGCCGAACGACTTTGCGCATTCGCCAGTGCCGCGACACGCCTGGCCGGCTAGCCTGGCTGCAGGAGATCGCCGCTTTGCATGATTCGCATCGCGCATGAGCAGATTGATCTTGGTGCGCCACGGGGAGAGTTCCGGCAATCGGGAGCGCATTTTCGCGACTCAACCGCACGAACTTCCGCTCACCGAAACAGGTTACGGGCAAGCGCAAGATGCCGCGCGGCGCATTGCGGAACTGTTTCGGCCCGAGCTGGTGGTAACCAGTTCATATGTGCGAGCCAGCGAGACTGCCCGCATCATTGCCGGCGCGCTGGGTGTACCGCTCGAGGTCGAGCCCAATCTGCATGAGCGTGAGGTCGGCGTGCACCGGGGCCAATCGTACGATTCGTTGCTGGCCGCGCCGGATTACGATCCCAATCGCCCGTGGGCCTGGAAACCCGAAGATGGCGAAAGCTATGAGGAGGTGCAAGCGCGCGTCGGCCCGATACTTGACCGCCTGGCCAACACGCATCCGACCGGCGATGTCGTCATCGTCAGTCACGGCGGCGTGATGATGACGCTGTGGGCCTACGTCACCGGGCGATGGGACGGCGCGCATGCACCGGCCAACTGCGGCATCGTCTTGATCGAACATGGTCCGCAGGGGTATGCAAGCCCTCATGTGGTCGGCGATGCGAGCGGCGGCTACGACGCAGGCGGTTAGCCGCGGGCGAACCCCGCGAGCGCTTGGCTATCCTGCTTGATCGGCCTGCGCGGGCGTTTCATCGGCAGCCTCGTTCAACCAGCGTCGCAGAGATAGCTGCAGCTCGGCCCGATCGATGGGTTTTGATAAGTAATCGTCCATCCCGGCGGCGCGGCATTCATTGTCGGCGCCCTTGATGGCATGCGCGGTCAAAGCGATGATCGGGATGCGCTGGCCCGCGGTTTCCCGTTGGCGGATTTTTCGCGTGGTCACGTAACCGTCCATGATGGGCATCTGGCAATCCATCAGGATCAGATCGTAGCGGCCGCTTTCCCAGGCGGTAAATGCCGCCTGGCCATCGCCGGCAACGTCGACTCGATATCCTAGTTTTTCGAGAATGCGGCACGCGACTTTCTGGTTCACGATGTTGTCTTCGGCGAGCAGGATGTGATAGCTATCGCGCACGCGCTGTGAGCGCAGGGCGTGCCGAGTCACAATCGGCTGCGTCGCCAGGCGCCAGCCTTCGGCCTGCGTGCCGAGCACCATCATCAGGCAATCGGTGAGATCGCGATTCGTCACCGGCTTCAGGAGATAGCCCGCAAACCCCAAGCCGGCGAACATTCTTCCATCTCCGCGCTGCCCGGACGAAGTGAGCAGAATCAATCGCGCTTGGCGCAATGCCGGTTCATCCAGTATGGTCTTGCCGAGGGTAGCGCCGTCGCACCCCGGCATCTGATGATCCAGCAGAGCTACTTCGAAGGGCCGTCCGGCCGCCGCGGCCTGCCGCATCACGCTCAAGGCTTCATCGGCGGAGCTTGCGCATAGCGCGTCCATCCCGCACAGCGATAGCTGTCCCATCAATACCTTGCGGTTGGTCATGTTGTCGTCGACGACGATGATTCGCTGGCTGCGAAGCGCCGCCGGCGGCGCCGGCCGCGCTCTCGTCATATCTTGCGCGACTCCCAACCGAGCAGTGAACCAGAAGGTGGATCCAGCGCCTTGCTCGCTCGTGACGCCGGTTTCACCGCCCATCAAATCGACCAGACGCTTGACGATCGACAGCCCCAGTCCCGTGCCGCCATACCGGCGCGTGGTTGACGAATCCACCTGAGTGAAGGGCTTGAATAGCGCATCGAGGCGGCTGGCGGGAATACCCATCCCAGTGTCGCGAACTTCGCAGCGTATGGTTACGCCTTGCGCATCTTTGTGGACCACCTTGCATTCGATGGCCACTTCGCCCCGCTGCGTGAATTTGACGGCGTTGCCACCCAAATTGAGCAGTACCTGGCGCAGACGCCCGGCATCGCCGCGTACCAGATCGGGCAGACTCGGATCGAGCAGCGCGATGACTTCGAGCCCTTTTGCGTGCGCCTGGATCGCCAGCAAGCGCGCCACGTCCTCGACCGTATCGCGCACGTCGATATCGAGATATTCAAGGTCGAGTTTGCCGGCTTCGACCTTGGAGAAATCCAGAATGTCGTTGATCACGGTCAACAGGCCGGCGGCGCTGTCGCGCACGGTCTGAGCGTAGTCGAGCTGCATCGGGTTGAGGTGCGTCTCCAGCAGCAGCTCGATCATGCCGATGACGCCATTCATCGGCGTGCGAATCTCATGGCTCATGTTGGCGAGGAACTCGCTCTTGGCCTTATTCGCCGCCGCGGCCGTTTCGGTCGCTTCGATCAGCGCCAGTTGATACCGTTGGCGTTGGGTGATGTCGCGCTGCGATCCGGAGACCGTCATGGGGACGCCTGCGGCATCGCGCTCCAAAGCGGCGCGAACTCGATACCAACGCCATTCGCCGGCGCGCGTTTTGCCGCGAACTTCCACGTCCATGAGAGCGTCTTCCCGAATGCACCTCTCGATGGCTTCGCGCAGCTTCGCGGCGTCTTCGACATGTAAGACATCGAAGAATTTCGGGCTGGTGCCCAAGAATTCGCTTTGCTCAAAGCCGAACAATTCCAAAAAGTGCGGCGAGACCCACATTTCCCGGGTCGCGACATCCAGTTCCCACAGTCCATCATTGGCGCCGCGAATGGCGCGAGTGAGCCGCGCCTGCGTGGTACGCAATTGTTCCTCGGCAGCCTCGCGCTCCGCTTCGCGTTTATAGTTGTCCAGGGCGAAGGCGACATTGCGGCCCATGTGCAACAGCAGTTTGACGATCTCATCGTCAAAGGCCTGCTTCTCGTCCGAGAACAGCAGCAGAACGCCGATCGTCCGGCCGCGCTGAATGAGCGGCAATGCAGCTCCCGATGCGAAGCCGGCCGGCCCCGCCTGTGCGTGAAAGTGGGAAGTCCGCTCATCGTTGAGATAGTCGTTGCTGACGCACGGGACTTGCGAGCGAAATGCCGATCCCAGGAGGCCGCGTCCCTCGGGTGTTGAGTCCTCGATCGACAGCCGCGCATCCTGCATTTCATGTGCGCCAACCCCGGCTGCCGCGACGATGCGCGCAACCCCCGGCTGGTCGGGGATGCACACGCTGGCGCTAAGCAGCTTGCCGCCGCTGACCGCGGCGTCGCACACCCGTTGATACAGCTCCTCAGGCGTCGCGGCGCGCATGATGGCTTCATTGGTATCGCTGAGAGCGGCAAACATGCGGGTAAAGCGCTGTGCGGCAAGTTCCGCGAGCTTTCTTTCCGTGATATCCCGCGAAATCGACACAATCGTCCAACGTCCATCGAGGCGCATTGCCTGGCGGTTCAATTCAATGAAGCTTTGCCGGCCGTCCCTGAAACGGCCGATGGATTCGCTGCGCATTCGCTGCGGAGCGGCCGCAATCAATTCGTCGTAATTCCGAACCAGGTCTTCGCGATTTTCTCTGAGCAAATCCTGCGCCCCCAATTTCAGCAATTGGTCGCGCCGCAGTCCGGTCTGGCGCAACGCGCCGGCCGTGACATCGATGAACCGCAGGGATTCGCGATCGACCATGTAGATCGGGTCTTGGCAGGCGTCCATGGCAGAGCGAAAACGCCGCAACTCCGCCAGACTTTGTCCCGGCAACGCCGGATCGCGAGTGTCTTGCTTGATGCGCGCGCGCGCGAAGACGGCGATCCCCACGATCGCAGCACCGGCAGCCGCTGCAAAGAAATACGCCAGCAGGACGAGCACTCCCTTGATATATCAACCGCCGTTCAGACGGTGATTCGAACGCATTGCAACAGCCGAGCCCGCGGATTTCTGTGCGGCGCCCGACAATTACATAAAGTGGAATCCGCGGGAGTGCAAATCTTCCGGCTAGTCGCGGGTCTGACCGCTGCCGCGCACCACGTACTTATAGCTGGTCAACTGCGCCACGCCGACCGGGCCGCGCGCATGAAATTTGTCCGTACTGATGCCGATTTCAGCTCCCATGCCGAATTCGCCGCCATCGGCAAACTGAGTCGAGGCGTTGTGCAGCACGATTGCGCTGTCGACCCTGGCAAGAAACCGCTCGGCCGCAGCGGCATCATCGGTGACGATGCATTCGGTATGTTGCGATCCGTATTGGGCAATGTGCGCGATGGCAGAATCCACGCCATCCACCACCCGCACCGCGATAATGGCGTCGAGATACTCCGTATACCAATCTTGTTCGGTCGCAGGCCTCACGCGAGCATCGACGGGAACCGTTGCTGCGTCGCCGCGCACTTCACAGCCTGCATCGAGTAGAGACTTCACCAGCGGCGCAAGATGAGTGGCGACGCACGCGCGATCGACAAGGAGAGTTTCCGCCGCACCGCAGACGCCGGTGCGCCGCATTTTCGCATTCACGGCAATGCGTACCGCCATCCCAAGATCGGCCCGGCCATCGACATACACATGGCAAACACCTTCAAGGTGCCCGATCACCGGCACTCGCGCTTCTTTCTGCACGCGGGCGATCAATTTTTTTCCGCCGCGCGGCACGATGACGTCGATACTGTCGGTCATATCGGCCAACATATGGCCCACCGCGGCGCGATCGCTGGTCGGCACCCACTGGATACAGGTCTCGGGCAACTCCGCCGCGGTGAGGCCACGCACCAGACAGGCATGAATCACCGCATTGGATCGCGCGCTTTCCGAGCCTCCCCGCAGAATGACGGCGTTGGCTGACTTGAGACACAGGGCGCCGGCGTCGGCCGTGACGTTGGGGCGGCTCTCATAAATGATGCCTATCACACCCAACGGCACGCAGACTCGCTGAATGAGCATCCCATTCGGGCGCGGCCACTCCGCCAAGCGGGCGCCAATGGGGTCGGGAAGCCGGACGATGTCCTCGAGCCCACGCGCCATGGTCTCGAGGCGAATTTCATCCAGGCTGAGCCGGTCGAGCAGCGCCGCAGACAGTCCCCGCGAG
>Ga0210394_10004047_pt1 | contig 17495 bp, 20 predicted proteins | sample IncBWC12MmetaG_FD_160121 | JGI IMG/M metagenome (GOLD analysis project Ga0210394, IMG submission 160121) | Forest soil microbial communities from Barre Woods Harvard Forest LTER site, Petersham, Massachusetts, United States - Inc-BW-C-12-M | ecosystem: Environmental > Terrestrial > Soil >... | reverse complement strand
ACGGCATCAGCGAGGCGTTCTCGACCGGATCCCAGAACCACCAGCCGCCCCAGCCGAGTTCGTAATAGGCCCAGTAGGATCCCATGGCGATGCCGAGCGTGAGGAATATCCAGGCGACCAGCGTCCAGGGCCGCACCCACCGCGCCCATGCGGCGTCGATCCGGCCTTCGATCAGGGCCGCAACGGCGAAGGAAAATGAAATCGAGAATCCGACATAGCCGAGATAGAGCATCGGCGGATGCACCGCGAGCCCGATATCCTGCAGGACCGGATTGAGATCGCGGCCTTCGATCGGCGGATTGGCGATGCGCAGGAACGGATTGGAAGTGATCAGGATGAAGAGATAGAACGCGCTCGCCACCCAGGCCTGCACCGCCAGCACATGGGCGCGCAGCGACAATGGCAGGTTGTTGCCGAACATCGCGACCAGACCGCCGAACAAGGCCAGGATCGACACCCACAGCAGCATTGAGCCCTCGTGGTTGCCCCAAACGCCGGTGATCTTGTAGATCAACGGTTTCATCGAATGCGAATTCTCGAACACGTTGACGACGGAAAAATCCGACGAGACGTGTAGCGTGATCAGAGCCGCGAACGACACCGCCACGAACATCAGTTGCGCAATCGCCGTCGAGCGCGCGACATTCATCAGCGCGGCATCGCGCCAGCGAGAGCCAAGAATCGGCAACGTCGATTGGATCAGCGCGAGCGCGAGCGCCAATACCAGGGCGTAATGTCCGGCTTCCGCAATCATCGCATCGCTCCCTGCCCGGTCTGTGGCGCGCCCTGCGCCGCCCGCGATGCTCCGGAGCCGGTTTCGCTTCTTGCGCCATCGTTCCGCCTGGCGCCGTATTCTTCCTTCCAAAGCCCCTGCTTCTTCAGCGCGTCGGCAACATCCTTTGGCATATAATTTTCGTCGTGCTTGGCAAGCACGGTATCGGCCTTGAACACGCCTGAGGGATCGAGCGCGCCCTCTGCGACCACGCCCTGCCCTTCGCGAAACAGGTCCGGAAGAAGTCCCTTGTAGGAGACGGGCAAGCTGGCACGGCCGTCGGCGACCTGGAAAGTGACGGCCAGATTATCACCGCGCACCAGCGACCCCGGCTGCACGAGACCGCCGAGCCGGAAGCGTTTGCCCGGCTGAACATGTTTCTCCATCACCATCGCCGGCGTCGAGAAGAACACGATCGAGTCGCGCATCGCGTTCAGCACCAGCGCCGCCGCAACCGCGAGCACCGCGAGCGAGCCGCCGATGATCGTCAAGCGCCGCTGCTTGCGCGTCATGCATGGCCTCTGATTCTGGGCATGATGTTATCCAAACACCGCTTCACACTTTTTGGCACCATGCGCTCCATTTCTACGCATGCTGTTAACCAAAGTGCCGCTTCACGCTTTTCGGCATCGTGCTCATCCATCGAGCCCGAGGTTTTTCAGGCCCTCATTCAATTGCCGCAGCCGTTCCGGATCTTTCGCAACAGCCTGACGGGCGTCCGTCAGCGCGCCCCTGGCTTTGTCCGCCTCGCCCATCACCATATAGGCCCTTACCAGCCGCAGCCATCCCTCCACGTCGTCGCCGTTCTGCTTCAGCCGGGTGGCCAGACGATCGACCATGCCACGGATCATCGCGCTGCGGTCGGTCTCATTCATGTCCTTTGCCGCGGCGACCGCCGCGTCCGGCAGCGCCGGAACGGGGGAGCCGCCGACTCGCACCAACGCGGCCTGCACCAGCGGACGCCACGGCGCGTTCGCCGGCGCCTTCGCCAGCATCGCGCGCCAGATCGAAGCGGCCTCGGCGGAACGGCCATCCTGCTCGGCGGCAAGACCGAGGAAGTAGCTCGCCTTGACATCGTCAGCATTCAGCGCGATGGCGCGTTCGAACTCGGCCTTGGCTTCGCCGGTGACGACGCCGCCTGCCGCGGCGATAAGGGCTTCACCAAGATCGGCGCGGCGCTCGGCGCTGTCGCCATTATAGGTGATTGAATTGCGAAACGCGCGGACCGCGTCGTCGTAACGGCCTAGCCTTCCCAGCACCGGCGCAAGCACGCTCCACCCGCGGCCATCGGCCGGATTCTTCTCCAGGTGCTGCTCGACCTGCGCCACCAGATCGTCAAGCGGCTGCGTCGGCTCGGGCGCACGGGTGCGCTGTGCCAGCGGAAAATCGCCAAGACGTGGAGAACCAAGCGGATAATAAAGCGCAACCGCGACGACGGGAAGCCCGACAAGTGCAACGAATGCGGCCGCACGACGCAACCTGATATTCGATTCGGCCGGTGGATCGCGCCGATTGTCCGCCGCTGCCAGCAGCCGGCGACTGATTTCGACGCGCGCAGCCTCCGCTTCGGGGGGGTTGATCAGGCCCGCGGAGACATCGCGATCGATCTCCGCAAGTTGATCCCCGTAAACGACCGCTTCACTGCCGTCATGTTGGGGACGGCTGCCGTGGCTCAACGGCCAAAGCACGGCGAAGATCGCCGCGGCCGTCATCAGCGCGAACACAAACCACAGGGTCATCAAGCGGGTTCCGGTGGAATGGCGCCAGTCAACCAGCGCCATGGCTGCCGCTTTACACCAGAGGCGGCAAGCCCGGCAAATAACAAATGCCGACTTCCCGCGGCGGCAGGAAAAACCTGAAAAGCTTGAGAAAATAGGGTGTTAGGTCGCGGAGATCACGCGATACTCAAGTTCGATGAAATTGACGGTTGGATTCATGCCGGTCGCATACGTTGACGCCCGGACAATGGCAACTATAAATTGTATTTCGAGGATTTTTGCCATCCAATCATCCGGCGCGCGATGATTTGCGTTCGCCCGGCACTGCATTTTCAGCCGCCCGGCTCATCAACGACGCGTAGTCGGAGCCGAACAATACCTCGCAGAAGCGGATTGCCGCCGCCACCTGCATCTTGCGATAGGCGCGGTTCTTGCCCTCGCTGCCGCGCAGGGATTGCACCAGCGCCTCGGTAGATTGCTCGACATAATGCTGCAGGTCGGAATACGTCCGCAGCGTGACTTCATTGATCGCCAATTCGCTGGCATAGGTGCGGCATACCGCGACGAAATCTATCAATGCAGCGGCCTCGTTGACCTCGCCGTCGTCGACTTGGGCACCGGCGGGAATGTCCTTGTCGGCGCGTTGACGCAGCAGGCGCCGGACCCGGCCGGGGACACTATCGATTTCCGATTGCAGCGCATTTGAAATATCGGCCCGGATCGAAGCCAGCTGTTTGCCCCAGGCGGAATCGTTGCGGAGATCGAGTTCGGTCCGCAGCCCGCGCACGCCGTCATGAAGGATTTTCAGATGCTCGCTCACGTTGTCAAAATGTCCGCGCCTGATATCCGCCCGCAGCGTCGCCGCCAGGCAAGACAAGTCGTGCAGCGCGATGGTGACGGCGACGCCATACGGGGTCGCGGCCACGCGAATTTCGTCGTCGGAGGCGGCCATTCTGATCGCCAGTCGGATGATTTGCCACGGCGCAGTCAGCCGCTGCATCACCAGTGACAGCGCAAAGGGCAGCAGTTGCGGCGTTTGCAGCGCGGGAACATTGAGCGCCGCCCCCACGGAGGCGATCTGCTGATCGCCGAAGACACGCATGAAGCTTGGAAACCGGCTGCCGAGCGTGTCGATCGCTTCGCGGGCCTGCAAGACCGAAGCGATCTCAAGCAAATCCTCGATCACGGCCGGTGGGCCTACCCGGGCGAGCGCCCGTCGGTCGGTGCCGCGCCCTGGCGTGGCAATTTTAAGGATCGCATCTGCCGTGGCGAACTGAAGTTTCCGCGCCGCGGCTTCGATCCCGGAACTGGTCACGGTTTCGGACCCCCGGGACAGGGTCTCTTCGAATTCCCGCGCCTGGTCCGGCGCACCTTCGCGAACCAACCACTGCCACACCGGCAGCAGAGATGCTCGGCGGATCTGGCCCGGCCGCAACGGAACATTGCCTTCGACCAGGAACGGCTCAAGCGGACGGAACAACAAACGTGCCGGATTGTCGGTGCGCGGCCGCGCTTCCTCGACGGCTCCGCGCACGATCTTGCGCAACTGTTCGAGCACGAAATTGGCGACGGTGGTGTCTTCGCCGCGTTCGATGGCGCGCTCGAACTCTCGCATCAGCAGCGCCTGCGACTGTGGCGGCAGCTGTGCGAGATAATCCCTCAGCCGTTCGGTTGATGTCTGGCTCATGGGCCCGAATTGCACGCTGGTGTCGCGCGGACGGAACAATGCGTCCACCGGTCATATTAAAAGCCTCGACGTTAAGAAGTCGTTTAGGATGATGCGTGGCGGGGCTTCCGGTGGCTGTTTCGAGGCCGAAACCGCGGGTACCCGCCGCGACCGCCTATACCCCCGGCAGCAGCAATTCGGCCCGCAGCCCTCCAATCGGCGCGCGGCCAAGCGAAAGGCTGCCGCCGTAGAGCGCCGCAAGGTCGACCACGATCGACAGGCCGAGCCCCGAGCCCGGCTTGGACTCGTCGAGCCGCTGACCGCGGCGTGACACCTGCGCGCGTTCGGCCGCCGAGAGCCCGCGCCCGTCATCGTCGACGATGATTCGCAGCATCGGACTGGCGCCAGCCTCGACCGGCGGCTCCGCCAGCACCTCGATGAATACGCGCGAGGCGGCCCATTTGCAGGCATTGTCGACAAGATTGCCGGCCATCTCCTCAAGGTCCTGCCGCTCGCCGCGGAATTTCGCCTGCGCATCGGCTTCAACCTCGATGGCGATGGTGCGGCCGCGGTGGATCTTCTCCATGGTCCGCCGCAAGGCATCGATCACGGGCGCGACCTCGGTGACCGTGCCGATGACGGTGAGACGGGCGGCGATGCGGGCGCGCTCCAGGTGATGGGCGACCTGATCGCGCATCACATCGGCCTGCTCGAGAACCTTCATCGCGAAGGGATCGGCGGCATGCGCGGCAGCCTCGTTGACGATCACAGACAGCGGTGTCTTGATGGCGTGGGCAAGGTTTCCGACATGGGTGCGGGCGCGCTCGACGATTTCGCGGTTGGCGTCGATCAACGCATTGGTCTCACGCGCCAGCGGCGCGATCTCGACCGGAAACTCCCCCTCGAGCCGCTCGGAGCGGCCGGAGCGGATATCGGCGATCGAATCGGAGATGCGTTTTAGCGGCGCCAGACCAAAGCGTACCTGGAAGATCGTGGTCAGTACCAGCACGATCGAGAGCGCTGCGAATGTGCCGCCGAGATAGTAGTCGAAGCTGCGGGTTTCGTCGAAGATCTCCGATGCGTCGCCGGCCACGCTGACCAGGAACTTGCCGTCGGCACCGAGATCGACCGGCCGTTCCACCATCCGCAGGTTCTGGCCTTCCGGGCCATCGACGTAGCCAAGCCGAATGCCGGCCGCGGTCAACTCGGCGCCATGCTCTTCGAGCTTCGGCAGTTTCTTGTCCCACAGAGAGCGCGAGGCGCGTACGTCGGCCTTCTCGGAATCCGTGCGGGTGATCTGCCAGTACCAGCCAGACAGCGGCAGTTCGAACAAGGGTTCGCCGAGCGACTGGAACTGGCGATCGGGCGGCTCGTCCGGAGTTGCAAATTCGGCGACCAGGGTGCGCAGATAGAGGTTGAGGCGGCGATCAAAGGCGCGCTCGGTGGCATCGCGGTACACCGACGATAGCACGATGCCGGTGATCACCAGAATCACCACCACCCAGGCGGTCGCGGACAGGAACAGCCGGGTGGCAAGCGAACTGCCGCGCATCAGGGCGTGATCCCGAAAGGCATCCCCTCGGGCCGCGACCCGATGGATGGATACCGGTTTTCAGAAAAGATCATGCTCGGACCAGAGCATAGGGCCAGGTGGCTGATCAACACCCCTGATCAGGTACCCGGCGATGGTGGGGTCAGCAAATAGCCGAGTCCCCGCACGGTCTGGATGATATCGACGTCAAGCTTCTTGCGGATACGGCCGACGAATACTTCGATGGTATTGGAGTCGCGGTCGAAATCCTGATCATAGAGATGCTCGACCAGTTCGGTACGCGACACGACGCGCCCGGTATGGTGCATCAGATAGGCAAGCAGCCGATACTCGTGCGAGGTCATCTTGATCGGATTGCCGGATACGCTGACCCGACCGGTGCGGGTGTCCAGCGAAACCGGGCCGCAGGTCAGCTCGGACTGGGCGTGGCCGGTCGAGCGGCGAAGCAGCGCGCGGATACGCGCCAGTATCTCCTCGAGATGAAACGGCTTTGGCACGTAATCGTCGGCGCCGGCGTCGAAACCCTGCACCTTGTCACTCCAGCGGTCGCGCGCGGTGAGGATCAACACCGGCATCGCGCGCCCGTTGCGGCGCCATGCTTCAAGCACCGAGATGCCGTCCATCTTCGGCAGCCCGATGTCGAGCACGACCGCGTCGTAGGGCTCGCTGTCACCGAGAAAATGCCCTTCCTCGCCGTCGAATGCGCGATCGACCACATAGCCGGCATCCGTCAGCGCCGTGGTCAGCTGGCGATTGAGATCCGGATCATCTTCAACGACAAGCAGGCGCACGCTGGTCTCCGAATGTGAGCGGCAAAGTTCAGGCGTCAAGATGAGCCCGCCCGCCGTGAACGGGCTATGAACGGATTGCACACGGCAATATTACTTTTTCTTAACAACCAGGTTCAGCAACATCTGCGGCGTCGATCCTGGACGGCGGCCACACGGATCTCCTTTAAGGGTTCCTGCCGCCACGCCCAAATGCCTAACACGTCGAATCGAAAGCCCCAATAGGGCGGCTGCGGTCCTTCGGCTAACGGGGCGCCGGCGCTCCCTCGATCACAATAAAATCGACAGGACCGCCCGAAATGTCATTGTCGAAAACACCGATCGCCAGCCGTCCCGTCCGCCAGGCGAGCGTATCGAGGTTGGTGCGGCCTTCGTACAACAGCGGGCCGTCGGGGCAATTGTCGTGGCCATGGACGAGGTGGAGCTTCCCGAAGCCACCGGGAAATCCCCTCGGATAGCGCTTCCACAACAACGTCTCTTCGCTTTGCCGATCGAGCGGAATCTCGGGGTCGACGCCGGCGTGAACGTAGAGGCGATGCGCGTCGACATGCATCAACCGCAGTCCGTCGAGCCAATCGATGTGGCTTTGCGGCACGGCCGCGGGATCGCCACCGTAGGAGGCGAGCGCCGCGTCGCCGCCCTTTGCGATCCACGCCGCCATCCTGGAGGGATCGCGCAGCGCATCCACCATCATGGCGTCGTGGTTACCCTTCAGGGCAACCAGGCTAACCCCTTCGCCAACGCCCGACAGCAACCGCTCAATGACGGCTTTGCTGTCCGGACCTTTGTCGACGTAATCGCCGATCGTGACAATGATGCCGCCCTTGGCTTCCGGACGCGCGGAAATTTCAACCAGACCATCACAAAGCAAATCGTATCGGCCGTGGATGTCCGGGATAACGTAAGTCAGACTCATGCGGCTACAGTACTGTTCCGGATCGCCGGGGGTTAACGATGTTCAACCAATCGTCTTCGGAACCAACCTGGACGGCGGCGAACAGGTTGAGATCAACCTGATTGTAGCTTATCTGCCAGCCATGGTTCAAAGGGTATCGATTATTGCGGGCTGGCTGGCACTCGCCTTCGTCGTCTACGCGACGCTGTCTCCGATCAACGCCCGTCCGGTGCTTACCGCCCCTCACCTTGAACGTTTCGCGGCATTTGCGTTGATAGGTCTTGCGTTCGCTCTCGCTTACCCCAGCCGCGTCTTGCTTGTTGTCCTCACCGTCGTGGGAGCCGCAGTCGGATTGGAAGCGCTGCAAGTGCTGACGCCGGATCGCCATGCCCGCGTCGCAGATGCGCTGGTAAAGGCGCTGGGCGGCGTCTGCGGGATCGGTGTCGGTCAACTGGCGTCGTTTTTGTTGCGTTTCAAATCGGCCCGATCAGAGCGACTGATTGATCTGGACACGTGAGGCTCCACAGCGGTCGGGCATGACCGATCGTGTTTGCTCAATCAGCAGTCCTTGACCAGCACCGGGCCTGCGAAGACGTCATCGGTATAGAATTGGCAGGCGGGAGCCGGCGCACCGACATTGTGCAACTCGATCGCGACCTTCAAATTGAGCGGCATTCCAAGCAGGCTTGCGCCGGCCGGATGCAGGCCCATGCAGAGCGCTCCGATAGCGGCCGTCACGATGGAAATGTGCTTTTTCATTGCGGCTCTCCCCGTCCTCTTGACAGCGAAGATAGCGCCAACGCATTTCCGTTTTGGTCTGCAGTTGGATCAAAATGCCATGGTCGCGGAGGCAGTTTGTTAACCATCACGGATCGTTCGTTCAACGCATCCAGATCCGCAAAACCCCCTTCAGGGGCGGCAGTTCATGCCGTCAGGGTTGCTCCCCATGGTAGCCGCGATACCACGCCACAAAACGGTCAAGCCCCTCGACGAGCGGCGTCGAAGGCGAAAACCCGACGTCGCGCTGAAGCGCCGAAATGTCGGCGGAGGTCTCAAGCACGTCGCCCGGCTGCATCGGACGAAGATCGCGAATGGCAGGCCTGCCCGTGATCTTTTCCAATAGCGACACGAAATCCAGCAGACTCACCGGCTGGCTATTGCCGATGTTGTAGATTCGGTAAGGCGCCGAACTTGTGGCGGCTTCGGGGCGTTCAGGATTCCAGGCGGGATCTGGCGCAGCCGGGCGATCGAGCGTCCGTAACACGCCCTCGGCAACGTCGTCGACATAGGTGAAATCGCGCCGCATGTTTCCATTGTTGAAGATCTTGATAGGCCTGTTTTCAAAAATCGCACGCGTGAAGATGTAGACCGCCATGTCCGGCCTGCCCCACGGACCATAGACGGTAAAGAAACGTAAGCCCGTGACCGGCAGCCCATGGACATGCGCATAGCTATGCGCCATCAACTCGCTCGCCTTCTTGCTTGCGGCGTAGAGGCTCACAGGATGATCGACCGGTTGATGCGTCGAATACGGCAACGAGCGGTTCGCGCCGTAAACCGAACTCGACGATGCAAAAACCAGATGCTTCACGACATTGCGACGGGCATTCTCGAGCACGCTAACGAACGCGTCGCAGTTTGCGCGAATGCAGGTGATCGGATCATCGATCGAAGCGCGTACGCCCGGTTGAGCGGCCAGATGGATAACGCGATCCGGCCTGGTCGCCTCGAAAATATCCCGGGTTATGTTGGCATCCGCCAAGTCGGCCTCGTAGAAGCTGAAGCCTGAGTGCTGCTTCAAATAATCAAGCCGCGCGCGCTTCAAGGCTGGATCGTAATACGGGGTGAGCGCGTCGACGCCGACAACCTGCTCACCGCGGGCGAGCAGCCGCTCGGAGACCTGCATGCCTATGAAACCTGCCGCACCGGTGACAAGAACGGGTCCTGAACCCAACGCGGATCTCCCAAACTATTGAGGGCCCATGAAGGATGGATTTGCCGGGCCGCAAGCCCCGGACTTACCACGTTGACCGAACAAGGTGAAATGCACAACGAATTTTGGTGCCGCGCCTGTTTCTACAGGCGCAATATCGCTGCAGGCGCGGGTTCCGCCGGAAGCTCCATCAACGCCTGGGATGCGCCTTTTGGTGCCACGCCCACGCCGAAGCCACGATCGTGGCGAGGTCGGAAACCACCGGCCGGAAACCCAGGGATGTTTGCGCCGAAGATGGATCTGCGACCAGAATCGGAGGATCGCCGATACGGCGAGGCTTGACGCTCAGCGGGACCTTCCGGCCGGCTGCCGCTTCAACTGCGGCGATCACCTCACGCACCGAATAGCCCGAACCGGTGCCAAGGTTGAAGCAACCGCCGACCGATCCGTTCAAAAGCGCATCGAGCGCCAGAATATGAGCGGCCGCCAGATCCTCGACATGAATATAGTCGCGGACCGCCGTTCCGTCGGGCGTTTCATAGTCATCGCCGAAAATGGCGAAGTCTTCGACATGCCCTTGCAGCGCCATCATCGCGCGGGGAATAAGGTGCGTCTCGGGGTCTCTAAACTCGCCAATAGAAGCGGATCTTTCCGCGCCGCTGGCGTTGAAGTACCGCAGGCAGATCGAATTCAGCTGATAGGCAGCGCGGAAGTCGGTCAGCATCTGCTCGATCATCCACTTCGAAACGCCATAGGGATTGACCGGCGCGCCCGCGGCGTCTTCCGAAATAGGATCGCGCCCGGCATTGCCATAGACTGCGCCGGTAGAGGAAAAGACCAGACGGCTGCACCCTGCTTCCCGCATTGCCGCCAGAAGGGAAAGCGTGCCGCCCACATTGTTCAAATAATATTTCTGAGGATCGGCGACGGATTCGCCCACCTGGCTAAAGGCGGCGAAATGCATCACCGCCGCGATGTGGTTGCTCCTGATCGTTTCCGCGACCCGCGCGGTATCACGAATGGTGCCGACGATGAGCGGGCCCCATTTGACAAAGTCACGGCTTCCCGTCGAAAGGTCGTCGACGCATACCGGCAGATATCCCGCTTCCGAGAGCGCCTTGCAGCAGTGAGCACCGATGTACCCTGCTCCCCCCGTGACAAGAATTGCTACATCGCGCGCCATCTACCTCCCCAAAGCATTTTTCGGCCGGCCGTCATCGATTGATCGATCCCCAAATTCACAAGCCGTCGCATTTCAGCATCGGGCTTCGCCGGGCGGCCGGTCAGGCGCATTTACGGCTATCGCGATCGGCGTTTCAATTGTCAGGTGCCGGCGGCCACAGGCTTATAGTCCGGAAACCGGCTCAACGTCGCAGCCCTCAGAAACTTGAAATGCGTGATCGCAGTCGCAAGCTCCTTGAGGCGACGCTGTCCGTTGGCAATTTCGGCGCTGAACAGGTCTTGATGATGGTTGTCGAGCGCTTCGCGTTCGAGGTACTCGTCGGTCCCGTTTCCCAAGGTAACCGCAGCGCTTGCCAGGACATCCTCAACGCGCCGGTTAAGGCCCGATTGTTCCAGCTCTGCGTCATGCAGGGCATGATCGATGGCCTCCAGAACGGACCCGACGCGCGTCTGGTCGGTTTCGGCATCCCGGTCGGCTGAGCGGGCTTTGAAATTCCGATCGTTCCGCCGGGCCCTCAGGTAGCTGTGCGCGCGGGCCCGCAAGAAAAGCTGAAACATCGATGTGTGTCCGGTCCAAGCCAAGTCGCAGGCGCAATATGCTCCACGTCACGCCATCTTGGTTAAGATATCCTAAACTTCCGCAACAGCCTGCGGAATTCGGACCACCCGAACAAGGCACGAGCCACGCTCGCCACGAAAGCCGCAACCGCTTGGCCGTCCCGGCAACAGCCACTAGTCCGCAGCGCCTCGCCGAAATGCCCGGCAGCCGATTCAGAATGCGCGGCGAGCATGTCCGAACATCGAGGTGTGCGATCGGGCGTTGCTGGAAGCGTAGGTCACCTGTTGCGCGCGGCGCCTGTGTGACCGCCATGCGCATACAGCGTATCCCGCACAGAAGCCCGCGATGAAGATCGACGACAAGATGAGAAAGGTCAGCATGGAGTTCGTCCGCTTTCCGCTTATCGCCCCCTTAGGCAATATCTTCATTGCCTAGTTGTGACGACATCATGATTCTGAACGCCGAAAACGTTGCCACTTGCGGAATTTCTCGTGTGGCTAGTTGCCGCACAAACAGTCAGCGCAGGCCCTCCCACGTCATCATGCGCGATTCGTCATTCCGGAAAAACATCAAACCGCGAATTTTGGCGGCTCATCGGCGCTGACCGGGCCGGCGTCGTTTTGAGTGGAACCGCACCCGAAGGCATCGTCCCGGTAACATTGTCCCGGGTAACATTGTCCGGTAACCGGCTAAGGGCCTTCCAGCAATGCCAGTTCCATGTCGCCGACCGACCGTCTCAGGTGCGGAAGAACACGAACCAGAGCACGCCCAGGATCAAGACCGCCAGGCCGGTCGAGGCCGTCAGGAGAGCGAGCACCGACGGCCCAGGCTCAGCCTGCCGCGCTTCAGTCGGGGTTTCGACGATCTGACGTTGCTGTCGCGTTGCCATGCTGGCCTCGATTTCCTTGGTGTCGCGCGAGATTCCTGGTGCGAGACGTCAAGGCAACGCCTCATTTCAAATGATGTTCCGGGCTTTGCCGCGGTCTGATACCACCTCACATGAGGAAGCAGCCTCCACGTCGGCCATTCCCCGCCTGGTGCGCCACCCGCCCATCGCCAGGCCGCCGGGCCTGCCGTCACGGGTTAACGGCGTTGGAAGATTCCCCTCCCGGCTTGCTTGAAACCCGGTTTCCCAGTGGTATCCTCGGCCTTTTCGTCTGTTGCGTTCTCGGAGTATGCCATGGCCCCCCGCGCCAATTGGAAGGGTTTTCTGCGCCTTTCGCTGGTGACCTGCCCGGTCGCCCTGTATCCGGCGACGTCGGATACCGAAAAGGTCAGCTTCAACCAGATCAACCGCAAGACCGGCCATCGCATCAAATACGCCAAGGTCGACGCCGACACCGGCGAGGAAGTCGCCTCCGAAGACATCATGAAGGGCTACAAGGTCGACACCGACACCTACATCGAGGTGTCGAAGGAGGAACTTGACGAGATCGCGCTGGAATCGACCCACACGATCGAGATCGACGAGTTCGTGCCCCACGCCGACATCGACAACCGCTATCTGATCCGCCCCTATTACCTCGTGCCCGACGGCAAGGTCGGCCACGACGCATTCGCGGTGATCCGCGAAACCATTCGCAGCATGAACAAGGTCGCGATCGGCCGCGTCGTGCTGACCAATCGCGAGCACATCATCGCGCTGGAACCGCTCGGCAAGGGTCTGATGGGTACGCTGCTGCGCTACCCTTACGAGGTGCGCAGCGAGAGGGAATATTTCGACGAAATCCAGGACGTGAAGGTCACCAAGGATATGCTGGATCTCGCCAAGCACATCGTCGAGAAGAAGTCCGGAGAGTTCGAGCCCGAGAAGTTCGAGGACCACTACGAATCCGCGCTGGTCGATCTCATCAACCGCAAGCGCAGCGGCCTTCTCACCCCGGCGAAGGCCGCGCCGAAAACAGGCGGCAACGTCATCAATCTGATGGACGCGCTCAAACGCAGCCTCGCCAGCGAACGGCAGTCCGCTCCCGCCCCCAAGGCCAAAAAGTCGAAGAAGCGCGTCGAAGGTCAGCGCGAAATGCTGATGTCGATCAGCGGCAAGCGCGCCGGCAAGGAGGAAGCGAAAACGCCGGCACCCAAAAAGGCCGACAAACCGGCGCGCGCGCCGGTTCGATCGAAAAAGGCGGGATAGTGCAACAGCACTTCTGAGATGCCGTGGTCGGCGCCCTTCGATGAGCCGATACGCCTGTCCGGCGGCGGCAGGTTGACGACGCTACAGGACGCTGCCGATTACGTCATGAAGCTACCTGAAAACGTCCAGCACCAGGAGGGCTGGCAGGTCGCGGTCGAGAACCTCATCAATGCGGCGGAGACTGGCGGCGGCTGGCTGATGTTCGCGCGGATCGCGGTGATGCGGGCACTCAATGAGGAGAGCTAGCAAGCCGCTATTTCAGCGAAGAATTCACCGACGAGAACTTGGTGTTGAGCGTGCTGCCAATGCCGTTCACGGCGGTGACGATGACAATGCTGAGGCCAACCGCGATCAGGCAATATTCGATGGCTGTCGCGCCGGATTCATCACTCAGGAATCTTGAAAAGAGCTGCAGCATTCAAAACTCCCGCTTGGCGCCCGCAGGGGCTTCCACGCTAACGCCCCGCCAAAATCTAATTATCATTGGTTGCGAGCACATTGACGAACACGCTGAACGATGGGTTAACCGAATGGGTCGCAATTCATGCATCTGGCGCTGGCCCGGGTGCCTCCGGAATGGAATAATCAGTCCAATATCCTGGATAGGGCTCGAGCCCGGAGCCGCTGAACCGGTTATATCGGATTTCCTCGAATGACCTCGCTTCCGCCGGACCTGGGAACCGATCTCGGGGAGGAGAACGCCCGGCTGACGCGCGAGCTGCGCGCGGCGAGAGACCGCCAGACCGCGACGTCTGATATCCTGCGCGTGATCAGCCAATCCCCAACCGACGTCCAGCCCGTTTTCGAGACCATCGTGCGAACGGCCGCGCGGCTGCTCCGATGCGACAGGTCGCTCATTTTGCGCTGCGACAGCACCAGCTACTGGACAGCAGCTTCGGCGGGGCCGGAAGGTCCGCTGCCGATCCTGGAGCACGGTAAAGTGCCGATCGATCCCGAAGCCAACTTCCCATCGCGCGCGATCGTAGAGCAGAAAACGCTGCACCTGCCGGATTGGTCGCTGATCGACCTGCCCGAACACGAGCGCCGAATTCATCAGGAATTGGGAATCAACTCGTCGCTGTTCCTGCCCTTGTTGCGCGAAGGGGAATGTATCGGGCTGCTCGCGATGACCGGAAAACGAGCCGGCCTGTTCGGTGAGAGTGAGATCGCTCTGGCCGAATCCTTCCGCGACCAGGCGCTGATCGCCATCGAGAATGTGCGGCTGTTCGACGAGACCAACGAGGCGCTGGAGCGGCAGACCGCGACCGCAGAGATTCTGAAAGTCATCGCCAGTTCGCCGTCGGATTTGCAGCCGGTATTCGAGGCCATCGCGACCAGTTCCAACCGGCTGATCGGCGGCTTCTCCACCGCGGTTTTACGCTTCATCGACGACGAGCTTCATCTCGCGGCGTTCACGCCGACCAATGCAAAGGCCGACGAAACCCTGAAAGCTTCGTTTCCGCGGCCGCTGTCTGAATTCCCGCCCTTCATGCTGGTTCGCGACGGCGAAACCCAACAATTCGTCGATACAGAATCGGAAGATGTGTCGCCTTTGCTGAGGGACATCGCGCGGTTGCGCGGCTATCGCAGCATGCTGTTCACGCCGGTCATGAGCAACGCCAAGCCGATCGGAATCATCAGCGTCACGCGCAAGGAGCCGGGGACGTTCGCCGCGCACCACATCCAGCTGGTACGAACCTTTGCTGACCAGGCCGTGATCGCCATCGAAAACGTGCGCCTGTTCGACGAGGTGCAGGCGCGTACAAGGGAGCTGGCCGCGTCACTCGACGACTTGCGCACCGCGCAGGATCGCCTGGTGCAGACGGAGAAACTCGCTTCGCTCGGCCAGCTCACGGCGGGCATTGCCCACGAGATCAAGAACCCGCTCAATTTCGTCAACAATTTCTCCGCGCTCTCGGCAGAGCTGACGGACGAACTCAACGACGTGCTCAAACCGGCCGCGCTCGACAACAAAACCCGGAAAGAAGTCAACGAGTTGACGCATATGCTGAAAGGCAATCTCGAAAAGGTCGTCCAGCACGGCAAGCGGGCCGATTCGATTGTCAAGAACATGCTGCTGCATTCACGCGAGGGGTCGGGCGAACACCGGCCCGCCGACATCAATGCGCTTGTAGACGAGAGCCTCAATCTCGCCTATCACGGTGCACGCGCCGAGAGGCAGGGATTCAATGTCACGTTGCAAAGGGATTTTGACCCCGCCGCCGGTATGGTCGAATTATTTCCTCAGGAAATCACCCGTGTATTTCTGAATCTGATCTCGAACGGATTTTATGCGGTGACCAGGCGCAAGATGGAGATCGGCAATTCAGGCTTCGAGCCGACAGTAAGAGCAACCACAAGAAACCTTGGTCACGCGGTGGAAATCCGGATTCGTGACAACGGCACCGGCATCCCGGCCGAGGTGAAGGAAAGGATGTTCAACCCGTTCTTTACGACCAAGCCGGCCGGCGAAGGCACGGGGCTCGGCCTGTCGATGAGTCATGACATCGTCGTGAAACAACACGGTGGCAGCATCGATGTGGAGACGGAGCCCGGACAGTTCACCGAATTCACCGTCGTCTTGCCGCGAACGAGCAATCAATCCGGCAAGAATAACCAATCAGACAAGAATAGAGGTCAGCCGTGAGCGTTTTGGTTCTTGTGGTCGATGATGAGCCCGACGTCGAGGCGCTGTTCCGCCAGCAATTTCGCCGCGACCTGCGCGCGCAACGATTCGTAATGGACTTTGCCATTTCGGCGGCTGACGCGCTGGTGCGGATCGCCAACACCATCGAACAGTCGCTGATCCTGATCCTGTCAGACATCAACATGCCCGGCATGACGGGCCTTGAAATGCTCCCCAAGGTCAAGGAAATACGGCCCGATGTTCCCGTCATCATGATCACCGCCTACGGCGATCCCGACACCAAGCGCAAGGCGATCGAGGGTGGCGCGGAGGGTTTGCTGACCAAGCCCATCGACTTCGCTCTGCTGCGGGAAGAGATAGACACGCGGCTTGAACGGGCCGGTTGACGCGGTGAAAGCCACGGCCTCGTGGTTCGAGACGCGCGGCCTTGCCGCGCTCCTCACCATGAGGGTCCAAGACCTCATCCCCGGGATGAACGCAATGCGTTCACCTCTGGCGGCGCGCACTTGCGCGCGTCTCGAAGGATGAAGCCACCGAACCAGGATATCACGGCTTGAAGAACGCCGGGTCGTTCAGCGCCCTGATCATGGTGTCCACCATGTCTGCGGCGCCATGGTCTTCGCGCTCCTCCAACAGCTCCCACATCTTGCGCAAGTTGGCGCGGATCGGCGCCTTCAGCGAGGGATCGCGCTCGATCAGCGTCCGCGCGATGCAGAAGGCGATGCCTTCGGCGCCCATCCGGGTCTGCTCGACGGTGGGTTTGCTCATGGCCGGCTCCTTGCAGATTTCATGTCAGATTCGGGTCGGCCGCTGTTAGATGAATTTCGGGCCGATTGAAAGGTGGCGGCGGCGGGACAGGTAGAACTGCGCGCCCTACTCCGCCATGTCGACCGGCTCTGGCGGACCGGTCAGCGGCTTTTCTTCCATCATGATCATGCTCAGCGATGCGGAGGCAAGCAGAGCCGCGGCGGCGCCGAACACGTAGCGGAACGCCATGACCATGTCGGAAACCGGAATCGAACTCACCGGACCGCGGTGCTCGCCGGCGAGTGAGATATCCGCGCCAAGCGCCATCAGCAGGATCGCGCTGAACACTGCCACGGTGAACGACGCCATCAGTGCCCGAAAGAAGTTTACGGCCCCGGTGATGGTGCCAACCTGCGACCGCGCAACCGCATTTTGCGCCGAAACCGTGCTGACTGGAAACGCGGTACCGAGGCCCATCGCGAACACCGACAGCAGCACCAGCAACGCCCACAGCGGCATGGCGAAAAGCGAGAGCGCGCCTCCCGCCAACGCTGCAATCAATGTTCCGATGATCGCTACCCGCTTGTAGTGCTTTGCGCGCGCCATGGCCCGACCGGCAACCGCGGCACCGCCGGTTGAAACGGCCGCCAGCGGGATCAGGGCAAGCCCCGCCTGGCTGGCAGTCAAATGGTAGACCACCTCGTAATAAAGCGGCAGATGCACGGTGAGACCGAGCATCGCGCCCATCGCGAGGCCGCCGCAAGCCATCGCGTATGGCACGACCTTTCCGCCCATCAGCGGTAGCGGCAGGAAGGGCTCTTCGGCATTGCGGACATGCCATACGAACGCCAGCGCGAGCGCGGCCGACGCAGCGACCATCGCCGTGATCACCGGTGACAGCC
>Ga0210394_10004046_pt1 | contig 17495 bp, 28 predicted proteins | sample IncBWC12MmetaG_FD_160121 | JGI IMG/M metagenome (GOLD analysis project Ga0210394, IMG submission 160121) | Forest soil microbial communities from Barre Woods Harvard Forest LTER site, Petersham, Massachusetts, United States - Inc-BW-C-12-M | ecosystem: Environmental > Terrestrial > Soil >... | reverse complement strand
TATTCCTTCCCAGTTTGGTAGCTATCGTGCACATTGGCGATTTCTTCTTCTTTCGTCGCTTCCAGCCGCTCGATGCGGGCCAGTGCAACCTGAAACTTCTCGAACACGCGCATGTAGTCGCTCTTGAATCCGTCACGCTCCGCTTCCAGCGTCCGAATCCGCTCCTGCAAGTTGGTAAAAAGTTTTTCTACCATAACAATCCCCCAAAAATTTCCCGGGTTTTAGGCCACCGACCCGGTCGCGGTGAGAATGGGAAGGAAAAAAGCAAACTCCCCTGCCTCTCCTATGCAACCCTCGTTGCATTTGCTATCCGTAGGAAAGCTTCTTCATCTGTTTCCAACAGCAGCTTCTGACTCAAAGCTACATCCTCTGCTGGAAGTCCATGTTCTGAACTTGGATGGATGCAGTAAGCTATCGTTGGCTTCTTCTTCTCATCCAACAAATGAACCCGCTCATGTTTCTTGATGCGATAGATCTTTCCTTTCACCACTACTTCAAACCGCTTTTCTTTCTGCCAAGTCTCTGCTTGCTCTTCTGTCAAGAACGACAACAGAAGCTGCTGAGCTCTTATTTCTTTGGCTTTTGTTTCTTCTTCGTATTGCTTTGCCCGTGCTTCTCTTGCTACTCTCTGCTCTTCTGTTTCTAGTGGCATTTGGAAATTGGCTTGACCAATGGAATTCACAATGATCTGCTGGTTCCAATTTCCCCAAACCGCCGATGCTGTTACTTGGGATGTAACCCCTGATGCCGTACCAATGTTCCAGTAACTCCAAACGGAATTACTAATTGACGTTCCCGTTGCTACAATCGAATTACTATTCCAAAACACCCACGTTGCCATGGTTTCAACGTTGGTCAAAGAAGTTCCCGCATCCATTCCGACAAAAGGCAAAGCTGCTGTAGCCATGACTAGCCTCCGATCGAAGGCGGAGCCATAATGATCCGCTCTGCATCTGGATCGAAACGATTGAGAACTGTGCCCTTATCTCCTCGTTCCCCGATGACTGTGTAAGCCAGATAGGCTTTCTTCTTCAGCTTGTCGAACATCTCTCTGGCTGCATCCACTTCCACTTGATTGCGCCGATCCCAAATCAACTTCGTGTCTCCCGTTGCATCCAATACTGACAACTCACTCATCGTTCTTCTCCTTTTATTTTTAGTTACTTCTGATTTCTTAATTACTTCGTTCTTCTTCCTTCGAACTTCGGCTCATCCCACACATCCAGGAAAAAACTAAGCCCACCATATTCCATAACCAGAAATGGATCTGGTGGTATTGGGGAGTATTCTGTTTCTACTCCTGTCACAGTTTCTGTCAAAGTGGCAATTCCAAAAACTGTTCCCGATACCAGCTTCCTGATTTGCATTGCCCGTTCCAATGCGAAATCTGGAACTGGATCGTGGTAGTAATCAATTCTTGTCGTCTTCCACTCTGCTCTGTGAATTTCTGCTCTCTTGTGACGAGCATAGAAAGAAGTAAACCACAATCCAAAAGGAATCACGTCTACTCGAAGGAGCCACTTGATCAAACTAGCATGAGCCAAAACATGTTTGGTTGCATCATAATTCACAGCAGAGCCAATCACTGTTCCAAGCAACATGAGAAAAGCAACCAAGCCAGCCGTAAAAACAATATCTTCCCCATCTTTTTTGTGCATATACTGCACAAATTTGTTGCTTCCCTGACTCTCTAACTTTTTGATTTGCTCCCTCATGTACTGTTTCACCGATTCTTTTTCCAGCGGCTCAATTCCCAAAGTTTCAAAAGCCGCCGCTACCAAGCTTTCCCCTTGTGCTCTCGCTGTGATCTCTCTTTGCTTCTCCAACACACTGGGAGCATAACCCAGTATTGTTCTTGCTTGTCCCAACAAATCGCTGTTCGACAATACGATTTCTTCTCTTGGAACAAACTTTTCTCTCTTCAAAATTGTATCCATCGTTCTTCTCCTTTTGTGATCTTCGTACTAGATTTTAAAACTACTTGACCCGACGTGCCTCAAACTTTGGTTCTTCCCAAACATCCAGATAAAACTTCTTGCCAGCCACTTCCATCACCAGAAAAGGATCCAGCACTTCATCCTTCCACGTCAAACTCTCCACCGAAAACTTTGCCTCTGGAAGCAACTCAATGATTTCTGTTGCTCTGGACAAAGCAAACAGCGGAACTTGCTTTGCATGAGAGCTCAGTGGCTCCATCTTCCAGCTGAACGTTCTTGCCCATACATGATTGTTTCCAAAATAGGCAGCCATAGCAAACATCAACACTACTGGGGTTGCTGGAACAGCCAACGACCACCAATGCATTACTGATATTGGATGATACCACTTAAAGATCCCAATATCTCTAACTACCACAAAGATAACAACAGCCATCACTTGTAATGCCAACACACAAACACCGATTGTGCCAATCGAAATTACTTTCTTGGCAAATTGGGGAGATGCTAGAAACTCCAGCAACTTTGCTTTCCTGTTCGGCCAACGAATCATCTTCTGCTTGTACTTCTCAACACTCTCTGCTGAGAATGGTTCTATGCCCAAAACGTTGAAAACTTTTTCCACTTTTTGTTCCAACGTTAAATGAAACCTTGTGGACCGATCTACTTCTGGTTTGTATCCCAACAAACATCTGGCTCCATTCATTACCAGATGTTCTGGCTCTGCCCAGTACTTCGCATCTGTCGCTGTTTCAAAATGCTCTCTTACCAAGTCTGTGGACATCGTCCTTCTCCTTTTAGTTTTATTCTAACAAAAAATCGTTGAACTCGATCCGCCTCGTCCAATGAGCTTGGGTCTTCACATGATCTGCTCTCACCCACTTCCCTACCTTCTTGCTATAATCATTATACAAGAATGAGCCTGCTGGACGAATGACAAATCCCTCTCTATATTCCTTTTCTTTTGTAGCATCCAAAAATGGTATCGTAAACTTCCCACGCCACAGCACCGGTACCATCTTGAGCCCAAGAATGGATGCATATAATTCCGTGTCGTCCCATGAGAAACAAATCTGATTGATCCACATTCCGAATACCAAAAAGAATGATGGCAGCTTTTCATACTTGATGCTATGCTTCGCTGTGAGATTCTCACCACAAATTCTCCAGCTCAATGGCAAAGACCAACCAATCTTTGCATGTAATGCTTTGATCCTATCTCGATCTATTCTTGGAGCATAGTCTATCGACCGAGCATGCACATAATCTGTGTAGATCGTTGTGTTCTCCCCATCCATCTTCTCCGTGACCACCACTTCTGTACCAACCCATTCTTCTATTACTCCCTGCGATAAGACACGATCCCCTTTTCCAACACCGGGAGAATTTGGCAGATGCCATGTTCTCGGATATTTGAATCTGTTTATAAACAAATGTAGCACTGGCTCCAGAACTTTCTGCACACTTTCATCAAAGAACAGTTCTCCCTTAACTCTCTGACCACTGGGAAGGATTGGATTGCCCCATTTGTCATACTTCTCATCGCGGTAGAATTGAGGCGGTAGACAAATATCTTTGGCACCAATTGCTTCTCGAATCGTTTCTACACTGAGCGTCGTAGCTTCTGCTTCCCAATGATGCTTTCCACAAAGCGTAGCACCATTCTTCAAATAATATCCACCATCTGGAAACAGCCTTCGCTCCAAAATATGATGTGCATCTATTCCAGGCAGTCCACAGATCACACACTTCCCCTTGTCTCGTAACAAAACCCGTGCCCGAAAATCATCTCGTGATAAGAGTTCCATTTTTATGATGTAGCAGGAATTCGAATGGCGAAGCGAAAACTGTGATTTTATCTGAAGCCAACTTCAACTGAAAATCGAATCTGCAACTTTTACATACATTGGCTCTATAAATTGCCGCTCCAGCACATTGCTGATTGCTTATCGTATGACAATCTATGAGTGCCTCTCCATGCACTGCTTCTATCCATTCTTCTGCTGACATTCTTCCCAACCAACCATGCAAAGATTTTCTTGCAAATGGACAATCCGAACACGGCGAAGTGTGCTGCTTCTTTCTCGGCCGTGCTTTATCAAATGTGATCAGCTGTCCTGGACTAAACTTAGGTTTTGGCCTGCCCATACTTCCTCTCTTTCTAAGGTATTCCTTGATTCTTTGCAAACGCATAAGCCTCAATGTTCTTCCTGCTCCCAATTCAAAATGTTTCTTTCCACTTCCTTCGCCGTCTGCCAACCGAAGCATTTGAACATACGTCTAAGCTCATCGTAAGGCTCTACCCCCGCACCAAGACAAACTGGAACAGATCTGGGAACTTGCAGGCCTGCTATTAACTCAGCTAATGTTCTTCTTAGATGTGGATTCATTGGCTTTGGATCTTCCATCAACTCATCCACTGTTTCACATAGCTTTTCAATATCTGATCTTGTTATTTTGTCCCAATGATGAACTACGTTGAAAAGAATTACGTGAGCTTCTTCCTTAGTCAAACTCATTTCTTCTCCTTCTTAGTCAGAAGTCGAAGGTCTTTCTCCGAGGCACAGCCACCCTCTTTCAAACTATAATGCCAATACTGCCCTGTATAACCATGCCCTCTTTTATCAATCCACACACTCTTAATCGTAGCTAAACTTTTTCCCAACAAAACAACAACTGTGTCTCCAACTTTGTATTGTGCTTTCTTTCTCATTGTATTCTCCCAAAATAAAAGTGGGAGACCGAACCTCATACCCGAGGATTCGGTCCCCACGATGTATTTATCAATTGAATGATAAATTGTTCGAAGGCTTCACGCTGAGCGCAATCATCTCCCATTGGCTGTTAATCTAATCCCGACGCTCTACCGCTGAGCTACCTAGTCTCTCAACATTCAATTTCTTGAATGCTCAGAGACTAGGGCTGGATTTGAACCAGCGTCTTCGGTTTATAGGCCAACGTAGTGACGCAACCCTTGCCCTTCTTGAGTCTTTGGGTGCTAGCAGTCTGAGCTCTGTAAGTCTGAGTCCGTAAGTCTGAGTACTACTGAATCTGAGTTACCCGCTGGAGTTAACCATCCGGGCCACCCAAACTTTTTAGGCTGACGTTGTCATCGTCGCCGCTACTGTGGCTGCTGCCTTCTGAGAGTAGAAAGCATTCGATGTCAGGAAATTGGTTTTCCAATTCCAATCATCCAACACGTATTGCTGATAATCCATTTCGCTCAGCTCTACGTCGTCTCCCAAGCTCATTTCCAACATGCCAATGGCCCTCTCATAATCCTTTGTCTGGTCCACCGGCTGTGTCAAATGAAAGTAAAGATCGAAGTTCTTTCCATTCTTCACTCTCTCCAATCTTTCTTCCAATAGTTTAACTACCTGTTTCCGATAACCTTCTAAGGCTTCGAGGAAGATTTCTTTATGCTCTTGCTTGTTCTTCCTCAAGATTTCCAACAGCTTCGCCTTCTTGACTTTGATGTTCTCCACGAATGAAATCCCTCCTTTTCATTTCTGCTCTGATAATCGGGATTAGAATCCTACAACGCTTAGCATCTTGTTCTGAATGAGTGTCTTCCCCACGTCCAAAATACTTGAAAGCTTGTTCTGCCGCTAAAGCTCCTGATAACGTTTCCTTAGCGAAAGTGTAGTGCTTAGAAAGAACTGTTCTTGTTCTGAAAGATCCGTCAGAGTCAAAAAATCTTTCAATTGATCTTCCCTGTGGAGCATGATCGGCCTGCTTAATGGTTGCCATGCCAATCAGACAGTCGCAGCTGTGAAAAGACATTCTTCCCGACTGAGCATGGGCTAACGTCATCGCCAATTCTTCGTCTCCCATGTGATTTTGAAGAAACATCCTTACGTACACCTTATTTTTCTTTAATTCTGCATGCATTGTTCTTCTCCTTGTCGTAGAGTGAGTTATGCTGTCGCTGCTGCTGCCTTCTCATTGAGTGGCTTGAAAATGTAATCCAAGAGTGCCTGTCCAATCTTGGATCCCTTGACATCCACTTCCTGTTCATTGGCACGAGCCCGAGCCTTCTTCACCGCCCGTGAAAGCTTATCCAGTTGATCGAGAATCTGAGCCTTCTTGGCTGGCGTGATCATGGAAGACCACTCCTGCTCCTGCACATTGCCAATCGAGACATCCTCATACAGCTTTTCCACCTGTGCTGGATGTTGCACTGTGGGAGGCACAATCACGACTGGCTTGAATTCTTTCTTGGTTCTGTGCTTGTTGACTTCTGCTGCTTTGTAATAGCCTGGCCCCTTCTGATCATCTGGAAGAAAGCCCTTCGCAGGATCCAACGTCGGAATGGACACGATAAGATTTCTCAGCTCATCCAATCTATGCTCCAGCCTAAGCAAGGACGTTGCTGGCACATTGGACAGCAGTGTTTCTCCATCCTCCGTGACTACATCTGCCTTGGCTATTGTGTTTGCCACATCAATCTGGTGACTGGCATCCAATGCTTTTGCCAAAATTGGACTGAGCCATTCTATCTCCTTCTTGACGGTGGTCTGAATGTCGGACTGAGACTCTGTCTCTGTCTTCGAGCCTTCTGTGTTCGGTTTGAACGTGACAATCTTCATGGCGAACAAATGCTTCTTGTCCGTAAACGTTCTCTGCAACTCGGATCTCGTCTTGCCTGCCTGATTTTCATAGTTCTTTTCCACTGCCAACAGCTCATGTAACTTCGTCTCAGCCATCTTCTTTCTCCTTTGAATTTGAGTCTGAATTTTGAACTAAGCCAATACCAATTCTTTCTGCTCTTCTACTACCACTTCCACTTCTCTTGGCGTTGGATCCTGTTCGTCTATCCACGCCACTAATTTTTCCATGGTCCATTTTTCCATGGTCCATTTTTCCATGTGATAGCCTTTGTTCATAATGTGAGCGTCAAACAAGTGGGCTATGATAGCACCAATGTTGTAATAATTCCGAGGGGCTTGGCAACCACAGGGAAGTGCCATCTCCTTATCCACAAACCAAGAATAAGACTTGTAAGCCACTCGTGGACTGACCCCTATTGATTTCGCTATCATACCCAAAGCGCAACCACCTCCATGTCCATTATTCACTATTCCCGACACCGGTCTCAACACCGCACTACCCAACAACAATGCTTCCGCTGCTCTCATGTGTTCCTCCGTCCTTTTTTATTTTAAAATCAACAGCTTCATTCAACTCTCTGTCATTTGCTCTCGGACCCGAGCCTGCAATCAAAACTGGAACTTCGTGAACATCTAACGGAATCGAATCCCGGCTGCCAAATATGTCTGTGTGATTTACCGCTAGAGCATCAACGCCGTTGCAACATTGTAGTGAATATTGAAAGGCTTGTAAATCGAAATGCCCCGTTCTGAATTTCCCCTGAAAGCCATCACCATTGTTATGTAACTCAGGAGCTAATTCCAAAAGTTTTGGGTTCTCTGTTCTAAGAGGCCCATCCCCATGCCGTGTGAAATAAGTACGAATGACTCCCAGCTTACAAACCGGACCAACATATCCACATTCTTTCAGCAACGTTTCTGCATTCTCAAACGTTGTATTCGTCCAAGTATTGTAGCCAGTCTCCCCGTGCTTCTCATCCAATAAAACTCCCTGAGCTCCTTCGAAGATCGTACACTCTGTTTCCTCTAACAAATCCGAAAGTTCCAGAGAGTCTACAATCGAAACTTTATGAAACCATCTGCTGTATTGCCTGGCTACCCAATCTACTGCTTCTGGATCTATCAACACTTCCAGCTCTTCCCTGATTTTTTTATTTCCAATCACGTTCTCTACTATCTTCCGGGAAATCTCTTGTTGAAAAGTCAGCTTCTTATCCAACACCCAATCGTTCTCGATATCCCCCGCAACCAAAACCTGTTCCCCATGATCCAAATGATCCTGTCTCGTCTGTCCCACTCCCGATCCACAGCTCGTATGTAATCCCATCGCTAGCTGCTGGATTCTGTTTACTGCCCTCTGGAATGGAGTGACGATTAAACACTCTGCGTCGATGGTGGTACGTTTAAACGCGTTTTTCACGCCAATAAAACGCAAATGCTTCTCTTCCTCCAACATCGAAATCGGATTCACCAGCATGAACCGTGACAGGTGTGTGCGAACACCTGCCACAAAGGTTCCGCTGCCAAACTGAGAAAACGTATGGTGCCGCCCGTCAGGAGTAACTACGTTGTGCCCCGCTTGTGGTCCACCATTGTACCGTACCACCAAGCCAGCTTTTTTCTCCCGCGTTAGGAAATCTACGGTCGCACCCTTCCCTTCGTCACCATACGCTAACCCAGCCACGACATAGACTTGATTGGTCACAGTCTATCTGCACCTGCCGCTTTTCCACTCTTGAGAGAACTTCCGCTGGCCTTGCCCATCTTTGCCAAGGCAGCCGTAACTCTTGAAGCATCTTCCTTGTCCGTGCCAACGGAAATGAGATCGTGCTCCAGCTTATCCACTGTAACACGGCCTTCGTTGAAGCCAATCACCGAGCCAATCATCTCGCAGATCAGATTCGGATGCTGGAGTGTGAGAACTGATTCATCTCCGAACAGTTCCACGTATTTATCTCTGGCATGTTGATAGCCAGACTGTGGCCAAATCACAAAAACGTGGTATTGCTTTCTCACCTCTTCGATGATCTCTGCAATGGGAATTGCTGCTTGCAGAGTATCTCCGAAGATATTCTTCACCTGTGCTGGATCTACTTCGTCGAAGATGGGCTCATCTGCGTACATGAAGAAATAGCCCTTCCGATTTCTTTTCTCGAAACAGTCCAACACGGTCTTCCGCGCTGCTGCATAGAGCAAGAGATCGTAGGACTCGCCGTCGTTCCCACCACCATCTCCCACGAGCCATACATTTCTGATGTGCTCGTCGATTCGATTGTCTGATTCAAAATCCGATATTTGAATGGAATTGTGAGCCTCCACAGTGAAGTCGTCGTTCGCCGCCACCGACACCTGAGGATCAGCCAAATACTTGTGCAGAAGATCCATCAGATTGGGCAGCTTCTTTTGAGCATCCACTGCCCGTGCTTTGTTGGAACCCGTCACGTCAAAGCAAACCAAAACCGCATTGGAATTTGGATGATCGACATTATCCCGACTCTCCAACTTTCCGAATGGTTTATCCTTGATCCGCAAAGGATCCAGGTTCTCGTGAATCTTGGTAGCTGTATTCGTATACTCGAAGTCAGGTGTTTTTGATCTTGCCCGCGATGCTGTATCCGAGTGATATCTTGTCTTGTCCCAACTTCCTCCGCCCATCGTGTTTCTCCTTTTACTTTTTGATTTTTACTGCTCTCTAGAACTTTGCTTATCTTCCTCAACAAAATCATCCAAGGCCATACAAGCTGCCTTCGCCTTCTCCAACGGAGTCTTTGCAGAATCATAAGCTCGTTTAGCCCGAACTGACCAACCACCACAGTCCTCATCAAATAAGTCGCTTGCTTGATCTACTGTAAGATCCAAAATATCAATTGCTAAACGCTCCACGTCGTAACTTTTACGACCACGAGGTCTCATAACTCGACTAAATTCTCCATTACTATGTGACGAATAAAAAGCTGGAATGAAACCGTTCATCATACAAGCATTGCCTGCCAAGCATCCAGCTGTACCACATAGAGGCTTCTGTTTCAAAACCACAGCTGAATCCTTACCAAAAAGCCAATACGTCTGTTCATACGTTCTTCCCTTCTTTGCCAGAAGAAATTTCTGCAACTTCTTAATCGCTTTGATGTTTGCCATACTAATCACCTCTAGAGAATAAAGTCATGCCACTTGGGGTGCCCATACAACTTCTGCAGCACCTCCGTAAACGAATCGAAATATTTACCAATGTGCTGTGGCCTCTTCTCTGGCTTCTCCTGAACACACTGAACAAAACTGTTCGCCATTTCCTTGGGCAAAGTAACCGAGAGTTTCTTTGCCGCCGGATCAAATTGTCCAGCCAGATATAACATCGTCATTGCTCCCATGTACAAATCCGTGTAAGGACCAAGCTTCTCCTTCCTCAGAATCTCAGGAGCATAGAACTTTTCATATCTCGGCACCCAAGCACTCAACCTTGTTCTCGATGCCAACTCAATGGAGTAACACCAATCCACTAATCTAATCGAATGCTTCCTCACATCTTTCTGCACATCATTCGTGTTATCCGGAAAGAACATAACGTGTGGCGGAAGTACTGCTCCATGCAAGTAACCAATCTTATGAGTCCATTCCAAAAGAACCAACAACCTCTTCCACATCCACGCTATCGTCCTTGCGTCAACCCCTTTCGGAGCTCTCTTCCGAATTTCTTCTCCATCTATAAAGCCAGTGAAATTCTTTAACACATTCACCTGATGATAAGGTCTGTCCCCTACATCCAACACAAAGTTATCCACCACTGTAGGAACACAGTCTGCCCAATTTGCTTTCGGAAGACGGGCTTGTAGCTTCGTCAGAGCCACCATCTCTGCTCTCATTAGATCATTGTCGTTTGCTGTTCTAGCCACTTTGAGAATAAATCCCATTTTATGTCTTGACGATTCTATAGATGATACATGAATGTCTGCTATATCCCCTGTGGAAAACTGACCCTCAATCACATACTTCCCCTTGATGATAACTGGAGCTCGACCCGGCAAGGGAAGCTTGTCCCCATACGTACCCTTCTTCAGCCGTATCATTGCCTCTTTATGAAACTCTTCCAGCTGCTGAAATAAAGTGCTTGCTAAAGAGAGAGCAGCTGGATCATCCACATGCATATCCGGATGCAAGGCCTTTGCTAATTGTCTGTAAACCTTTTTCAGTTCTTCTTCCTGTTCCTTCCTACTTCCATGCAAACCATTTCCGAATACATCCTCCGGACACACCGCCCGCTCGATGAAACCAGCTATGACTTGTAGTTCGTTTACGCTCATTAGTTCGGCATCTCCACTGCCCCATCCATACTCGTACCTCTTAGTCCTCCACGATGAAGTGTTTGCATCAGTGCTTTTCCCAAATCTTTATCCCGAAGATCAAAAACAAACCGCGGATCCAAAACTGGAGGATTCCATGTGATCTCACCAAAGATTGCTATTCCAGAACTGTCTCGTTTGTACGACTGCTTAACGAAGACTCCCTCTTCCCCAATTTCATTACCAAAAGCTAATAAGACTTCTCCCCTCTGATTTTCTGGCAAGTCCCTTAAACTTCCAGGCAATCTCACCCAGCCCGGTCCAACTATTTTCTCCCAAGCATCACTTACAAACACGCTAAGACTGTTCGTCTTAAACATATTAACCAAAATAAACTGGGATAATCTGAGTTTCGAACGACCATCTTTCATAAAATCACTCGTGAACGCCATGACCGAAACTTCGTCTTCCGGATCCAATAAGTAAGCATGAGGCAGTGACTGTGGATCACCTTTTGCCATAATTCTTTGCAAGGCCAATCCTCTTTCAATTGCTTTTTTCATCCGATCCGTCATAATCTTCTCCTCTTTAATAGAACAGAAGCCTCAACTCGCCAGAGAAGAGGCTTCCATTCTTTTCTCAGGCTGTGTGAACGTTACTTCGTCCGCCGGCCTTCGAACTTCGGCTCATCCCACACATCCAGGTAGAGCTTTCTGTCCAGCACTTCCAAAACCATAAAAGGATCAAACGCTGGACGAGATTCTGATCTACTCGTCCTCTTCTGCAACTCTTCCACGTGGAAAGTTCCCTCAATTTTTGCTTTGTTCAAAGCCTTCTTCACGGCCGCTGCCCGAACCAAAGCAAATGCTGGCACTTCTTTTCTGTAGCCAGAAAGACGATCCATCACCCACTCTCCACGAGTCGTGGTCGTCACTGTACCGCCCCAATTATTTGAACGCCTTGTTCTCTTGAACAAAGCTTCCTGCCTCTCCGCCTTGTAAGCAACCACCTTCACATCGTCGAAAGGCTCGATGCCAAGCTCGTTGAGAATGTCCAACACCTTCTTGAAGGTCCAAGCCGTTTCCAAAACCCGGTAGCCCAACAAGCTCTTTGCTTCTTTCACAAACCCTTCGTCTGTGATTTGCTCCAGTTCCTTAGTCTCGATCTTCTTCCTTACCAACTTTGTGGCCATCGTTCTCTCCTTTTAGTTTTATACGCTTGATTTTACTTCACCCTCATACTCCGTCAAAACTTCCTTCTTCTTTCCACAGGAGCAAGAGATCGTTAACAGCCATCCCAAATCCGTTGCTTCGGAAGTGTAAGTCAACGTGTTGTGAGTTCTTCCACTACAACTTTTATTATGCTCCTGCACCCACCAACCCACTTCCAAAGATTGAAACGTCGACATTCTCATTACAAACTCCTGAATCTATTCTTTACTTCTGCTACAAACTCCATGAATTTAGGCTGAGTAATGATGCCTGGTTCCCAACACAACTCTCTCTCTACCAAATCATACGTCTCAACAATATGAGCACCCGGAATAGGAGTTCCATTTGCATCTCTGTCTCTACCCATCAACCACAAATGATCTGATACACTTGCTGCTGACGTGATGTCATGCGTTACTATAATGATCGTGTTCGCCACATCCAGATTAGCCACCTTCTGAATCATCTCTGCTGTCTTCTCCAGCATGATCATATCCAAACCAGAAAATGGTTCGTCCATCAATAAAAAATGATCCGAGCAAAGAATCTGCTGGATGATAGCTATCCTCTGCCTCTGCCCTCCCGATAATTGCATCGGATACAAATGCCTCTTATCCGTCAAGTCAAACTCATCCAAATAATCTATGACTTTGCTACTGGCATCGTGCCAATTCTTTTCTTTCTGTAGAGCTGCCCGCATCAGGTTTGACAACACCGTTCTATGATACAGGAGTGGATAACTTTGTGCTACTACTCCCACTTCCCCTGCCCGCACTGCTTTGTCTGTTCCGTTCAAATATACCCCACCCGACGTAGGCTTATTCAGCCCGGCTATGATGCGAAACAATTGTGTCTTGCCAATACCACTCGGACCAAGAAAGCCAACTACCTGTCCCTTGCCACACGTTCTGTCTATTTCTTTAACGACTGCATTCACATCTTTGAGAATTTGCTTTCCGTCATAAGACAGACAGACGTTCTGCACGGTCAAAAGAGTCTTACTGTAGCTATGGTCTATCATGTTCCAAGCCCCTGTCCCGTTGCCTCTGCTTCTTCTTATGCATCTTCTTCAACACTTGTTTTGCTTCTGAGTGACCAACCATTCTCCGAAGCTCACTTCTTGGTACTTGTTTATCCAGAGGATAAGAATGACGACTATGGCTTCCGTTCCGCATTCTCTTCCTCCTCTCCCACTACCAACTTCGCCACTGTCTCTGCCAACAGCTGTACGTCTTTGTAAAACTGTTCGTAGACTTTCCGATCCCCACCCATCGTTAGCTTCCCATAAGGCTTCGTGGGATCTGGATCTAGAATCCTCATGGCTGCTTCTATCGCTTCCATTGGAATCGAAATGACAACACGAGCTGGTTCTTTCTTTGGACCATTCTTAAACACATCCACTGCCTCATGCAAATGCTTGCCAAAACCATAACGCTCTAGCATTTCCCACATTCCCTGCATTACTTACTCCTTTTTCTCAAATCCCGATTCAATTCTCCTAGATGTAAATTCCAGAGCAGAACCAATCTCTCTGCTCGATTATCATCCATCTCATAAGTAGCCCCATCGTCCGCTCCAATGATTGCTACTCCTTTTCTAGGACGATCTACAATTTGCCACTCGTGATTTATATTCATTTCTTCTCCACTACCAGAAAGGCATAAGGACAAAACATCTGCTTCAAAAACCCAATCATAAAATCCTGTGTCAAACCCAACACAAGGATTACCAGCTGGAGTGCGAAGATCGTTTCCAAATGGAAGTGCTTCTGAGAGTCCAAGAGTAACGTCCCGATCCCACCTTCTGATCTCGACATCCCCTCCACCATCGTCAACATCATCCAGCCGATTGCTGCATTCTGCCTTATCACATCGAAGGCTCGATCTGCCTGACCCAACATTACAATCTCCCACAGCACATGCCATTCTCCCATCCTCAACGTTCTAGCCAAATCATAACTCTCTTGTGGGATCGTAGCTATTACATCCGCCATGCCCGTGACAAAGAATACCGAGACTGAGAAAACCAACAGATAGAGTTTCAACTGATGCCCATTTCTAGCCATGAGTGTAAACAGAAACGTCAGCCCCGCCATAGACAAAAACCTGAGCTTACCGATCATAGCTATGATGGGTCTCATAAAAGGAATCCGAGACGAATACGCCAGCAACAGGGAAATAAGAGTTGCAAAGAGAATCGCTTCGAAGTTCAGGTATAAACTCGTCAGTAACTCAACACCCATACCATTCGTCCAAAGATCTCCCAAGGCACGTAACGTTGCTCCTGGTGTAGGAAGAAATACAAATGGGGAGAAGAACCATATCGCCATGAGAATAGTCAGCTGAAACAAAACCAACCAACGCACCACTGACTTCGAAATGATCTTATTCGGAATCAGTGATTCTATCCACATTGTGCCTGTCATGTTCTTCTCCCCGCTCCGACTAAGCTGACTGCTCCTGATGGGCTACCCACATCTTCCGCTTCTTTTCCAAGCCCACCCATTCCAAATGCTCCGATTCCGGCACCAACAACTTCACTTCAAATTCCTTTCCACAGGTCATACAGAAAATGAAATTCTTTCCGTCTCTGTGAAGGATTTCCCAGTGAGCACAGGCACCGCACTTGCACAGCAGCACTTCTTCTAGCTTTGGCATAATGTGATCTCCATTCTAAGTTAGACTTTTACTTCTTACTAATTTCCAGAGAGTGTGATTTCTACTCTCCGATTCTTTGCCTTCCCATCCGCCGTGTCATTCGAAGCTACCGGATTATCTGATCCATGACCAGCGACCTTGAACCGACTATCCGGAAAATTTTTGGGAGCTGCTTTCATGAGCCAATTCCTCACCGCAGCTGCTCTTGCTCCTGACAGAGCTTGGTTGGTCTGCTCCGAGCCAGTGTTATCCGTATAACCATCCACTGTAACAAAGAGACTCGTGATCGCGATAGAGTCTCTAAGCTCTTTCATCGTCCCTTCTCCCGCTGGAGTAAACGTGGCTTTGCCCGTATCGAAATTGATCGAGTACGAACGCTTACTCACTACTGGACCAGAAGCATTGGCTTCATATTGAGGAGCCTCTGCCACCGATCCAGAACTATTCATCTTTGCTTCTGCTCCCATAATAAAAGATTTATCTTCCACCTCCGACGCCTCTGGAATTGGAGTTGTCTTGAATTGTTCTGGATACTGTTGCAAAACAATGCCTCTAAATACAGTGTAAGAAGATCTGAAATTATCATTCATCCCCGGCTCTAAACCAAATAGAGTCAATTCATCTGCAAGGTTGTCAACTGAAGACCCTCCCAATTCCACTTGCTGACCCTGAGAATCTCTCTCGACCGTTCCTTTGAAATATTTATACCAGTACGATTCATTCTGATCCTTGTACACCTTCGAAGAAATATCCGCTGCTTTCCGAAGGGATTGATCAAAAGCTTTCATTTGATCCCCTGCCTCCAGCGTTGCCGCCAACATTCCTTCCACTTCTTCCCTATTCTTTTGAAAGAAGATTCCAGGCCCTACAATCACCGCAGGCATAATATATTGCTTTGTACTCGCCTCTTTCACCAGCCCACCTTTCCCATGTGCGATGTTCACATCTCCTGGCGTCCATGTCACCACAGCATTGACACAGACATGCTTGTTCTGACCCGTCGCATGTCCGTCCTTCACCACTTCTCTATCTTCGCAGAAACCAGCGTTGTAAAGTTCCGCTGCTTTGATATAGTCATCTGCATTGACCCAGTTCACTGCATCCGGATCATACGTCTTCTCATCCGGATTGTTCGGAATATTATTATCGCCTTCCCACTTCTGAGCTATGTTCCAATCATCATCTCGAAGTACACCCGCCACCAGCAACCCTCTTGCTGCTTGAGGATTCAGTTTCACTTCTGGTGGAACCAGAAAAGCATCCTCTCCTCTGGAGTAACCTGTTGCCCCGATTACTTTCGCCTTGTACTCTGGTCCCTCTTTTTCTAAAAAAGGATTGATAGCTGCTATAAACTGACCAGAGCCACCTCCCATGATCACAACAAAATTCGCACCTGTGGAACACTGATTTACCCCACCGTGCAACTCCTTGGCACAAGTAATTAAATCACTCTGCATTTGAGTCGTAGGATCTGTTCTCGTCAAAATCAAATTCACCCCATGCTTCTGCATGAGAGAACCAGCCGTCGTATTGATTCCACCATTTGCAAAGATCAGGTTTGCTTGGGCGTCCCATTCCCAAATCTCACCACGAATCAAAGTAGCTGGAATGGAAGCTGGTGCATTGGTAGGAAGAGCTACTGGTGCTACATTCTCAACTTTGGCATCTTTTACATCCGGAAGTACTCCCACTTTCTCCGGAACCAGTGACTTCATAATGCCTGGCGTTGGAATCCAACCTTCTGAGGCAGCCTTTCTTAAGCCGAAAATGAATCCCAATACTACCACTACCAACAGTCCTGCTTTTGCTCCCATCGTTAGTTTTGGCATTTCGTTTCTCCATTCTTAGTCTAATTTTACTTCTTGCTTTTGAGTCTCTTGCGTCTACTCAACTCATCTTTCAAAGGCTTAATGATGTAGTCTATGAAAGCCACCCACTCTCCTGGTGTCATTCTTTCGACTGGTTTTAACTTTCCACTCTTCAGTAGGAAGTTCTTTTTCATAGTTTTTACCTCGACAAACGACGGTGGCTGGCCATTCTTTGAATGACGTATTCAACCACTTCACTCCAAACCGGATTTGAGTAAAGATGGTGCCCACCGAACAGTCCCCATTCAGCCCACCAAACGCCTCCAAGCTTTCTGATCCTCCATTTCATAACTCACCTCTTGAAAAAGTTATCGTAGTCTGAAATGGCTGGAACTTTTACTGCTTCTTTCATTGGAAGTGTACTTCCTCCCGTCAAGAGTGACACTGCTCCCTGATCTCCTGACGTCAGCAGCTTCTGCTGATAAGCTTCCAGTTCCTTGGAGGCTTTCGTATCCATTGCTCCGTTCTGTAGATCTACTCCGTCCATGAAATGCTGAGAGAGTCTCATCATCTCATCGATCTGCCCCAACTTGGTACTGGCATTGTCCGCCAGAAATTCCAAGTCTTGGTTATAGAGATCCTGCTCGTCTGCCGAACCCCTAATGATTGACATTGCCGTAGAGAAGGCCGACCACGCCGTATTGATCGTCTTGTACTTGATCTCCTCCTCTCTAACTGTCCCTTCTAAGTCCGCTACATAGAAGTCTACTCCCGCTGAGAGCTTCACCAAATTATCATAGACTTCCGAGATCTTCTGAAAGATAAGATCATAATTCTCATTCGATTGCCGGAGTCTACCGATGTCATTGGTTCTCAACTTGACTTCATACTGCATGCGTAGCTTGGAGGCTGGATCAATTGCTGAATCTGCTCTTTTCTGAGCCTCCTGTGCTGTGGCCAAGTCGTTCTCAATCGTTCTCTTGTTCTTGGCCATG
>Ga0210394_10004045_pt1 | contig 17499 bp, 13 predicted proteins | sample IncBWC12MmetaG_FD_160121 | JGI IMG/M metagenome (GOLD analysis project Ga0210394, IMG submission 160121) | Forest soil microbial communities from Barre Woods Harvard Forest LTER site, Petersham, Massachusetts, United States - Inc-BW-C-12-M | ecosystem: Environmental > Terrestrial > Soil >... | reverse complement strand
TCGGCCTGTTCGCGCTGAACACCTTGAAGCCGTTGTCCCAGAACGCCAGCCCCGTGATGCCCTTCGTTTCGAGCTTCGACATCAGCTGGTGGCCGATCGGCCCATTCTCGACGCGTGCGAGGAACGCTTCGGTCGGGAACATGTACGGGATATCGAACACTTCGAACTCCTTCACGCCAAGCGGCCCGAACTTCGCCAGCGAGGGTGCCAGCATCTGCACCGATCCGAGCTGCAACGCCTCGAGCTCCTCCTTGTCCTTGTACAGCGTGCTGTTGGGATAGACCTCGACCTTGACACGGCCCTTGGTGCGCTGCTCGACGAGCTGCTTGAAGCGCTCGGCCGCCTGGCCCTTGGGAGTGTCGACCGCGACCACGTGGCTGAACTTGATCACGATCGGCTCCTGCGCCTGCGTCGGCGCAACCGCGATCGTTGCCAACCCACTCATCCATGCAAGCGCGGCAAAGCCGCGCGCGCGAAACAGACGCTTCATGCGCAGATCCTCCTGATTCATTTTCGTGATGGCACGCCTCGAACGTCGGGCGGCGTTGGCGCGACGAGCCCCCCTCTCCTGCCGCGATCGTCGAGAAAGGCGACGATACCCGCTATCGCACCGCAACAGGCAGGGGCGGCGTCGCGTCGGATTGTTTTTGATCGGATCTGGTGGCCGAGTAGATCGACTCCAGCAGATCCCGGCCGACGCGCTCCGCCATTTGCTGATGAACCGGCTGCAGCGCTCGCCTCAGAGACAACCGGTCTTCGGCGGTCAATTCGACGACCTGGCACTTGCCGCTGTCGCGGATCGCGCTGATCGCGTCGACCTCATCCCGCGCCGACATGCTCTCGACGTAGCGCGTCGCGTCGTTCAGCGACTGCTCGAGGGTGGCCCGCAGGTCGGCCGGGAGCGAGTCCCAGAACCTGCTGTTCACCACGATCGCGTACGCGTCGTATCCATGGTGGCTCATCGACATGAACTTCTGCACCTCATGCCACTTCTGCGTGTAGATATTGGTCGGGGAAGTCTCGGCGCCATCGACCACCCCCGTCTGCAGCGCCTGGTAGACCTCGGAAAAGGCCATCACCTGCGGAATCGCGCCGAGCGCGCGCATTTGCGCCTCCAGCACCTTGGAGGACTTGACGCGGAACTTCAGGCCCTTGAAGTCTTCCGGACGGTGCAGAGGCTTGTTGGCGGTGAACTCCTTGAAGCCGTTGTCCCAGAAGGCAAGGCCGGTCATGCCGTGCGCCCGCAGCTGCTTGAGCATCGACGCCCCGATCGGTCCGTGCGTGATCTTGTGCGCCGCCGCGTAGCCATCAAACAGGTACGGCAGATCGAACACCTCGAACGCCTTCACACCCATCGGTCCAAACTTGGAGACCGAGGGCGCCAGCATCTGAACCGACCCCAGCTGCAGGGCCTCGAGCTCCTCCTTGTCCTTGTACAGCTGGCTGTTCGGATAGACCTCGACCTTTACGCGACCCTGCGTGCGCTCTTGGACCAGCTTCCTGAAATATTCGGCGCCCTTGCCCTTGGGGGTGTCGGGGGCCACCACGTGGCTGAACTTGATGACGATCGGAAAGCCAGGGCCTTCGGTGCCGCAAGCCGGACTCAATGCCAGGCCAGCCACAATCAGCAGGGCGGTTTGTGCTCCGAGACTCGATTTGAAACAATGCACGTCAGCTCCCCTCCCGACTCGCATCGTCTGGACCATGACGGCCTCTGGATTCTGCTCCTCGTCACCTGAGCCGTCCACGACACGGGCGCTGGCTCGGTATGTCGTGCAGGCTCGCTACGAGGATCTGCCCCCGACAGTTCGCAGGGAGGCGGTGCGCACCCTGGTCAACTGGGTCGGCGTCGCGGTGGGTGGATCGCACCACGAGACGATCGACCGGACGATCAGGGCGCTGGCTCCGCTTTCATCGTCGTCGCACGCCGGCGTGCTGGGCCGCACGGAGCGGTTCGACATCCTGAACGCGGCGTTCATCAACGGCGTCAGCTCTCATATCTTCGATTTCGACGATACGCACCTGAAGACGATCATCCATCCGGCGGCGCCGGTGGCACCGGCCGTCCTCGCGTATTCCGAATACCACCATGTCAGCGGCGCCGAACTGCTCAACGCGCTGGTGCTGGGGATGGAAACCGAGTGTCGGATCGGCAATGCTGTGTATCCCGATCACTACGACCGCGGGTGGCACATCACCGGGACCGCGGGACCGTTCGGCGCGGCGGCCGCAGTCGGAAAACTGCTGGGCCTGAGCGAGCAGCGCATGGTGTGGGCGCTCGGACTGGCTGCATCGCAGCCCGTGGGGTTTCGCGAGTCGTTCGGATCGATGAACAAGAGCTTCAATCCGGGGCGCGCCGCGCACAACGGGATGACCGCGGCGTTGCTGGCCGCCGCCGATTTCACCAGCTCGGACCAGATGATCGAGGCCCCGCGCGGGTGGGCGACCACGATCAGCACGAAGCAGGACTACGACCAGATCACCGGCGAGCTGGGCCGGCGCTATGAGGCCGCTGCAAACGCCTACAAGCCGTTCGCCTGTGGGGTCGTGCTGCATGCGGCCATCGACGCGGCGATTCAGCTGCGCAACCGCTTCGGACTGAAACCTGACCAGATCGACCGCATCGCGCTGAGCGTCAATCCGCTCGTGCTGGAGCTCACCGGAAAGAAGACACCCCAGACGGGCCTGGATGGCAAATTCAGCGTCTACCACGCGGTCGCGATCGCGATCATCGAAGGCGCTGCCGGCCAGAAGCAGTTCAGCGATCGCGCGGTGCGCGATCCCGCAGTCCTGGCGCTGCGCGACAAGGTCGTCCCGACTTCCGACCCATCGATCAGCCCGGAGCAGGTCGACTGCCATATCGCGCTGAAGGATGGCCGCACGCTGCACCAGCGTATCGAACACGCGATCGGCAGCGCGCAAGCGCCGTTGAGCAACGACGAGCTGGAGGCGAAGTTCCTCGACCTGGTCACCGGAATCCTGTCGCCGGCGCAGGCCCGCCGCCTGCTCGATACGTGCTGGAACATCGAGAAGCTGCCGAGCGCCGCCGCGGTGGTCGAAGCCGCGATCCCTCCGCACGATTGATTCGCGCAGACGATCAGTAGCCGTTGGCCCTGCGCGCCTGGCGGCGGGTCGGCCGCACGGGCACGGATCGTGCGGCGCAAGCGGCGCCGGCCAAACTTTCAGACGAACAGATCGGGCAGCAGCTCGCGCGAGCCGGGTACGACGGCGTAGGAGTCGAAATCCTTCACGCCGGCCGCGCGCAGCACGTCCTCGTCGATGAAGAAGTTGGCGGTCGTGGTCCTGGCGTCCGAGGTAAGGACCGCGTGCGCCGCGTCGGCGACGATTTCCGGCTTGCGGCACTGCTCGGGACGCACGCCCGGAATCATCTGCAAGGCGGCGGTCAGAATCACGGTGCGCGGCCACAGCGCGTTGACGCCGATGCCGTCGCTGCGCAACTCCTCGGCGTGTCCCAGCACGCACAGGCTCATGCCGTACTTGGCGATCGAGTAGGCGACGTGCGGGCCGAACCAGTGCGGCTTCAGGTTCAGCGGCGGCGACAGCGTCAGCACGTGCGGATTGCGTCCCTGTTGCGCCGAGCGCCTCAGGTGCGGCAGGCAGGCCTGGGTGCACAGGTAGGTTCCGCGCAGGTTGACCCCGAACATCAGGTCGACCCGCTTGATCGGCGTGCTCGCCGTGTCGGTCAAGCTGATCGCGCTCGCGTTGTTCACCAGGATGTCGATGCCGCCAAAGCGCTCGACCCCGAGACGTACCGCTTCGAGCACCTGGGCCTCGTCGCGGATGTCGGCCTGCACGGGCAGGCAGGTGCCACCGGCCTGCTCGATCTCGCGCGCCGCCGAGTGGATCGTCCCGGGAAGTTTCGGATTCGCCTCGACCGTCTTGGCGGCGATCACTACGTTGGCGCCGTCGGCCGCCGCGCGCACGGCGATCGCCAGGCCGATGCCGCGCGAGCCGCCGCTGATGAAGATTGTCTTGCCTTTCAGATTCATTACCCTCACCCCCGGCCCCTCTCCCGCAAGCGGGAGAGGGGAGATCTGTTAGCGGCCCCTGTCCCACTTCGGGGGAGAGGGGAGATTTGTTAGCGGCCCCTGTCCCACTTCGGGGGAGAGGGGAGATTTTGTCAGCGGCCCCCCTCCCACGTAGCGGGAGAGAGGAGACTCGCTAGGCACCCTTGGGCCACAGGATCAACTGCGTGCAGCGAAATTCGGCGATCGTGCGGCCCGATTCCACGTGCGAAACGCTCGCATCCCACACCTGCGTGGTGCGACCCAGGTGCAGAGAATGCGCCCGGGCCAGCACGCCTCCGGCGGTGGCGGTGCCGAGGAAGTTGGTCTTCAGCTCGATCGTAGTGAAGTTCTCGGCCCCCTGGGGCAGGTGCGCGATGCACGCGAACCCGCACGCCGTGTCGGCCAGCGAAACCACGGTGCCGGCGTGCAGATATCCGTTGGGAGCCAGCAGTCGCGGCTCGATCTGCACGCGCATCCGCAGCTCGCCTTCCGCGAGGTCGAGCACCTGAAGTCCCAGCAGGGCCGGCAGGCCGACCAGCCGCTGGCGCATGGCTTCGAGCGTGACGTCGGCCCGCAGAGGCATCGAAAATGCTCTCAGCGCGCTGCGCGCCGCCCCAAAAACGAGGCGAACGCCTGACGTGCTTCGTCGCTCGCGAGCAGGCGCTTGAAGGTCGCGGTTTCCTCCGCGATGGCGCGTTCGGTCGCCACGCGCCATCCGTCCTTCATCAGCCGCTTGGTCTGGCGCAACGCGACCGGCGGCAGCTGAGCCAGACGCTCGCACTGTCGCCGGGCGTGGCCGAGCACCTCGGCCGGCGGCAGGATGCGACTCACCAGTCCCATCTCGAGCGCCTCCTCGGCCGACGCCGGATCGCCCAGCAGCAGCTTTTCCGCCGCACGGTGATAGCCGGCCGCCAGCGGCACCAGCAGGCTGGAGCCGTATTCGGGGCACAGCCCCAGGTTGACGAACGGCAGCGAGAAGCGCGAATCGTCCGCGCAGTAGACCAGATCGCAGTGAAGCAGCATCGTGGTGCCGATGCCGACCGCCGCGCCGTTGACCGCCACGACCACCGGCTTGGACGCCTGGGCCAGCGCCCCCATGAAGCGGAACAGCGGTGCGTCAGGGTTCTCGGGTGGCGCGTTCAGGAAATCTTCCAGATCGTTGCCGGCGCTGAAGATGTCCGGCTGACCATGCAGCAGGATTGCGCGCACCGAAGCGTCGGCCTCGGCGGCCACGAGCGCTTCGGCCAGCGCCGCGTACATCGCCGAGGTCAGGGCGTTTTTGCGTTCCGGGCGCGCAATCTGAATGCGGGCGATCGCGTCCGCGGTTTCGGTCAGGATCGACATGGGCAGCGGCTACACGCGCTCGAAAATGCCGGCGGCGCCCATGCCGGTGCCGACACACATCGTCACCATCCCGTACTTCAAATTGTGGCGGCGCAGCGCGTGAACGACGGTGGCCGAACGGATCGCACCGGTCGCGCCCAGCGGATGGCCGAGCGCGATCGCGCCACCCATCGGATTGACCTTGGCCCGATCCAATCCGAGGTCGCCGATCACGGCCAGCGATTGCGCCGCGAAGGCCTCATTCAGCTCGATCCAGCCGATGTCGGCCAGCGTCAAGCCCGCGCTGCGCAGCGCAGCGGGGACCGCTTCCTTGGGTCCGATCCCCATGATCTCGGGCGGCACGCCGCGCACCGCAAACGAGACGAAACGCGCCAACGGCGTCAGATTGAAGCGCTTGACCGCCGATTCGCTGGCCAGGATCAGCGCGCCGGCGCCGTCCGAGGTTTGAGAGCTGTTGCCTGCGGTGACGCTGCCGCGCGCGGCGAACGCCGGTTTCAACTTGGCCAGCGCCTGGGCACTGGTGTCGGCGCGCGGTCCCTCGTCCGACGTGACCGCGCGTCGTTTGGTTTCGATGTCGCGCGTGGTCAGGTTCGCGACCTTTTCGACCACCTCGAACGGCGTGATCTCGTCGTTGAACTCGCCCGCTTTCTGGGCGGCGATGGCCCGCTGGTGCGAGATCAGCGCAAACTCGTCCTGCGCCTCGCGCGACACCTTCCAGCGCTGGGCGACCTTCTCCGCGGTGATCCCCATGCCGAAGGCGATCGCGACGTTGTGGTCGTTGTCGAAGATGTGCGGATTGAAAGATGGCTTGTTGCCGACCATCGGCACCATGCTCATCGATTCGACGCCACCGGCCAGCATCACTTCGGCCTCGCCGACGCGGATCCGGTCGGCCGCGACCGCCACCGCATTCAGGCCGGAAGAGCAGAAGCGGTTGATGGTGGCGCCGCCCACCGTATCGGGCAGACCGGCCAGCAGCGCGGCCACGCGTGCCACGTTCATTCCCTGCTCGGCCTCCGGGAAGGCGCACCCAACCACGGCGTCCTCGATCGCCGCCGGATCCAGCGAAGGAACCTGCGTCACGGCCGACCGGATCGCGGCCACCAGCAGGTCGTCGGGTCGAACCGTCCGAAATATCCCTTTGGGCGCCTTGCCGATCGGCATGCGCGTGGCTGCCACTACGAACGCATCTTGCACTTGACGCGACATCTTTTGGCCCTCGCTCAGTTACGCACCGGCTTGCCGGTCTGCATCATCCCCATCATCCGTTCCTGCGACTTGGGGTGCGCGACCAGCTTGACGAAGTGCTGGCGCTCCAGGTCCAGCAGCCATTGCTCGTCGACCAAGGAACCGGGTTCGACGTCGCCGCCGGTCATCACGTCCGCGATCGACGCGGCAATCAGGAAGTCGTGCTCGCTGATGAACCCACCCTCCTTCAGGTTCACCAGCTGCGACTTGATGGTGGCGGCGCCGCTGCGCCCGGCCACCGCGAAGCCCTTCGAGCGCAACGGCGGGCGATAGCCGACCGCCTGCATTGCGAACGCTTCGCCGACCGCCGTCCACAGCAGCTCGTACTGATTGAAGACGATCGTGTCCGTCTCCAGCAGGTAGCCCATCGCGCGCGCTTCCAGAGCGGATTTCGAGACATTCGCCATCGCCGCGTTCTGGAACCAGGTGCGCAGCAGGGGCACCAGGTCGGTGACGCCGGTGGCGCGCGCCATCGCGGCGGCTCTGAGCGCGCCTTCCTTCAGACCGCCGCCGCCCGGGATCAGACCGACGCCGACCTCGACCAGACCGATGTAGCTCTCCAGACTGGCGACACGGCGGGCGCAATGCAGCAGCAACTCGCAACCGCCGCCCAAAGCCAGCCCCTGAATGGCCGCCACCACCGGCACCTGCGCGTACTTCACGCGCAGGAACGCCTGTTGCAGCTTCGACTCTTCGGCTCCGATCGCCTTGGCGCCGCCGCTCATGAACACCGGCAGCATGGCCTTCAGGTCGGCACCGGCCGAAAAAGGCTCGTCGGGCGACCAGATCACCAGCGGACGCCCCTCGGCCTCCGCCAGGTCGATCGCGCGCAGCAGCCCGCCCACCACGCCCGGCCCCAGCACGTGCATCCGGGTGCGGATCGAGAAGATCAGCACCTCGCCCGCATAGGACTGCTCCAGCCGCCACAGCCGGCACGAGTCGTCCGCGAAGACGGTCTTGCCGGCGTCGTAACCCGTCGGCCGCCCTTCGCCCTTGAGCGGAGCGCGCATCAGCTGCCTGGCATACACCGGCAGCTCGATGCGCGGCTCGAACCGTCCGCGCACCGGGTTCCAGGATCCGTCCGGCGTGTGCACGCCCGCTGCCTTGACGACAGGACCTTTCAGCGCCCAGTCCGGCAGCGGCGCCTTGCACAACGCCTCGCCGCGTTCGATGTCCTGGCTCACCCACTCGGCCACGCGTTGCCATCCGGCCGATTGCCACGTCTCGAACGGACCCGTTTCCCATCCGAATCCCCAGCGCAACGCGAAATCGACGTCGCGCGCGGTTTGCGCGATCGCGCCCAGCTGGATGGCGCTGTAGTGGAACATGTCGCGAAAGATCGACCACACGAAGCGCGCCTGAGGGTGATCGGTCTCGCGCAGCAGTTTCAGCCGCTGGCCGGCGTCCTCGGTTTTCAGGATCCGAACCACCAGGTCGTCGGCCTTGCCGCGGCTTTCCACGTATTCCGAGCTGCGCGGGTCCAGCACCTTGATGACGGGCCCGTCCTTCCGATAGAAGCCGGCACCGGTCTTCTGTCCCAGCGCACCCTTATCGACCAGCGCCTGAACGACCGGCGGCACGGCGTAGATCGCGGCGAACGGATCGCGCGCGGCCGGCAGCGCCTGCTGCATCGTGCGGATCACGTGCGCCATCGTGTCCAGGCCGACCACGTCCGAGGTGCGGAAGGTCGCGCTCTTGGCCCGCCCCAGCCGCGTACCCGTGAGGTCGTCGACCACGTCGAACGGCAGCCCGTATTTGGACGCCTCGTGGATGGTCGCCAGCATCCCGAATACGCCGACCCGGTTGGCGATGAAATTCGGCGTGTCCTTGGCGCGCACCACGCCCTTGCCCAGCGTGCTGGTCAGGAACGTCTCGAGCTGATCCACCACGTCGGACTCGGTGGCAGCGGTCGGGATCAGCTCGACCAGGTGCATGTAGCGGGGCGGATTGAAGAAATGCACGCCGCAGAAGCGCCCCCGCAACGTCGCATCGAGCGGCTCCGACAGGCTGGTGACGGACAGCCCCGAGGTGTTGGACGCCAGGATGGCGGTCGGCGCGATGTGAGAGGCAATCTTGCGATACAGCTCGAGCTTCCAGTCAAGCCGTTCGGCGATCGCCTCGATCACCAGGTCGCACTCGGCGAGTCGCGCCAGGTGCTGATCGTAGTTGGCCGGCTCGATGACCTGCGCATCCTCCTTCAGCCCGAGCGGCGCGGGGTTGAGTCGGCCCAGGCTCTCGATCGCGCGCAGCGCGATGCCGTTGCGATCGGACGACTTGTCGTCCGGCAGATCGAACAGCAGCACCGGCACGCGCGCATTGACACAGTGCGCGGCGATCTGAGCACCCATCACGCCAGCGCCCAGCACGGCGACCTTCCTGATCGAAAAGTGCTTCATCATCTCTTCTCCCATCCGGCGGTTCGCGTCAGAACAGCTCGGCCTCAAGTTCCATCAGGTTCTTCGCTCCCGAACGCGCGGCGCGTATATGGTAAGCGGTCTCCGGCAGAAGGCGCTGGAAGTAAAAACGCGCCGTCGCCAGCTTCGCGCGATAGAACGGGTCGGCGCCCGTGGCGCCTGCGCGATCGAGTGCGACGCGGGCCATCCGCGCCCAGAAGTACGCGTACACCAGGTGCCCGATCACGCGCAGGTAACTGACCGCAGCGGCGCCCGCTTCCTCCGGGTTGCCCATCGCCTTCATGCCGATTTCCATCGTCAGCTTCTGGACCTTGTCCCCCAGGTCCGCCAGCGGCGTGACGAACTCGTTCATCTCGACCGAGGTGCCCTGCTCTTCCACGAACTGCTGCACCAGTTTTCCGAAAGCGCGCAGCTTGGCCCCGGCGTCGGCCAGCACCTTGCGGTAGATCAGGTCGAGCGACTGCACGGCGTTGGTGCCCTCGTAGATCATGTTGATCCGCGCATCGCGAAGCAGCTGTTCCATGCCCGATTCGCGGATATATCCGTGCCCACCGAACACCTGCAGGCACTGCGAAACGCCGTCGAACGCGTTATCGGTCAGGAAAGCCTTGGCGACCGGCGTCATCAGGGCCAGCATGTCGGCGCCGAACTGCTGCTCGGCGGCGTCTGGATGGTGGTGATGCTGATCGGCCATCAGCGCCAGCCAGTAGGCGAAAGCCCGGCCCCCCTCGGCCCAGGCGCGCGCAGTCAACAACGCGCGCCGGATGTCGGGATGCACGATGATCGGATCGGCCGCCCGGTTGGACTTGCTGCCGGGCGCGAGACTATGCCCCTGCACGCGCTCCTTCGCATAGGCGGCGGCGTTCTGGTAGGCGGCTTCGGTCAGGCCCAAGCCCTGCACGCCCACCGCCAACCTGGCACCGTTCATCATCACGAACATCGCGTTCAAGCCGCGGTTCGGCTCGCCGACGAGCCAGCCGGTTGCGCCCTCGAACACGATCTGGCAGGTCGAGTTGGCGTGGATGCCCATCTTGTGCTCGATGCCGCCGCAGTACAGCGAATTGCGCGCGCCGACCGTCACCGAGGCTCCTTCGCCTCGCACCAGGAACTTGGGCGCCACGAACAGCGAGATGCCCTTGACGCCCGCGGGCGCGTCCGGCAGACGCGCCAGCACCAGATGCACGATGTTCTCGGCCAAGTCGTGCTCGCCCGCCGAGATGAAGATCTTCTGCCCCGTGAGCTTGTAGCTGCCGTCGGACTGAGGCTCGGCCCGAGTGCGCAGCAGACCCAGATCGGTGCCGCAGTGCGCTTCGGTCAGGCACATCGTGCCGGTCCATTCGGCCGACGCGAGCTTCGACAGGTAGGTCGCCTTCTGCTGCGCGGTGCCATTGGCCCGCAGGCATTCGTATGCGCCTTGTGTGAGCCCCGAATACATCGTCCAGGCCTGATTGGCGGCGCAACGCATTTCGTCGAACGCGACCTGCAGCACGGTAGGCAGCCCCTGCCCGCCGTCGTCGGCATCGGCGGTCAGCCCCTGCCAGCCACCGTCACGGAACTGGTCGAAGGCGGCGCGAAACCCGTCCGGGGTCTTGACGTCATGCGTGGTGGCGTCGAACCGGCAGCCCTGCTCGTCACCGCTCAGGTTCAACGGCAGCAGCACATCGGTGCAGAAGCGTGCGCCCTCCTCCAGCACCTGGTTGGCAGTGTCAGCGTCCAGATCCTTGAAAGCCGGCATCCGCCGCGCGAAGTCGACCGCCCCCAACACCTCGTGCAGAACGAACTGTTGATCGCGCAGCGGGGCTTTGTACATCGGCATCTTGATCTCCTCGTTGAATCCTCATTGAATCCTCATTGAATCTTAATTGGACCCGGTTCCCGAAAACTCATTGCGAGGTGCCGCGCCGCGCGCCCCTGGCGGGCACGACGTCGCCGCGCGGCCGCGCCGCCTCGATCAGCCGCGCCAGACCCTGTCGCGCGCGCTTCAGGCTCGCGTTGGAGCGCAGCAGCCGCGCATCCTGATGCATCGCCAGCATCAGGCCATAGATCTCGAACACCATCTGATGGGCGTCGGCACGCCGGTCCAGATGGCCTTCGCTCTGGGCCTGGCGGATCGACTGCAGCAGCTCGCTTTTCCAGCCCTCGATGATGCCCACCACCGCATCGTGCAGCGGGCCGGGGCGGTCGTCGTACTCGGAGGCCGCTCCAATCAGGATGCAGCCGGCTTCGATTTCCTGCGCCAGGTGCGCCAGCCAGTTCTCGAGCAGCGCCCGCAAACGGGGCAACCCGCGGGCGCGGACCAGGGCCGGCCGCATCACCGCGTCGACGAAACCGCTCGCATACTGCTTCAGAACGGCAAGCTGCAACTCCTCGCGCGAGCCGAAGTGAGCGAACACGCCGCTCTTGCTCATGGCCAGCCGCTCGGCCAGCGCGCCGATCGTCAAGCCCTCGAGGCCCTCGCGCTGCGCCATCGACAGCGCCTGCCCGATGATCGCGGCGCGCGTGGTTTCGCCCTTACGCGCCTGGCGCGCAGGGGTCGCGTGGTTCAGGGTTTGGGCTGGCAAGGGCTCGTTTCCGGTCGCTTGCACCGGTGGGTTCCTGGGGGGTGTGGGCGAAAAAAACGAACGTTCGTACTTTTTTATCGGCGTGTCAAGACCCGTGAACAGGGGTGCCCTTGCGGGCGCGGGCGGGGCCGGCGGCCCGCGCGAAGCTGCCTGCCTCCACCACACGCACAAAAGCCTGAATCGCCGCGATCCGATCCATAATCCATTATGCCGAGTCGCGGAACAATCAGTTTCAAGACCGCTGGTTAATTGCGATCATCACAAGGAATACAGTTCCCACGTCGTAATCCCGATCCCAAGGAGGACCATCCGATGAAGCTCTACTACGCCCCCGGCGCCTGCTCACTGTCGCCCCACATCGTGATGCGCGAAGCCGGCATCCCGGTACAACTGGTCAGCGTCGATCTGTCGACCAAGAAGGCCGACGACTCGAGCGACTTCAAGGCGATCAACAGCAAGGGCTACGTCCCGACGCTGGAGCTGCCGGACGGGCAACGCCTGACCGAGGGGCCGGCCATCGTTCAGTACCTGGCCGATCAGGCACCCGCGCGCGGGCTGGCGCCGGCTGCTGGAACGGTCGAGCGGTATCGGTTGCAGGAGTGGCTGAATTTCATATCGAGCGAGCTGCACAAGCAATTCTCTGCTCTGTTCGATCCGGCTTGCGAGGTCAGCCTCCGGTCCCGGCAGGTCGACAAGATCGGCAAGCGCTTCGACTGGATCGTCAAGCAGCTCGGCAGTCGCGACTATTTGATGGGCGGCGCGTTCTCGGTCGCGGACGCCTACTTCTACACGATGCTGGCCTGGTGCCGGCACGTCAGCATCGACCTGGCCAAGTGGCCTTCGCTCGCGAGTTACAAGGCGCGCGTCGAGGAGCGCCCGGCGGTGCGCGAGGCGCTCAAGGCCGAGGGATTGCTCAAGTAAGCGAACCATGCGGCTGCCCACGCTGTTCGTGTCGCACGGGTCCCCGATGTGCGCGTTGCGCACGAACCCGTTTGCCGAGCGGTGGGCGGCACTGGCCCGCGAACTGCCGCGGCCGCAGGCGATCCTGGTCGCTTCGGCACATTGGGAAACCGAGCTGCCGATGGTGGGGACCGCGGAAAGCCCGCCGCCGCTGCATGACTTCGGCGGCTTTCCCCCCGCGCTGGAGCGGATCCGCTATCCCGCTCCAGGCTCCCCGGCGACGGCTCGCGCCGCGTTGGGCCTGCTGGCTGCGGCCGGGCTCCCCGCCTCGGCCAACGCCTGTCGCGGACTCGACCACGGCACTTGGGTCCCGTTGCTCCACATGTTTCCGCAAGCCGATGTGCCAGTGCTCCAGCTGTCGATCCAGCCCTCGCTGGGTCCGGCGCACCATCTGAGGCTGGGCTCGGTGCTGGCGCCGCTGGTGGGCGACGGCGTGCTGGTGGTCGGGTCAGGCTCGATCACGCACAACCTGCGCGAATGGAGCGGGTGGGCCGGCGAGCCAGGGGCGCAGGCGCAAGCGCAGACGCCCGCGTACGTGCAGCAATTCCGCGATTCGATCGAGACCGCGCTGCGCGCGGACGACCGGGAGTTCCTCGTCAACTACCGCGAGCGTGCGCCGCATGCGGCGCGCGCCCATCCGACCGAAGAGCATTTCCTGCCGCTGTTGGTCGCGGTCGCCGCCGCGGGCTCGCGGCCCCGGGTCGAGCGGATCGATCTGGGTGTCGATGGCGGGACCATCGGGATGGATCTGTTCATCTTCCGCCCCTCGATCGCGTAGCCTGAGGACCGGAGCATTCGGCCTTACGCTGCGTGGGTCTCCTCAGGGGCGGGTTCCTTGCGCAGCGGCAGCGCGAAGCGGATCACGTGGCTGTCGTCCTCCTCGGGATGTGGAACGTAGCCGCGCGCCAGCATCAGCCGGCGCATCGACTCGTTCTCCTTCAGCACGTAGCCGACCAATTCGTCGACTCCCCGATGGCGTGCGCATCGCTCGAGCGCTTCCATCATCACCCGGCCCAGCCCACGACCCTGCCACGAGTCCTCGACCGTGACGGCGAACTCGGCGTGCTCCCCGTCGGCCAGCCGCGCGTAGCGGCCGATCGCGCGGATCTGCTCCGAATCGCCGCCCTGGTCGACCGCGACGAAGGCCATCTCGCGGTCGTAGTCGATCTGGGTGAAGCGGATCAGCTGCTCGAGCGCGAGCTCGCGCACCGGCGCGTGAAACCGCATGTACAGCGTCTGACCCGACAGGCGAGCCACGAAGCGTTGCTCGGCCTCGGCGTCCTCGGGGCGGATCGGGCGCAGCAGAAGGTCCGAGCCGTCGGAAAGCCGAATCGGCCGCTCGAGCGACTTCGGATACGGGTGGATCGCGAGGTGCGAATACGCGGCGTCGGGCGCAATCGGCCGGTCGTCCACCACCACGCGCGCGTCCAGGGCGATCACGCCCTGATCGTCGGCCAGCAGCGGATTGATGTCCAACTCGCGCAGACAAGGCAACTCGCAGGCGAGCTCCGATACGCGGAGCACCGCGTCGATCACGCGGTCCAGGTCGACCGCCGGCATCCCACGGAATGGGCCCAGCATTCGCGACACCCGGGTGCGATCGATCACGTCGGACGCCAGCATCTTGTTCAACGGCGGCAAGGCCAGTGCCGAATCGGATACGACTTCGACCGCGATCCCGCCCATGCCGAACGTCAGTACCGGCCCGCAAGATGGGTCGCGTGCGATGCCCACGATCAACTCGCGCCCGTTCGGACGCGAGATCATTTTCTGTACCAACACGCCGACGAAGCGCGCCTGCGGAGCGCGTTTCTCCACTCGCTCGCGAATCAATTCGAAGCCGAGCGCGACTTCGTCGCCCGTCTTCAGCGACAGCAGCACGCCTCCCACCTCGCTCTTGTGCGTGACACCGTCCGCGCGCACCTTCAACACCACTGGAAAGCCCATCTGCTCGGCAAGCTCGCGCGCCTGCTCCGCGCTGGTCGCCAGCCGTCCCTGTGCGACCTCGACGCCGCAGGCAGCCAGCATCGATTTGGCCTCGTCCTCGTTCAGCACGGTTCGCCCGGACTTGCGAGCGGCATCGACGATCTGTCGCGCAGTCGCAATGTCGAGCGGCCGACCTCCGGAGGGCGCTGGATCCACTGGCGGGGGCAACTGAAGTCGCAGGTGGCGGTTGCGGACGTGCTGGGCTCGGAATGAGAACATCTCCACTCCGACCTCGGGGCTGTACACGGTGGGCAGGCCAGCCTCCTTGAAGACGGATCGGCCCTTGACGGCGTCATCCTGCCCCAGCCAGGCCAGCACGACCGGTTTGTCGGTGGACTTGACCGGGGCGAGCAGCGCGCGTGCCGCGTCCTCGGCCGCTGCACGCAGCGTCGGGCAGAACAGCACGAGCACGCCGTCGTTGCCGGGATCGGCAGCGACGATCTCGAACGCGCGGGCCAGCCGCTGTGGGTCGGCATCGCCGATCACGTCGACCGGGTTGCCATGCGACCACGTGGGCGGCAGGACGGCTTCGAGGCTGGCGACAGTGGCGTCCGACAATCGCGCCAGCACGACGCCCTTGTCGGCCACGGCGTCAGCGGCCAGAACTCCCGGGCCACCCCCGTTCGTCACGATCGCAAGACGAGAGCCTTTGGGCATGCGCGCGCTGGCCAGCGCCTCGGACGCCGCGAACAGCTGGTCGTATTCCCAGATCCGGATGGCACCGCTACGGCGCAGGGCACTGTCCCACACCCGGTCGTTGCCGGCCATCGCGCCCGTGTGGCTCAGCGCTGCCTTGGAACCGATCGTATGGCGGCCCGCCTTCAACACGATCACCGGCTTGACGCTGGCCGCGGCTCGCACGGCGGACAGGAACCGGCGCGGGCTGTGCACGCCCTCCACGTACAGCGCGATGCTGCGAGTCTCCGGGTCCACCGCAAGGAAGTCGAGCAGTTCGGCGAACTCCACATCCGATCCGTCGCCGGTCGTAATGACCGACGAGAAACCGAAGCCGGCGGCCCACGCGTAGTCGAGCAGGGCGGCGGCCACCGCGCCCGACTGCGACACCAGCGCCACGCTGCCAGGGCGTGCCGAGGTGCGCGCGAAGGTCGCGTTCAGCCCGATCGACGGACGCATCAACCCGAGACAGTTCGGGCCTATCACACGTACGCGATTTCGGCGCGCTGCCTGGAGCATCTCGTCCTGCAGCTTCTGCCCGCTCGGGCCAACCTCGGCAAAGCCGGCCGACAGCACCAGCATGTTGGGCACGCCTCGGACACTCGCATCGGCCACCAACGCCGGCAGCGTACGCGCCGGCGTGACGACGATGGCCAGGTCCGGGGCCTGCGGCAGCGCCTGCAAGGACGGATAACACGGCTGGCCCTGGACGACCTTGTGCTTCGGGTTGACGGCGTCGACCCGACCCTTGAATCCGCCGGCCAGCACGTTGGCCAGAACGTCGCAGCCGAGCGCGCCGCCCCGTTCGGTGGCACCCACCACGGCGACCGAGCGAGGCGCCAACGCCGTCGTCAAGTAGTGTTCGTACAGCATTTGTTGCAAAGCACCATTTATAATTTCAGATGGACGTGAGGTGTTCTGTCATCATGGATTGCGCATCGCAACATTACACCCAACCGGCAAATCCCGTTTCGCGCGGCTCGGCAGCACAAGCACTTTAAATCGGCCTGCTGACCGCCGTCTGACGTTCAAATCCCATGGACTCATAGTGGAATTACCAAATCCTGGCGCGACACAATCGCACGATGAACGTCAACGGGGTCGCGTATCGCTCGATCTGGCCGATCGAGCAGCGGGCGGTAGGAATCATCGACCAGACCCGCCTGCCTTACGAGTTCTGCACACGGGAGCTGGCCGACTCACGCGCGGTTGCCGCGGCGATCGCTTCGATGCAGGTGCGTGGAGCGCCGCTGATTGGAGTGGCGGCCGCGTACGGCGTGGCGCTCGCCGCCCGGCAGAGCAGCAGCGAAACGGATCTCGAACAAGCCTGCCAGGAGCTTCTTGGCAGCCGCCCGACGGCGGTGAACCTGCGCTGGGCCGTGCAGAGGATGCGCGCGCGGCTGAGCGAACTGCCGCCCGATCAGCGCCGCGCCGCCGCCTGGCGCGAAGCCGATGCGATTGCGCAGGAGGATCTGGCAATCAACCGCGCCATCGGATCGCATGGGTCGGCACTCCTGACGCAGCGCCATGCGCAAACCGGGCGGCCCGTGAACGTATTGACCCACTGCAACGCCGGCTGGATCGCAACCGTGGATTTCGGCACCGCGCTCGCCTCCGTCTATCTGGCCCACGACGCGGGCGTGCCGGTGCACGTATGGGTCGACGAGACGCGCCCCCGCAACCAGGGCCTGTTGACCGCCTGGGAACTGGCTGCGCATGGCGTGCCGCACACGCTGATTGCGGACAACGCCGGTGGACACTTGATGCAGCACGGTAAGGTCGATCTCGTGATGGTTGGAGCCGATCGCGTAAGTCAGCGCGGCGACGTCTGCAACAAGATCGGAACCTACCTGAAGGCACTGGCCGCCCGCGAGAGCTCGGTGCCGTTCTACGTGGCGGTGCCTTCCCCGACCATCGACTGGCAATTGCGCGATGCGCTGCGCGAGACGCCGATCGAGGAGCGAGCCGGCTCGGAGCTGCGCATGGTGAATGGCCTTGATGCCAGCGGCCGGCGCGCGAGCGTCGAACAGGCACCGCCCGCAGTGCCGGTTGCCAACCCCGCGTTCGACGTGACGCCCGCTCACCTGGTGACCGGGCTGATCACGGAGCGCGGCGTCGTGCTGCCTGCCCAGCTCGCAACGCTCTTTCCCGATAAAAGCGCCGATAGAAGCGCCGATGGAGGCGCCGATGGAAGCGCCGATCGAGACGCAAGGCGATGACCGGGCGGCCGATGCAGTCTGAAACCGCAGGCATGAAACCACCGGCGCAAGGCATCGAGGACGG
>Ga0210394_10004044_pt1 | contig 17505 bp, 17 predicted proteins | sample IncBWC12MmetaG_FD_160121 | JGI IMG/M metagenome (GOLD analysis project Ga0210394, IMG submission 160121) | Forest soil microbial communities from Barre Woods Harvard Forest LTER site, Petersham, Massachusetts, United States - Inc-BW-C-12-M | ecosystem: Environmental > Terrestrial > Soil >... | reverse complement strand
AGGCCCAACACGGCAAAGCTCATGGCTAATCTCGTCATGATGTACTCCCCTCTTCCAAAAACGCGTTCCGCAACTCTCATTTGACCGCGGCATCGACCGCATCGCCAAGACGTTCGACGATCGTGTCGACTTGTTCCTTGTTCACGATGAACGGCGGCGCGATCAGAACGTGGTCGCCATTGACGCCGTCGATCGTGCCGCCCATCGGATAGACCATCAGGCCGCGCGCCATGGCTTCGCGCTTGATCAGCGCGTTGATCTTCAATTCCGCGGCAAAGGGCTTCTTGGAATCGCAATCGGAAACCAGTTCGACGCCGCGGAACAGACCGCGGCCGCGGATGTTGCCGACATGATGGTGGTTGGCAAAGCGCTCTTCCAGCCGCCGTTGCAGATGTCCGCCCATGGCCACGACATTGTCGAGCAGATGATCGCGGCTGATGACCTCCTGCACCGCAAGGCCTGCGGCCGCCGCCATCGGGTGGCCCATATAGGTATGGCCGTGCTGGAAGAAGCCCGAGCCTTTGGAAAAGGCCTCGAAGATCTTCTTGTTCAGCAGAACGGCGCCGACCGGCTGATAGCCGCCGCCGAGACCCTTGGCGATCGCCATCAAATCCGGCGCGATACCATCCTGTTCACACGCGTGCAGCGTCCCGGTGCGGCCCATGCCGCACATCACTTCATCGAGAATCAGCAGAACGCCGTGGCGGTCGCAAATGGCGCGAATGCGCTTGAAATAGTCGGCGACCGGCGGCACCGCGCCCGATGTCGCACCGACCACCGTCTCGGCCACGAAGGCGATCACCTGGTCGGCGCCGAGCGCGAGGATCTTGTCCTCCAGCCCCTGTGCGGCGCGCGCGGCGTAATCGGCATCGCTTTCGCCCGCCTTCTGCAAGCGATAGGCATAGCAGGGATCGATATGGTGGGTTTCGATCAACAGGGGGCGGAATTGGGCGCGGCGCCATTCGTTGCCGCCGGTGGCGAGCGCGCCCAGCGTGTTGCCATGATAGCTCTGACGGCGGGCGATGATATGCCGCCGCTGCGGCTCGCCCTTCTCGACGAAATACTGCCGCGCCATTTTCAGCGCGGCCTCGATCGCCTCCGATCCGCCGCTGACGAGATAAACGTGGTCGATTCCGTCGGGCGCGGTGTCGACCAGACGGTCGGCGAGTTGCTCTGCCACCTCGGTCGTGAAAAACCCGGTATGGGCATAGGCAAGCTGATCGAGCTGCTTGTGCAAGGCTGCAATGACGTCGGGATGGCCGTGCCCCAGACAGGACACCGCGGCGCCGCCGGAGGCGTCGATGTAGCTTTTGCCATCCTGATCGAATAGCTCGATGCCTTTGCCGCCCACCGCGACGGGCATTTTCGCATTGGCGGCGCGATGAAGGATATGGGTCATGATAGTTTCTTGCTTCTTGGCTTGAGATGCGTGTTCAGCGCGGCGAGATGTCCGTCCGAATGCCGAAGTGAAGCCAGCGCATCGTCGCCGCCGCGTCCGGCGATCACGGCGCCGAGCACCTCGGCAACGGCAAAGGCCGGCGCCATCGCGTGAAAGAATGACGGACTCTCGGTCGGAACGATGACGACATGCTCTGCGATCTGCGCCAGCGGCGCGACCTCGCTGTCGGTGATGGCAACGACGTCTATACCCCGTGCCACCGCGTATTCCGCAAGCTCGATGGTCAGGCGCGTATAAGGCATTACGCTCGCGACCAGCAGCACGTCCCTCGCCGTGGCGCGCGCCAGCGCATCGGAACCGGTGGCGCCGATGCCCTCGATGTGGATCGAGCGGTCGCCGACAAGGGTCAGCACGTAGTGAAGGTGCCAGGCGATCGAATGGCTCGATCGCAGTCCGAGGCAATAGATGCGGCGCGCGGAAGCCAGCGCCTTGGCGGCGCTGACGAGCCGCTCCAGGCCGGCAGGCGTTGCGAGCTGCGCAATCTGATTGCCGATCGACTTCAGCATGTCCGCTGCAAGCGCCTTGTCGCCCTTCAATTTTTGACTAATGACCTGGACGCCGGCCTTGCCGGCGAACCCAAGACCCCCGTCGCGCACGGCGGCGGCATAGAGCTCGCGCACCTCGTCGTAGCCGTCCATGCCGAGACGTTTCGCAAGCCGCGTCATGGTCGCCGGCTGTACGCCCGCCTGACGCGCCTGTTCGCGCATCGACAGCAGCGCCACATCGCGAGGGCGGTCGAGCACATAGCGCGCGCCCGCCTGCAGTTGCGCCGGCATATCGTCGAAGGTGCGAATGATGCGTTCGGTCAGAGGCCCATGGTCCATCGCCAATCCTAAGCCGCAATCTTTCGACTTTGCAACAATTGTTTCAAAAACTGACAGATTAATTCAATTGTATCGCGTATACCCCGTGAGCCTCCAGCTGATGCCTGCCCGACGCGGCACGGCATGATCAGGAAAACGGCAGCAACTTTAGAAAAGCTTGAGGAAGCACTGTGGTTTACGGTTATGCATGTCAGGACTGAGCGCGGTGCGCACCGAAACTTGACCGAAATCAACGTCTTCGCCTCGCGGCCGTTGTTCGATTACGGCTCGACAGCGATTATAGAAACCCTCTAAATAAGGTGCTCCCACTTTCGAGCCTTAAGCTCAATTCCAGGTTCCGACATGGACTACAGCCAATTCTTCCGCACCGCCCTCGACCGCCTTCATCACGAACGTCGGTATCGGGTCTTTGCCGATCTGGAGCGCATCGCCGGCCGGTTTCCCCATGCGGTGTGGCATTCGCCGAAGGGCACGCGCAATGTCGTGATCTGGTGCTCGAACGATTATCTCGGCATGGGCCAACATCCAAAAGTGGTGGGCGCGATGGTCGAGACCGCAACCCGCGTGGGCACCGGGGCCGGCGGCACCCGCAACATCGCGGGCACCCATCATCCGCTCGTGCAGCTCGAGCAGGAGCTCGCCGACCTGCACGGCAAGCAAGCCGCCCTTCTCTTCACCTCGGGCTATGTGTCCAATGAGACCGGCATTTCCACCATTGCCAAGCTCATTCCCAATTGCCTCATTCTTTCCGATGCGCTCAACCACAACTCGATGATCGAAGGCATTCGCCAGGCCGGCTGCGAGCGGCAAATATTCCGCCACAGCGACATGGTGCATCTGGAGGAACTGCTGCGCGCGGCGGGGCCCGACCGGCCGAAGCTGATCGCCTGCGAGAGCCTCTATTCGATGGACGGCGATATCGCGCCGCTCGCCAAGGTCTGCGACCTCGCCGAGAAATATGGCGCCATGACCTATGTCGACGAGGTGCATGCGGTCGGCATGTACGGCTCGCGCGGCGGCGGCATTGCCGAGCGTGACGGCGTGATGCATCGCATCGATATCCTGGAAGGCACGCTCGCCAAGGCTTTCGGCTGCCTCGGCGGCTATATCGCCGCAAGTTCCGAGATCATCGACGCGGTACGTTCCTACGCGCCCGGCTTTATTTTTACCACCGCCCTGCCGCCGGCGATCTGCTCGGCCGCAACCGCCGCCATCCGTCACCTGAAGGCATCAAACTGGGAGCGCGAGCGTCACCAGGACCGCGCCGCCCGCGTCAAGGCGATCCTGACCGCGGCCGGACTGCCGGTGATGTCGAGCGACACCCACATCGTGCCGCTGTTCGTCGGCGATCCCGAAAAATGCAAGCAGGCCTGCGACCTCCTCCTGGAGGCGCACAGTATCTACATCCAGCCGATCAACTATCCGACGGTCGCCAAAGGCACCGAGCGGTTGAGGATCACGCCCTCGCCCTATCACGACGACGCGCTGATCGATCAACTGGCGGAAGCCTTGTTGCAGGTCTGGGAACGGCTCGGCCTGCCGCTGCGCGAAAAATCGCTGGCAGCGGAATAAGCCACCTACCCTTTGCCGCTCGCTGCCGATGACGCGCCGATCATTTTGAGATGTTCGGCCTCCGTCATCTCGTCAGCAGGAAACATGCACTCGATGCGCAATTCCTGGGCGGCGATGGTTTGCGGCGTTCCGACCGTCGTCACCATCGAAAAGTAATTCAGCAAGCAATCGCCCCTGACGAAACCAATGGGTATCACCGGCATCGCGCTCAGGACGATCGGGTCTTTCCATTCGGCTTTCACGTCCGGATAGGCGAGCAGCGCCGTCAGCAATTGCCTGGTTCGCTCGTCGATCACGCGCCCCACGGATTCGCGGTAGACACGTTGAAACAAGCTCTTCGCCACGTCTTCCCAATTGGCGACGAACGGGCGCATTCCGTCCGGATCAAACATCAGATGCAACAGGTTGCGCGGTGCTGTCCGTGCTTCCACGTCAATAAAGCGGTTGAAAAAGCGCGGCGCCGCCTCGTTGGTCATGAGCACGTTCCAATAACGGTCCATCACCACGGCCGGGAAAGGCTCATGCTGGCGCAACATGCGCTCCAGCGCGCGGGTTACGCCTTGCATTTCCGGTCCATTCCACGCGCCCTCGGAATAGATCGGCGCATAGCCGGCTGCCAGCAACAGGGTGTTGCGCTCGCGAAGCGGAATATCGAGCGCCTGAGCAAGATCCAGCACGGTCTGGCGACCCGGAACGCTGCGCCCGCTTTCGATGAAACTGATCTGCCGTTGCGACAGGCCGGCGTCGAGCGACAGGTCGAACTGGCTTCTGCCACGCAGATCGCGCCAGTGCCGCAACAACAAACCCAGCTCATTCGCCGCGGGGCTTTTTTTGAGACTTGATGCAATCATCGGGTCCACATGGAGGGTAACAGTTGTGTGCGCATGGTCCGGTGCCAACCGAACCATGCACATCGTCGTCCGGTTCAGGCGGCAGCCCAGATCTGGGCCTTGAAGCGATCCTCGACCGGCGTTCCCGCCATGTTTCCAGCGGTCGCAGCCATCGTGGAAATCCCGATACCTGCGACAACCTCGAAAATCTGAACCTTGGAATAGCCCACTGAGGTGAACTTATCGATATCGGCTTCGGTCACATTGCCCCTCTTTTCGATAAGGGCTTTGGCCATTGCCGAAAGTGCGGCGTATTTTGCGTCCGCGGGCGGCTTTCCGCCGCGGATCGCCGTGACATCGCGTTCCGGCACGCCCTTCTGAAGGGCCATGGTGGAGTGAAACGCGACCGTCCATGGACACTTCAGCGCAACCGCGTTGGTGAGCAACAAGGCCTGCTTCTCTCCTTCGTTGAAGCTGCCGCCGTGAAAACTCGCAAAGCCGGCGAAGAATGCATTCATGAGAACAGGGCTCTCGGCCATCGTCGCGCCGACGTTGGGCACGAACCCGAATTTTTGCTTCAGCCCCTGCAACGGCTGTCTGGATTTTTCCGGCGCCGACTCGAGGGTGTGGACTACGAACCTTTGCATTTCCTGATTCCTTTCGCTTTCCGGGAGTCCTTCCCGGGACTGCTTTTCCACACCGCGCCTGATCGTTTCAATTACATGGCATGTAATAAGGAAGGGCGCGCTTCGCCCGGCCCGAAGAGACGGCCAAGCGGGATTCCGGGAGGGATGGCCTTGCCGGCAAAGCGTTAATTGCCGAACTTGCGGGAAATTCGCTGTCGCTTGAGCTGGCGCAAAGCGCTAGATTTCATCATTGGGGCCTGGGCCTCACAGGGAGTAAGCAGCGATGCTGCACGACTGGGGCGTGATCGCGGCCGCCTTCGGCTACATCGGGTTCCTGTTTTTCGTCGCAAGCTACGGCGACCGCCTGTCGCCGACGCAGCGCGGCCGCGCCAGTGCGTTGATCTATCCGCTGTCGCTCGCGATCTATTGCACGTCGTGGACCTTCTTCGGCTCGGTCGGCTTCGCCACCCGAACCAGCGTGGACTTTCTGGCGATCTATGTCGGCCCGATCCTGATGATCGGCCTTTGCACGCCGCTGCTGCGCCGCGTGATCAAGCTCGCCAAATCGCAAAACATTACGTCGATCGCCGATTTCATCGCCGCGCGATACGGCAAGAGCCAGGCGGTTGCCGTGACGGTGGCGCTGATCGCCATCATCGGTTCGGTTCCCTACATCGCCCTCCAGCTCAAAGCCGTTGCCTCCTCGCTCGAAACCATCCTGAGCGAGGATCAGGCGATCTCCTCGATCCCGCTTCTCGGCGATATCGCGCTGACGGCGACGCTGGCGATGGCGGCTTTCGCGGTCTTGTTCGGAACCCGCCAGGCCGATGCGACCGAACACCAGCACGGCTTGATGCTGGCGGTCGCTACCGAATCCATCGTCAAGCTCGTGGCCTTTCTCGCCGCGGGCGCCTTCGTCACTTTCTGGATGTTCTCGCCGCACGAACTGATCGAGCGCGCGATGAAAACGCCGGAAGCGGTACGCGCCATCGAATACGTGCCGTCGGCCGGCAATTTTCTCACCATGACGCTATTGTCGTTCTGCGCGATCATGCTGTTGCCGCGCCAATTCCATGTCAGCGTGGTCGAGAACTCCACGCCATCGGAAGTCAGCCGCGCGCGCTGGCTGTTCCCGCTTTATCTCGTGGCGATCAACCTGTTCGTGATCCCGATCGCACTCGCCGGGCTCATCACCTTTCCGTTCGGCGCGGTCGATCCCGACATGTACGTGCTGGCGCTGCCGGTGGAGGGAGACGCAGCCCTACTCAGCGTTGCGGTCTTCGTCGGAGGACTGTCGGCGGCGACCGCGATGGTGATCGTGGAAAGCGTTGCGCTTTCGATCATGGTCTCGAACGACATCATCATGCCGCTGGTGCTGCAGCGTGGGCGCGAATCCCGTGGCGGCCAGAAGGATTTTGGCCGCTTCCTGCTCGGCGCTCGCCGCTTTGCCATCTTCGCCATCATGGCGATGGCCTATTTCTACTACCGCGCGCTCGGCAATACCCAACTGGCGGCGATCGGTCTGTTGTCCTTTGCCGCGATTGCGCAGCTTGCACCCGCCTTCTTTGGCGGCCTGTTCTGGCAGCGCGCGACCGCGCGGGGCGCCATGGGAGGCATGCTGGTCGGCTTTGCCGTGTGGACCTACACGCTGTTCCTGCCGAGCTTCCTGGATGGCACGGCGGCCGGGCTGGAATTCTTGCAAAACGGCCCATTCGGAATCGAGATGCTGCGGCCGCAGGCGCTGTTCGGCGCCGATTTGCCGCAACTTCTGCACGGCGTGCTCTGGTCGCTGTCGCTCAATATTCTGGCCTATGTCGTGCTGTCGCTCTCGCGCCAGCCCTCCTCGATCGAACGCATGCAGGGGGACCTGTTCGCGCCTCACATGCTGACGCCGATGACGCCGACCTTCCGCCGCTGGCGTACCACGGTGACGGTACAGGACATTCAAAGCACGGTTGCGCAATATCTCGGGCCCGACCGCACCCGCCATTCCTTCGAGGCTTTTGCGGTTTCGCACAACGTCCACCTGACGCCGTCGGCGCCTGCGGATTTCGAATTGCTGCAGCATGCCGAACACCTGATTGCATCATCCATTGGAGCTGCATCCTCGCGCCTGGTGATGTCGCTTCTGTTGCGCAAGCGCACCGTCTCCGCCAAGGCCGCGCTCAAACTGCTCGACGACTCCCATGCCGCGCTGCATTTCAATCGCGAGATATTGCAAACCGCACTCAACCATGTGCGGCAGGGCATCGCCGTGTTCGACGCCGATTTGCAGCTGATCTGCTCCAACCGCCAGTTCGGCGACGTCCTTGGTTTGCCGCCGCACCTCATCCAGATCGGAATCCCCTTGAAGGAGATTCTCGAATACATGACGGCGATCAGCCCTTCCGGTCTTGCGGACAAGGAGCTTCTGACGGAACGGCGGCTTAAAGCCTATACCGCCGAGGGCGAACCGTATCTGGAGCGTCTGCCCGACCGGCATATGGTGATCGAGGTCCGTTCCAACCGGATGCCGGGCGGCGGCCTCGTCATCACCTTCTCCGACGTCACACCTTCCTTTGAGGCGGCCGAGGCGCTGGAGCGCGCGAACGCCACGCTGGAGAAGCGCGTCCGGGACCGTACCGAGGAGTTGACGCGCCTGAATTCGGAATTGGCGCTCGCGAAAAGCGCCGCCGAGGACGCCAGCATTTCGAAGACACGTTTTCTGGCGGCCGCCAGCCACGACATCCTGCAGCCGCTGAATGCGGCCAGGCTCTATGTGACAAGCCTCGTGGAACGCCAGAGCGGCGGAGAGGATTCCAGGCTGGTCGAAAACATCGACGATTCGCTGGAAGCGATTGAAGAGATTCTGGGCGCGTTGCTGGACATCTCGCGGCTCGATGCCGGCGCCATGACCACCTCGGTCACGAGTTTCAAGATCGGCGATCTGATGCGATCGCTGGAGATTGAATTTGCGCCGATCGCACGCGCCAAGGGACTGAAGCTGACCTTCGTGCCCTGCTCGCTGCCGGTGCAATCCGACCGTCTGCTATTGCGGCGGCTGTTGCAGAACCTGATCTCCAACGCGATCAAATATACCCCGCGCGGGCGCGTCCTGGTCGGGTGCCGGCGCAGCGGCCAATCGTTGCGGATCGGCATCTATGACACCGGCGTCGGCATTCCCGTTCTCAAGCGCGGTGAGATTTTCAAGGAATTTCACCGCCTCGAGCAGGGCGCGCGGATTGCGCGCGGCCTCGGGCTTGGGCTGTCGATCGTCGAGCGGCTCGCGCGCGTCCTCGGCCACGGCATCGCGCTCGATTCCAACGCCGGCGGCGGTTCCTTCTTTTCGGTCACGGTGCCGACGGCAAAGGCGATCAACCACACCGCCGCCGTCACCAGCGCCACGCCATTGTCGAGAACGCCGATGTCCGGCGCGCTGATCACCTGCATCGAAAACGATGCCGCCATCCTGGACGGCATGAAGACGCTTCTGAGCGGCTGGGATGCCGAGGTGATTGCGGTGGCGGATCCGGAATCCGCGATCGATGCGATCGAGGCCGCGGGCAAGCAAGTCACCGGCCTCCTGGTCGATTACCATCTCGACCGTGGCAACGGCATTGCTGCAATCCGCGATATCAGAAAGAAATTTGGCGAGGCGATTCCGGCCATCCTCATCACCGCCGACCGCAGCCCGCACGTCCGCGCGGCTGCGCGGGAGGAAAATATCGCGGTGCTGAACAAGCCGGTGAAGCCTGCCTCGCTGCGCGCTCTTCTTGGCCAGTGGCGCATTCAGCAGATGGTCGCAGCAGAGTAGGATCTACTCCACTAGTCGCCATTGGCCGCCGGCGATCTTCGCCGCCGCAATCACCGCCTGGGTGCGGCTTTCGACGCCGAGCTTTTGCAGGATCGCAGAGACATGCGCCTTGATGGTGGCCTCCGAAACGCCGAGTTCGTAGGCGATCTGCTTGTTGAGCAGACCTTCCGAGAGCATCATCAGCACCCGCACCTGCTGCGGCGTCAGCGTCACCAGGCGGTCGCGAAGGCGCATCAACTCCGGATCGGTCGCCGATGACAGGTCGGTGTCCGCGGGCACCCAGACATCGCCCCCCAGGACCTTCGTGATCGCATCGCGCAGCGTATCGACGCCGAAGCGTTTCGGGATGAATCCGGAGGCGCCGAAATCCAGCGACTGGCGGATGGTTCCATCGTCGCTGGCCGACACGATCACCACCGGGATGGCCGGAAATTGCGCCCGCAGATAAATCAATCCAGAGAAGCCCGAGATTCCAGGCATCGTCAAATCGAGCAAGACCAGGTCGACGTCGGAATCCAGGTCGAGCAGCGCGGTCAACTCTTCAAAACTTCCCGCCTCGTCGATTTTGGCCGACGCCACGACGCTCGCGACCGCCTGACGCAGCGCGTCGCGGAACAGCGGATGGTCATCGGCGATCACGAGGTGGGTGGCAGCAGCCGTCATCTATGTCTTGTGAAGGGCAAAACGCCCTCGCGCCATTGTGAGAAGCCAGTATCAATCAAATTGTCCTCCGGCCAACGACCGTAGGCAAGGGCACAATATTACCATGCGAAATGGCGGTTAATTCGAGCCACTTGTGCGTCGCAGCGGCGGAGCCGCCGGCCGCCTGATGGCGGCGGGCCGAAAGTCTTATTTGGATAGGTTTCACGGCAATGTTACCTTTACCACAACCTCGCGGCCCGGTTCGTCGGGCGCGCATGAGGACGAGCCAGCAACAGATTCTCGGGGAGTGCGAACAATGGCAATGGCAGCAACGGCGGGTAGCGAGCCCCGCAGCGGTGGCATGACGAAAGACGAACGCTTCGTCATTCTGGCTTCGTCGCTCGGTACCGTGTTCGAATGGTACGATTTCTATCTTTACGGATCGCTCGCCAGCATCATCGGTGCGCAATTCTTCTCGGCCTATCCGCCGGGCACGCGCGATATCTTTGCGCTGCTGGCCTTCGCCGCTGGCTTCCTGGTGCGCCCCTTCGGCGCCATCGTTTTCGGACGCGTCGGCGACATCGTCGGGCGCAAATACACCTTCCTCGTCACCATCATGATCATGGGTCTTTCGACCTTCATCGTTGGCCTGTTGCCGAACGCCGCGACGATCGGCTTTGCCGCACCGGTCATTCTGATCGGCTTGCGTCTGGCCCAGGGGCTGGCGCTTGGTGGCGAGTATGGCGGTGCCGCCACCTATGTGGCCGAACACGCGCCTCCCGGCAAACGCGGTTACTACACCTCGTTCATCCAGACCACGGCGACACTCGGCCTGTTTCTGTCGCTGCTGGTGATCCTGTTCACCCGCACCGCGATTGGCGAAACGGACTTCGCCGCCTGGGGCTGGCGCATTCCCTTCCTGGTGTCGGTGATCCTGTTGGGCGTATCGGTTTGGATCCGGCTGCGCTTGAATGAATCGCCGATCTTCCAGAAGATGAAGGACGAGGGCAAGTCCTCGAAGGCCCCGTTGACCGAAGCCTTCGCCAACTGGAGCAACGCCAAGATCGTCATCCTCGCGCTGATCGGCGCCACCATGGGACAGGGCGTGGTCTGGTATACGGGCCAGTTCTACGCGCTGTTCTTCCTGCAATCGATCCTGAAGGTCGACGGTTATACCGCCAATCTTCTGATTGCCTGGTCGCTGTTGTTCGGCACCGGCTTCTTCATCGTGTTCGGCGCACTGTCGGACAAGATCGGCCGCAAGCCGATCATCATGGCAGGCTGCCTGATCGCGGCGCTGACCTTCTTCCCGATCTTCCGAATGATCTCGACCAACGCCAACCCGGCGCTGGAAAAGGCCATCGAGGCGACCAAGGTCGAAGTCGTCGCCGATCCAGCCGGCTGCGGCGATCTGTTCAATCCGGTCGGCACCCGCGTGTTCACCGCGCCGTGCGACACCGCGCGCGCCTTCCTGGCCCAGTCGTCGGTCAAATATTCGACTACGGCTGGCCCTGCCGGCTCGGGCGTGAAGTTGACGTTCAACGGCAAGGACGTGCCCTACACTGACGCCAAGACCTCCAACCCCGCGATCACGGCGGCCATTGCCGCCGCGGGCTATCCGAAAGCTGGCGATGCGGGGATCATCAAGATGTCGAACCCGTTCGACATCTTCCGTCCGCAGGTGGCGGCGGTGATCGGACTGCTGTTCGTCCTGGTGATCTTCGTCACCATGGTTTACGGGCCGATCGCGGCTTTGCTGGTCGAACTGTTCCCGACCAAGATCCGCTACACCTCGATGTCGTTGCCCTATCACATCGGCAATGGCTGGTTCGGCGGATTGCTGCCCGCAACCTCGTTCGCGATCGTGGCCTCGACCGGCGATATCTATGCGGGACTTTGGTACCCGATCGTCTTCGCGACAATCACCGGGATCGTAGGCCTCCTGTTCTTGCCGGAGACCAAGGACGTCAACATTAACTGATCAACTTGGCCCCGACGGGGCCCCGACAAGACATCACAAGCCGGCCGCGGAGCGATCCGGGGCCGGTTTGTTTTTGGGTCTGATCATTGGAGAGCGGCCGTCCCGACAAATTGCACGACGACCTCGCGGACGTGCGCCCGCCTTCGATGCTCGATCAGATAGATCGCCTGCCACGTTCCCAGCATGAGCTTGCTCTGGATGAGGGGAATTTGCAGCGACGTCGCCGTCAGCATGGTTTTGACATGGGCGGGCATGTCATCGGCGCCTTCCGTATCGTGGCTCCATCCGGCGTTCTCCGGCGCAAGGCGATCGAGCGCGGCGGTCAAATCGGCCAGCACCGTCGGATCGGCATTCTCCTGGATCGTGAGCGAGGCCGAGGTGTGACGAATGAACAGCGTCACCTGGCCCTCGATCGCGTGCGCTTCCTTCACGAACTTCGCGACCTCCGCCGTGAGGTCGAAGAAGCCGCGCCCGGAAGTTTGAATGGTGAGCATCGAACTTGCGATCACATTCGCATTCGAGACGGACAAGCGAGAGCGCGAGAGGGATACCGGCGTCATAAACTCTGTCTCTCCGTCGTCCCCGCGAAAGCGGGGACCCATAACCACCGGCGTCGTTTGTCGTGAAAAGATATCGACATCGACCGCACAAAATCGATAGTCCGCGGCGTATGGGTCCCTGCTTGCCGCCTTCGCTAAAGCTTCGGCGCCCCACCGGCCTTGCCCCGGCGAAGCCTTGGCGTAGACGGGTCGCAGGGACGACTCAGATACCGTCAAATCTTGCCGCTGACGTCCTTCTGCATCCGATTGGCCATCTCGACCAGCCGCCGCCATGCCCGTTCGATGAACGACATCACCCGGTCCATATCGCGGTCGCTGGGCAACGGAATTTCGATTCTCCGCTCGCCTTCGGCAACCTTCGGCTCGGGCTTTTTCAGCGAGTCCGACTTTGGCAGCGCCTCGTCGGTCTTGCCCTCGACCGTCGGCGCGCGCGCCGCCAGCTCGACCTTCAGTTTTTCGAGCTCCGCTTTGGACTTTTCGTTCTCCGCCTGCAACCGGCCGATTTCCGCATCGAGCGCCGCACGCTCGTCAGGCGCTGCGTAACATGCCCAGCCCGCGCCGGAATTGTTGCAGGTCGAGACCGCGCCGGTGCGCGTATCCAGCCTGATCACGCCATCGGGGATCGGCGAGAGCGCATAACGGCCGTTCTCGCTGTCGGGCATCGATTGCGCGCCGGCACTGCCCGCTCCAGCAAGGATCGACATGGCGAGGACGATGGCTGATATCGGTGACGTCGCTCTGATCATGGGATGCTCCGCCTCAAAAGCCGCTTTTGAGTCTTTCGCCCCTGCCCTCAAACCTGCGAGCGGTAGGGCGCACGACCTGACTTCAATGCGTCCACCAGCAATTCGATCCGATCCTGACCCCAGAATACTTCGCCGTCCAGCACATAGGCCGGCGAGCCGAAGACGTCGGCGGCGAGCGCGTCCTGGCGATTCTGCTCGTAGACCTTTCCGATGTCGTCGTTTCCCGACCGTTCCACCAGCGCGCTTCCGGGCAGGCCGCATCCGTCGGCCAGCCGGATCAGTGTGGCCGCGTCGGCTAAATTGAGTTCGTCTTCCCATACGGCCGCAAAGGCCCGGCGCAGGAATGGATCGGGATCGTGACCGGCCTCGATCGCCGCGATCAAGAGGCCGTCGGCCAGTCGCGCGTGGAACGGCCAATTCGCCGGCTGAAGATGGAATTTAAGGCCGCGCTTTTCGCGCCAGCGCTGCAACTCGACCAGCCGATAGCGCTGCCTCACCGGATGACGCTTGGGAAGCGGCAGACCGCCGGTCTCGGAGAACAGATCGACCAGCACGACCGGCTTGTGATTGACCTTGAGATCGTGGGCCGCAACGACGTCGCGGAACAATTTGTGCCCGATATAGGCCCACGGAGATTGCAGCGAGAAATAGTAGTCGATCTGACGTGGCATGCGGTCTCCCGGGGCAGGCTGGCTTGGAAAATCTGGCTATCGCACGGTTATCCCCACAAACGCTACTAAGCCACGCAAGGCGGTTTGCGCTCGGATTTTTCGCCCACCCGGCAGTTATCTATTGCAGTGCGGCGACCAAGCGTTCCAACCGGATCGGGCTAACCCGAATAATCAAGTAATATCAAACAGCTATGCGGCTGTGACGCAATCTTGACTTGATTAATTGTGGTCAGTATGGTCCGCGCGGCTTTTGAGGGGTGTCGGGGCTTCGTTTTCATTTAACCGCAGCATCGTTTCGGGTCTTAGCTAGCATGGCGCAAGGCACGAATGACCGCGAAGATGGAAACCAGTCGTCCTCCGATGAGGCCGCGCTTTCCGCAAGGCTCGGAAATCTGAAGCACCGGTTGTCCGAAGTTCGGGGCAGCCGAAACATCAGGACTGACCAATCCGAAGCTGGAAGTGGAGACAGCAATGCCAGGGCGTCGGCGATGGCAATGGGTTTCCGCCTCTCATCGGAGTTGATCGCCGGCGTTCTCGTCGGAGGACTGATGGGCTGGGGTTTCGACCGTCTGTTGTCGACGTCACCTTTCGGGCTCATCGTGTTCGTGCTGGTCGGCTTCTCGGCCGGCGTCCTGAACGTGATCCGCTCGGCAGGTGTTGCTCCGGACAAGACCGGCCGTTAAGGAAGTGCCGGACGACGTGATTTGAAATGCCGGCGTGGCCGGCAACAGCTAGAGATGCCGCGCGGATGATCGATCCGATCGAACAGTTCCATATCGAAAAGCTCTTCACGATTGGCCATATCGGCAATCAGGAGATCGCCTTCACCAATTCCTCCGCCTACATGTTCGGTTCGGTGGCTTTGATTTCGCTGTTGATGATCGGCTCGGGCCGGCGCCTGGTGCCCGGGCGCATCCAGTCGGTCGCCGAGATCGCCTACGAATTCGTCGCCAACACCATTCGATCGAACGCCGGCAAGGACGGGATGAAGTTCTTCCCGCTCGTGTTCACGATTTTCATGTTGCTCGCCGTTTCGAACATGGTCGGCGTGATTCCCTACAGCTTCACGATCGCAAGCCACATCGTCGTCACGGCCGCACTGGCGTTTCTGGTGTTCTTCACCGTGCTGATCTACGGCTTCTACAAGAACGGCCTGAAGTTCTTCAAGCTGTTCGTGCCGTCTGGCATTCCTATCTTTATCCTGCCGCTGGTCGTGTTCATCGAGATTTTCTCGTTCTTCCTGCGGCCGGTCTCCCACTCGGTACGCTTGTTTGCGAACATGCTGGCGGGCCACATCGCGCTCGCGGTATTCGCAAGCTTCATTCCGCTGCTGGCGGGCCTGGGCATTGCCGGCTATTTCGGCGCCGTCCTGCCGCTCGGCATGGTCATGGCGCTGACCGCGCTCGAGCTGCTGGTCGCCTTCCTCCAGGCCTACGTCTTCACCATCCTCACCGTCATCTACATCAACGACGCTATCCATCCGGGCCACTGACCGGCCCGTCTCACCAAACCTCAAGAAGGAGTTCGTTTCATGGATCCGATTGCCGCGAAGTACATTGGCGCAGGTATTGCCTGCATCGGCATGGGTGGCGCCGGCGCCGGCGTGGGCATCATCTTCGGCAATTATCTTGCCGCTGCGGTCCGTAACCCGTCGGCCGCCCAGGGCCAGTTCGGCAACCTGATTTTCGGCTTCGCGGTGACCGAAGCGCTCGGCATCTTCTCGCTGCTGATCGCCCTGCTCCTGCTGTTCGCGCTCTGATCCATCGCGTACCCCGGTCGATCGACAGTCCGGGGTCGAATTTCGGCTAGCCGAACAGGAGAAGCCCGTGGCTGAAAGTCATGGCGGCCCAAAGGGCACGACAGCTCATACCGAGGCCGAGGGCGGTCACAAGGCGCCGTTCCCGCCGTTCCAGAAGGACACCTTTGCCTCGCAGCTGGTGTCGCTGGTGATTGCGTTCGTCGCGCTGTACGTGATCGTCTCGCGCATTGCGTTGCCGCGCGTCGGTGGCGTGCTCGACGACCGCCAGAACACGATCGAAGGCGATCTGGCGCAAGCCCAAAAGCTGAAGGATGAGTCGGACGGGGCGCTGAAGGCCTATGAAGCCGAGCTCGCCCAGGCGCGTTCCCGTGCGCAGGCGATCGGCGCCGAGACCCGCGAGAAGCTGAACGCGGCATCCGAAGCGGAGCGCAAGAGGCTGGAAGAGCGGCTGTCGCTCAAGCTTGCGGAAGCGGAAAAGACCATCGCCTCGACGCGAGAGGCGGCGATGCGCAACGTGCGGGGCATTGCCGCGGACGCTGCTGCCGCGATCGTACAACGGCTGACCGGCGTCGTTCCCGATGGCGGCTCGGTCGGACAGGCCGTTGACGCGTCCTTGAAGGGATAGACTAGATGTTCGCCGAACCGGAATTCTGGGTCGCCGTCGGTTTCGTCATTTTGATGGGCGTGTTCGCCTATCTGGGCGTCCACCGCACGGTGATCGCAGCACTCGACAAGCGCAGCGAGCGCATCAAGTCCGAGCTGGACGATGCCCGCCGCCTCAAACAGGAGGCGGCAAATCTGCTTGAGGAATACAAGGCCAAGCGCGCCTGCGCCGAGCGGGAGGCCCAGGACATCGTCGCCGCGGCAAAGGTCGATGCCGAACGTATCGCCTCAGAGGCCAAGACCAAGATGGAAGATTTTGTGGCCCGGCGGACCAAGACCGCCGAGAACAAGATCGCGCTGGCTGAAGCGCAGGCGTTGGCCGATGTGCGCGCAGCGGCGGCTAATGCTGCGGTGGCGGCCGCTTCCACTATCCTGACGCAGACGGTGAAGGGGCAGGTCGCCGAAGACCTGCTCGCCAAAGGCATCACCGAAGCCCGCGAAAAGCTGAACTGACGGTTTCCATTCCCTGGAAAGCAAAAGCCGGCGCGAGATAATTGCGCCGGCTTTTTTGCATCCGCGAAGGGCGCAAATTCTACCTGCGCCGTGACGATCTGGGCTCCGGCGTTACCGCCTGGGGATCGAAGCCGACATAGAAAACGAAGCTATCGCTGGTGAGGTTTGAAGGCATGTTGTAGGTCAGGTCTTCGCCGACCAGGCTGAACGGCGAGCTGCCGCCATCGGTCATCGATACCGTGGTCCGGTACACCTTCGTGGTGAGCACCCTCTCCTGGACGCCGGCCTGCACCACCGCGACGCGAAGCGGGATTTCAATCGTTGCCGGCGCGCCCGCCGGGCCGGCGATGACGCGGCCCTGAATGCCGATCCGGGCGAGAATCTGGCCGCCAGCCCGCCTGCAGTCACGTGCGGTCCGTGTGATCGTCGCCTGATAGTTTAGTTCGCTGGCAATGGGCTGTCTGCCGGGCGGCGCTACCGCGTAGGTGGACGCTCCAGCGCGAATCTTGACGACCGGGCAATCGGGCTCGGTGCCGTCGGACGGCGCCTCGGTTGAGACCTTTGAGCCGCCGAACAGCTGATCGAATCTCTCGCCGATCGTAGGTATCTCGGCGCTGGGAGGCGGCGCCGTGCTGAAGGGGTTGTTGATGTTGGAGCCATTGCAGCCCGTAAGCAGGGCCGTGGCGGCAAGCGTCAGCACGATGCACCTGCGGCCTGGTCTACCAGCCGCTATCGCTTGCCCGATCCACCCGTGCCGCATCAAGAAAAGTCCCCGTCAGAAAAATAGCCTTCGCTTTCAGCGGCGAACGCCTGGTGCTTATAGCAGCGCAATGGCGGCAAACCCAAGGCCTCTGTCATAATCTTGAAACAAGGTTATTAGCCGCGGAAATCCTCATGCAGCAGGCCAAACAGCAGGTGGTCCTGCC
>Ga0210394_10004043_pt1 | contig 17506 bp, 15 predicted proteins | sample IncBWC12MmetaG_FD_160121 | JGI IMG/M metagenome (GOLD analysis project Ga0210394, IMG submission 160121) | Forest soil microbial communities from Barre Woods Harvard Forest LTER site, Petersham, Massachusetts, United States - Inc-BW-C-12-M | ecosystem: Environmental > Terrestrial > Soil >... | reverse complement strand
CGATTGCGACCTTGTTGGCGAGCGGGCCCTTGATGCGGGCGCGCTCGCGCGAAAACGTCAGGAAATCGGATTCGCTCATGTCGAAATCGAGATAGAGCGGATCGAGCGAGATCAGGGTTGTCAGCAGCGTAGTCGGGCTGGTTGCGGCGCGGCTGCCCGCGACCAGGCTTCCGATCGAAACCTGGCGCGCGCCGATACGCCCGGTGAAGGGCGCGAGCACGCGGCAATATTCGAGATCGAGCTCGGCATCCCGCACCCGAGCCTTGGCGTCCTCGACCGCGGCGTGCGATGCATCCTGTTCGTTGGTGCGCTGGTCGACCGTCTCCTGGGTTGCGAAATCGTTGCGCTTGAGCGATTGCGCCCGCGAAAGCTGGTTGCTGGCGAGCGCCACGCGGGCGGTCGCGGTCTGCAATGCCGCTTTCGCCTGTTCCAGCCTGATCTCGTAGGGCCGGGGATCGATGACGAAGAGCAGGTCGCCCTTGTGGACGATCTGCCCGTCCTTGAAATGGATCTCGGTCAGCGTGCCGCCGACCTGCGCCCGCAGCTCGACCCGGTCGATCGCCGAGAACTGGCCAAGGAAGCCGGCCCTGACATCGACCTCGCGCCGCAACGGCTGGCTGACGGTCACGACCGGGGTGGGCGTCGGCGCCGCCGCGGCCTGGTTTCCGCGGTGGGGCGCAAGGCCGACCCAGGCGAGGAAGAGGCCAAGCGCTGCCGCGGCGCCGATGGCCATCGTCCTCCATCTCCACCGGCGCGGCGGCGCCATCGGTTCGTCCAGCCGTTCTCGTTCAAGCTTCGAAAAGTCGCTGATCTGATCCATGAGACTGTCCATAAGTCCTTGCTATACCGTCCGGAATTCGGTTGCGGCGATTCCGCGAACCGCGCGCGCCGGACGAGGGGTTGATGCCAAGTGGTTGCCATTCAAGTGGTGGAAAAGCTGCGTGCCGGGTTGATATCTGGAGGAAGCACTCCAATATGTTCGGCAGGACATAAACTCGGGGAGGCGCCGTTCAAGGATTTTTGGAGCGATGACACCAAAAATAATTACAGGGAAGAAAGGTGAGGAGGGCAAGCGTGGCCGGGGACGGCCCGCGGTGTTTGACCGCTCGGTTGCGCTGCAGGCGGCGGTGAAGCTGTTCTGGGAGCGCGGCTACGAGGGCACCTCGTTCGACGACCTGATATCAGCGATGGGGATCAGCGCGTCCAGCTTCTACAACTCGTTCGGCAGCAAGGAAGCGCTCTATTGCGAGGCGACGCGCTCCTATCTGGAGTGGTCGGGCCAATGGTTCTTCGCGATCCTCAATGACCCTTCGATCGATACCAGGACGGCCTTCGCGCGCCTGTTCGAGGCGACAGCGGAAGAGTTCACCCGCGGCGATCACCCGCCCGGCTGCATGATCTCGCTGGCGGGCACGCATTGCCCGCCGGGCCTGAGCAATATCCGCGACATGATGGCCGAGCATCGCGCCTTCTCCGAAAGCGCGATGGCGGCGCGCATCCGCAGAGGCGTGGCGGATGGCGACGTGCCCGAAGGCACCGACTGCGACATGCTGGCTGCCTATTACAGCGCCGTGGCGCGCGGCCTTGCGGTACAGGCGCGCGACGGGGCCTCGCGCGACAAGCTGGCCCAGATCGGTCGTCTCGCCATGAGCGCGTGGCCGGCAGGGAAGAGTGGACAGCCGTCGTCGCATCGACCTTGAATCCGACCCTGTCCGCGGCGGGCTCGCCGCGAGCCTGGAGACCCCAGACCGTCTTGGATTCCTTGAGGCAAAAACTATAGTACACCGCATGAAAACGTACGCGAACGTCGAACTCGACGCCGGCACCAAGACATTTGCCTCGGGCCTCCTGCCGGATTTGATAGCTGCGCTACGCTGCAGCCGTAAGGGCGACCTCGTGGCCGTGATCAGCGGCGATCCAGGCATCGGCCCCGAGCTCGAGGCATGGTGCCGCTTCACCCGCAACAGTTTGGTCGACACAGCGATCGAAGAAGGTCGCACCCGTTGGGTGCTCCGGTACGGAGAGGCTCCCGAGAGCGTCGGAGAAGATCGGCCTGTCGGCTCTCGCCTATGGCTTTACACCAACTTCGACTGCAACCTGAGCTGCGACTATTGTTGCGTGCGCTCGACACCCAAAGCTCCGCGGCGGGCTCTTGGTATTGAGCGAGTGCGACGGATCGCTATCGAGGCGGCGGAGCTCGGCGTAAGCGAAATTTTCGTGACCGGCGGTGAGCCATTTTTGCTGCCGAACATTGGCGAGATCCTTGTCGTGTGCGCCGCGGCGGCGCCGACTACGGTCCTCACCAACGGCATGCTGTTTGCCGGAAGCAGGCTCCAAACGCTGCGCTCGTTGCCACGCGAGCGCGTAACCTTGCAGATCAGCCTCGACAGTCCGACGCCGGAGCGCCACGAAAGTCATCGCGGAAAGGGGACATGGGCACGCGCCTGGAGGGGAATCGAGCGAGCCCGCGAAGAAGGATTCCGGGTGCGATTGGCGGCGACGGTGTCAACTGAGACGGAGGCTGAGGAATTCCGCAGCTTCCTTGACGCCCATCACGTTAGCGAGGAGAACCGCGTGATCAGGCGAATTGCCCTGCGAGGCTCCGCCACACAGGGTATCGCCTTGGCAAGGGCAGACCTGGTTCCCGAGGTGACGATTACGGCGGAAGGCGTGTTTTGGCATCCGGTCGGAGCCGAGGATAACGACCTGCTGGTCAGCCGCGATATCTTTCCACTCGCCGAATCCTTCGCAGCTGTGCGCCGCGCCTTCGATCGAGAACACGAGCATCAGCGTCGGTTGGCAACGATTTTCAATTGCGCCTGATAAATGGCGGACAGTGCGCTCGGGGCCGAAATCAGGTCTCAGCTCCTGGCCGCTAACTCAAAGGCCGTGTTAAAAAGCCTTGTTGCGCCGACGCTTCCCGCAACATGGCATACGCTTCAAGCTGCGGCGCTATCCATTGGCGCAGCCCTTCCGCCTCGAGCACGGGACGATGCGTCGGATTGTCGTAACTCATCCCGAACAGTGCCTTGGCAAACGCCTGCTCCAACGCGGGGTCGAGATCCGACCGGGCCGTGAACATGCAGTGATTATAGGGCCGCGAGGTCCAGATCTCGGTCAGCGCGCCTTCAGGCACCAGGCGCTCGGTACGCACGGTATTCCAGAATGGGCTGCCAATTGCTCCGGCATCGGCGCGGCCGTCGAGCACTGCGCGAACAACATCAACCTCGCTTGCGCCGGTGTCACCGTGCTTGCCGACGTCGCTGTTGAAGCGCAGCGTTCGGTAGTCCTTCCCTTCAGCCAGTCCCTCGCGCTGCAGAAAGTAAACCGGAAGGATTGCCGCATGGCCGCTGTCGCGGCTGCCGAGGGCCAGGGTGCGGCTTTTAAGATCGGCAAGCGTAGCGACCGGCCCCCCGGTTACCGCGACGATCCTGGTCGTCCAGCCCACATCAGTATCGCGCATCGCGATAGGTCGGCAACGGTGGTCGCTCCAGGCATCGGCCTGGATAAAGGCGAGGTTCGTATTCCAGCCGATGTCGATGCGCGGCAGCGGCTCGCCGGGCAAGGCCAGGAGGGCGGCGACCTGCGCCTCGTAGTTCAGAAACAGCACCACCTCGACGGGTAGACGCGCTTCCTCGTGAAAGTACCGTCGCATGCCTTCCCAGATACCAACCACCTTCGGATCATATGCGACGGCACCCACCCAGATCGTTCGGCTCATGATTGCTTCTCGCCCGTCAAATTCAATGCTCAAATGCGACCCGAGCGCTGCCAAGCGGCGCAGCACGCTCGTGCTCAGAACAGCGGCATTCCCAAAATGGCTTTGCCGATGAATTCGCGCAGAACATCGCCCGTCGGCGCCATAACGGCGCCCGCATGGGCATCGCGGAACAATCGCTCGATCGCCATATGCTTGGAAAACGCAGTGCCCCCGCACACCCGCATCGCCGCCGAGGTGACGGCGATAGCAACATCACCTGCCGACGCCTTGCTCTCGAGCACGCGCAGCATGGTGGTATCTCGGGGGCGCTCAAGGTGATCGACCAGATCGTCGATGCGCGCCGCAAGCCCATCAGTGTCGATCTGCATCGTGGCAAGCTGCGCGCGAAGCGTCGGCAGGCTCTCTCCAAGGGTCTGGCCCAAATGCTCGAAGCGAGCGCTCTTGAGATGAGCTGCGGTCTCCGCCACCGCGGCCCGGCAAAGGCCTAGCGCGACTGCCGACGTTCCGAGGTTGAACAGTGGAAGCACGATCTCCAGCATCGCCTTGAAGCCGGCGCCGTCGTCGGTCAGCTGGAGACCAGGCTCGACCTCGCAATCCTCGAGGATCATCGGCGCGGATGCGTTGGCGCGCATCCCGAAACCGTCCCATGGGCCGGCGACCGACAGTCCGGGCGTACCACTGGCGAAAAGGTAAAGGGTCGAATCGGTTGGACTCTTTCCTTCAGGAGCCAGGGCCGAGACAACATAGCTTTGCGCGTGACCGGCGCTGGTCACCCAGGATTTCCTGGCCGTGATGCACACGTTGCCGCCGTTGTGCTTCGCTCGCGAGATAGGTGTCCAGAAGTGGCTGCGCGATCCGGCTTCGCTGAATGCCAAGGTGGTCAGGTGTCGGCCGGCGGAAATGTCCTTTAGCGTCCGCGCGACCGTGGCACCCGGACGGGCCGCCGCGATCGTCGCGGTTGCGCTCATGTGCATCAAATAAACCATCGCGGCGGACGCGTCCGCTTCGGCGAGCGTCGCGATGACGGCGGCGAAGGTCCGCGGTCCGAGGGCCGGGCCACCCAACTCGGTGGGCAGCATGATCCCCAGCAATCCGGCCGGACCGAGTGCCGCGACTGCCTCGGACGAAAATCGACCGTCCCTGTCGCTTTGCCTGGCTGCCGGCGCGAGGATGCGATCGGCGATCTCCTTGGCATTCGAAACTGCGGTCTCGTGATTCATGACGAACCCTCGACAACAAGGCGCTGCGCTGATGCTACACGATCCACATCATCGGATCAACACGACCAGCTTCGGCCTTCAAGCTCTTGCCGACGGCCAACGGGTGCGGGCATCAACCGCCGCCTGGTGAATGTTATCCCTGTCGAATTGAATTGGCAGGATGTAGTCTGGTATATCGGAACCGCACCCGACATTGTTTCCGCGAAACCCAGCCGGCGATCGGCGCAATGGTCAAAAGGAAACTGATGGCAGTCGAAATGGAAGCCGCCGCGCTTTACGCGTTCGCGCAAGTCCGGCAAAAGCCCATCCTGTGTTTTGCCCATGTCACAAATCGAATGGAACGCGTCGACGGCGATCTTGAAAAGGGCGAAGCGGACGGTGGCCATGACGCGCTGCAATTAATCGCGGTCGCCGCCGATCGCCTGCCGTCCGCGCTCCTGCCGTGAGCGTCGTGGCGATCGGGATTATGTGCAAGGCGCCGCAGTCCGGCAGCTCGAAGACGCGGCTTGCGACGGCCATTGGCGTCGTTGCCGCATCGGAGCTGTCCGCCTGCTTTCTGCGCGACGTCGCCGCAGCCATCGAAGCGGTACCGGAGGCGCTCGGCAGGCGCGGCTATGGCGTCTATGCTCCGGCGGGAGCCGAACACATCATGCGGCAGCTGCTTCCGGCAGAGTTCGGACTGTTACTACAGGCCGGCGATGATCTCGGGTACGTGCTGTTAGGCGCGACGCGCGCTCTCCTGCTTGCCGGACACGACGGTGTCCTGCTCGTCAATGGCGACAGCCCGACCCTGCCATCTCGCTTGTTGGTACAGGCCATTGAAACCCTGCGCGAGCCGGGCGACCGGATGGTGCTCGGGCCGGCAAGCGACGGCGGCTATTACCTCATCGGACTGAAACGCCCGCACCGGCAGCTGTTCACTCAGATCGCATGGGGAACGGAAACCGTCGCTCGCAGCACATGCGAACGCGCCGCCGAAATCGGACTTGCCACGACGCTGCTTCCGGAATGGTACGATGTCGACGACCTCAAAACGTTGCGTTGGCTACAGGACGAACTGGCCGGCCATTCGACCCGCTTTCGTGGCGGCGGGTTCGCCGCGGCGAGCCGTGCCTTTCTCAAGGCCGCGCCGCAGATAAACCCATGAAGCCAATATCAGGGGCGAGTCGGTTCCGTCGACTGGCGTGCTCCGCCAACAACTTGCCTCCGCTTCATCTGTTGGCCGGCATCGGTGTTGTCCTGGTCGGTCTGACGCTGGTGACCCCCTTTGCCTTCGAGGCTGGCGGTGACAATGCTTTCATCGCTCTGACCATCCTCGCAGGTCTGCTCACGATCGTAGCGGCTCACCTTGCGGAGCGCGCACCACCCAAAGGCGCGCTATGGCTCGTCTTTGGAATTGCGATCTTTCTGAGAGCCCATGTGCTGCTATTCGATCCGCTTCTGTCCAGTGACATCTATCGCTATGTCTGGGATGGCAGGGTTCAGGCGGCCGGCATCAATCCCTACCGCTATTTCCCGGCCGATCAGGCGCTGGCGTTTCTGCGCGACGGGGCGATCTTTCCCCACATCAACCGGGCCGATAGCGCCGTCACCATCTATCCCCCGGTGGCGCAATTTTTCTTTTTCATGGTCACGCGGATCGGTGAAAGCGTGACCACGATGCGTCTGGCAATGCTGGGCTGCGAGTCCGTCACCGTTGCACTGATCACGCTCCTGCTACGGCGCATGAACCGCCCGGTGACGCGCGTGACCGCCTATCTCTGGCATCCGCTTCCCTTGTGGGAGATTGCCAATAGCGGCCATGTCGACGCGCTGATGGTTGCGCTGATGCTGCTGGGCCTGTGGGTTGCCCTGACCGGCCATGCTCTTCGCGGAGCCGTCTTGATCGCGTTTTCGGCGCTGGTCAAGCCAATTGCTGCGCCCGTGCTGGTGGGGATCTGGCGCCCGTGGGACCTCAAGATGCCGCTCGTCGTGATCGCCGCCGTCGCGCTTTGTTATGTTCCCTATTTATCCGTCGGTTGGGGGGTTCTCGGATTCCTGACCAAAGGCTATCTGACGGAAGAGGGGATCAGTGCCGGCAACGATCTCTGGCTGTTGTCGCTCTGGCGGCTTGTGTTTGGCGAGCATAAAGGTGATGTTGTCGCCTACGTCGTACTGGCCGCGCTGGTCCTCCTGTTCAAGGTGCTCTCCGTGGCCCGCCGCTCTCATCACACCATCGCGTCCAGTCTTGCTGATATCAACACGCTTTTACTCGTCGCTCTCTTGTTGTTGTCGCCCAACTATCCCTGGTATTTTCTGGTCATTACGCCGTTTGCCGCCCTGTGTGGCGCACCGCCAACGTGGGTCGTTTCGATCGGAGCACTCTTGTTGTCGGAACAACTCGATTGGGATTTCTACATTCCGAGAATGGTGACCAAATCAATTCTGTTCGGAGGTCTTTTGCTGGCTTGGGCCTTTACGGCCTGGAGGACCCGGATGCAGCGCACCGCAGACGCAGGGTTATCGCAATGAACCTTTCCGGCGAAGTGCCAGGCACTCACGCGCCCTTCGATCCGCGCCGCTATCACGAGTCGGTCACGGGCGGGCGCACCGAGGTCGCCCAGCGTCCGCCGGTCTGCCTTTATCTGGAAGTGACCAACCGCTGCAATCTCTTGTGCACCACCTGTCCTCGCACCTACGAGGAGCTCGAGCCGCCGGCGGACATGAGCTGGGACCTGTTCGCGTCGATTGTCGACCAGGTTCCCGATCTTGCGCGGGCGGTTCTGCATGGCGTCGGCGAGCCGATGCTGGTCGCGAACCTGCCTCGAATGGTAAGTTACCTGAAGGACCGCGGCGTTTACGTCCTGTTCAACACCAACGGAACGATGCTCGGTGAGCGCAACGGGCGTGCCCTGATCGACGCTGGGCTTGATGAGCTGCGTGTGTCGCTCGACGCGTCAAACCGCGAGAGCTTCAAGGCGATCCGTGGCAGGGATTATTTCGGCCGCATTATCCGCAACGTGCGCGCTTTTCGCGAGCTGCAGGAGCGAGAGGGACACACCAGGCCGCAGGTTTCTGTTTGGCTCACTGGCCTGAAAGAGACTGTCGAGCAGCTCCCGGCATTTGTGAAAGTTGCCGCGGAGATCGGTGTCAAGGAGGTCTATCTGCAACGGCTCGTGTTTTTCGCCGAATCCGCCATTGGCAAGGCGCAGCCGGATCAGGCCCTGTTCGAGCGCCTGACGCAGGAAGAGGCCATTTATCTAAAACAGGCCGAGGATCTGGCGCGCTCCCTTGGCGTGACCTTCAGCGCGTCGGGCGCAGCGACCGAGCCGGGGTTAAGTCTGAAGGGCAGCGGCGAGGGTTCGCCGTGGTCGCTTTGCCGGCGGCCGTGGTCGTTGATGTATTTCACGGCCAATGGCCGCGCCTTGCCGTGCTGTATCGCGCCGTTTTCGCAACATGGCTACGACAACTATACGCTCGGCCATGCCGGGCACCAGTCCTTGCGCGAAATCTGGAACGGGCCCGCGTATCGGGACTTTCGTGCGGCGCTGCTTTCGGACAAGCCGCCCAGGAGCTGCGCCAATTGCGGCTTGCGCTGGAGCCTGTGAACGAGGTGACCGTTGTCTCCGCGATCATTCCGTGCCTCGACGAGGAAACGGCGATTGGCCAGGTCGTGACCGCGGTGCTGGCGCAGAATGTGAGCGAAGTCATCGTTGTCGACGGGGGCTCGCGTGACCGTACCGCCGAGCGGGCAGGGGCGGCCGGCGCTCGCGTGATCGTCGAGCTGCGACGCGGCTACGGTCGTGCCATCCAGGCAGGCATCGCCGCTGTGCGCGATGACGCCGACATTCTCCTCTTCCTCGACGGCGACGGCAGCGATCCTGCGGAATTCATCCCTGATTTGGTGTCGCCGATCGTCGCCGGGCAGGCCGTCTTCGTTCTCGGCTCACGCGTGCGCGGGTCACGCCAGCCCGGCAGCCTGGCACCGCAGCAGCTCGTCGCGGCCCATGCTGGCAGGCTGCTCCTGCGCCTCACCTATGGCGCAAGCTTCACCGACCTGTCGCCGTTTCGCGCCATCCGGCGGGATGAACTCAGACGTCTCGGCATGCAGGAGGAGAGCTATGGCTGGAACCTGGAAATGCTGATGCGGGTCGCGGCTGCCCGCTTGCCGGCACTGGAGATCGCCGTCGGGCAGCGGCGCCGCATCGGCGGGGTATCGAAGGTCTCCGGCAATCTCATCGCCGGCGTCAAGGCGGCCTGGTCTATTTCGATAACGTTTGTTCGCCTCGCGCTTGAGCTACGAGCTTCTCACAGAGAATAGTTGCCGGGAGCGGTGATCAGCGAGTGCCGGCACGATCTCCGCAAGCAACGATGTCCCGGGGAGATTTTCGGCTGGCCTCGTCAGGTGGAGAAAACACTGCCAGGTATCCGCCGTCGCCTGCGAGTTGATGCGTGGCGATTTCGCGATAACCAACGGCGGACAGTTCGCAACGCAAGAGCTCAATCGGCGTGCCATGCTCCGGCGTCGGGCGCTCGAGGTCGACAATGCCGACCAGCGCGCCTCGCTTCAAGGCGGGCGCAAGATTGTAGAGGAAGGCATAGGGCTGGCTTATCTCGTGATACATGTGCACGAGGATGGCGGCATCCAGCGAGGACGCGGGCAGGCGCGGATCGTGTGGATCGCCCAGCGCGAATTTGACGTTTGTCAGCCCCAGGCGTTCCGTTCGCCTGGCGAGCTCGATGAGGTAATCCCGCGTGACGTCCTCGGCGACGACAGAGCCGGCGGGGCCGACGAGGCGCGAGAGGCGGACCGTGTGGTAGCCACTGCCTGCACCGATGTCGCCGACCGTCATGCCCGGCTTCAGTCCAAGATGACGGGCGATCTCACCGGACTCATTGAGAGAGTCGCGATGTTCCTCGGCGGAGCGGCTTGGGCTGACGATCTGCGCAACCGGGCGCTGAGGTGAAGGAAATTCCTTTGCAGGGGCTCCCGGCGGAGCCAGATAACCAATGTCAGCGGCATATGCGCAAGTCACGCCCAGCGCCACAAGAAGCGTCGCTGCGCGGGTCAGTGCCGTCATGTGCTCGTCTCTCGCGCAAACGATCGCGACTAGCCTGCGATGTTGAAGAACCAGCCAATAAGGCCCTTGCCGTCGCGCACGGCAGGGACTTGACGGCGCAACCAGGCATCAAGTCCGAGACTGCGGCCGGCGCCCTCGAGCGCGAACAGGAACATCAGCATGGCCAGGAACATGTACGTCCACGGCCACTCGGACGAATTGTCATAGAGGCCGAGCCAGAGCTGCAGCGAATAGGCGACGGCGAGCACGCCGACGAAGCGCACTGCGAGCCCGAGGATCATCGACACGGCGAATACGAGCTCGGCGAGAAAAACAATCGGTCCAAACACGCTCATGTGAGGCAACACGATATCCTTCAAGAAGGTGCGGTGAAGCTCGAACGCCGCGTTGGTCGATTCCTGTTCGGTCCAGTATTGCAAGCCATCGGACACCGGCAGCGGCAGTTTCCACAACATGCCCTGGAACCACATGCAGCCGATCAGGACCCGGACCAGCCAGATTCCAAAATGTCGGCCGGTACGTTGCGTCGGATCCTCCCGCCAATTCCGGATGGCGACTGCAGTGCTGACGAGCAGCAGCGCCCAGAACAGCGCCAGGATCAGAAAGCGCCAGTCTCCCTGATGGAGATAATCATTCGTTGTCGCGGTCAGGAAATGCCAGACATCGGTGAAGGGATTGGGCATGTGCGCGTGCTCCAGGAATCGAACAGTCATTATACGTATCGGTTGATGGAATCGTTACATTGCAAATCGGTTAGCTGACAAGGCGCACCGCAGCGCTGGCAGATAGCGGTGCGCCTTAGCCTTCATCGTTCAAGAGCTCGAACGAATTCCTCCGACGGTTATTGCGCGTTGATCCATTTTTCCGATCCCGTCAGCTTGACCGACACATCCAAAAAGGAAATGTGCAAGGGACTTCCGTCCCGCGTCCCGGTGTGTTCAGTTGAGACGAGGAGTGGGCCAGCCTTCTTGTAGCCCACCCACGTTGCCATCACGACGTGAGGAGGCGGGTTGGGAGCGCCGCGGCGGTAGACGATCTGCTCGATTCGGTGGTCGGGGCCAACATAGAGTTCCCAAGTGTCGCTGGGCTGATAGCCGTCCGAAGGGTATTTCACCACGACACGTTCAGCGGAACCGTCACCCAGGGGGAGTTTCTGCTTGCCCTCATCGGTCACGGCCGCGCCGTCCCATATGACGTGGAGCGGGAGCAGCAACCAATACTGATCGTTGGCGAAGTCCTTATCGATTTCCTTAACGGCATCGCTTTGGCTGCTGATCTGCGAGCGCTTATAGCTCGCCTTTACCGGCTTGCCTTCCTTGTCTTTCCCTTCGTAAGAGACCGTATCGGCCTTCGGGCTCCATTCCCATATGCGAACAATTTTGCCATCGCCAGCATTCCATGTGTAGCGGATTGCCTCGATTTGCCCAAACGAATCAAGGCCGTAGGTCTTGGCCACCTGTTCGGCAATCGGCGGGCGCTGTTGTGCCCGGGAAGTCGCGGGGAGGATCAACAGCATGCTGAAGGCCAAAAGGCGGATCACATCGAGTGGGCTCATTTCTTTGCGTGCCTGAGTACTGCTCATGTCGAGCTCCTTAGGTTTGGGTGCAACTGCATCGATCGAACTGAGGCTCGGTTGCCCGATAACATTCGCGCAGAAGCCCGGATTTTTCCAGTTAATGTTAGAGGCCGTTAGCGTTGCAGCCGCAATTTCCTTTTCATGGAACAGGGCTTGCCGGCCCGCGGGCGCCAGGGATGGAGTTGCTATGGTGCGAAACCTGCGATTGACCTAAAATGCGGCCGACGTGCGCTTTGAAGATGCCGGCGGATACGCAGGGCATCGGCGTTGGCCAGCGCTTGCGATCATCAAGCGAGCTTGATCAGTAAATCTGGTGGCGCGCGCTCGTTGAGATTGGCTGCTCGGGCGCAGTAAGGCAAGTAATCAAGTAATGAAGACGCCGGACGGGGATGCCCGACATGGAAGCTGGATCGGCGCGGCAAGTGGCCGCCGTCAGAACATGTCGATCGTCACCGTCGTCCTGATTCTTTGCCTGGTCGCGGGCGTGCATTTGGCGTTCTGGGGTCTGGCAGAGCCACGTACGACTGCGGCACTGGTCGAGGAGAAGCTGCCGAGCGTCTCGTACAACCGATTTGCCAAACCATCCTCGGTGGATTTGGCACTGTCCGAGGGGCAGATCCGCGCCGATCTCACCGCGATTTCCAAACAGGCAAAGGCGATACGCACCTACGCTTCGACCAAAGGCCTGGAGCGCGTTCCGGAGATCGCGGCGGAATTCGGGCTCGCGGTCACGCTTGGCATCTGGATCGACAAGGACGAAGCTCGAAACGAGCGTGAGATCGCGACCGCTCTCGATTTGGCGCGGCGCTACCCCAATGTCACTCGCCTGGTCGTGGGCAATGAGACGTTCTTTCGGCATGAACACACCGCGGCCGAACTTGCTGAAATCGTCCGCCGTGTGAAGCGAGACAGTCCGGTGCCCGTGGCGACCGCCGACCACTGGAGGACATTTCTCGATCATCCGGAGCTTGTTGACGCTGTGGACCAGGTCTTCGCCCATATCATTCCTTATTGGGAAGGCTTGTCCAGGAAAACCGCCGTCGAGGGATCGCTCGCGATCTACGACAAGCTGCGCGCGGCCTATCCGGGCAAGAAAATCGTCGTCGGCGAATTTGGCTGGCCGAGCGCGGGGCACAATTTTGAGCGCGCGGTCCCGGGTCCGTTCAGCCAGGCCGGCTTGCTGCGCGACTTCGTTGCGGAGGCCAACGTCCTTGGCATCGACTACAATATTGTCGAGGCGATCGATCAACCGGAAAAACTTTTCGAGGGCAATGTCGGCCCCTATTGGGGTATCCTCGATGCGTCGTTGCGGCCCAAATTTGCGTGGACGGGACCGCTCGTCGACACCGACTACTGGAAGGCGGCTATGCTCGCCGTCCTCATTGGCTCTTTTTTGTCGATCTCGATTCTGGCGCTCCCGGGAGCGACCGTTGGCCAGGCAACGGTGCTTGCCGGCGCCGACCATTTGATCGGCGACTGGTGCGCAGGCGTGCAGGTGTACTGGCACGACCACTACCTCTTGCATGGCGAGATGATCACCTTTGCGATCGCGCTTCCGCTGTTGGGTCTGTTGGCCCCGATTGTACTGTTCCGGGTGCACGAGATGGCAACCGTCGCTCTCGGGCGCGAGCCCGGGCGGCTGTTGAATTTGCTCTCTCCGGGGCTGGGCACGCGCACGCCGAAAGTCTCGGTTCACATTCCCGCCTATCGGGAGCCGCCGGAAATGCTGCTGCGTACCATCGACTCGGTGGCGCGGCTCGACTACCCGGATTTTGAGTGTGTGGTCGTCATCAATAACACGCCCGATCCGGCGTTCTGGGAGCCGATCGAGAGACGCTGCCGCGAGCTTGGCCCGCGCTTCAAATTTGTTTGCGTCCAGAACCTTGAGGGATTCAAGGCCGCAGCGCTGCGGATCGCGATGGCGCAGACCGCTGCCGATGCCGAGATCATCGGCGTCATCGACGCCGACTATGTTGTTGATCCACGATGGCTCAAGGATCTGGTCCCTGGCTTCGCCGATCCGGAGGTCGGACTTATCCAGGCGCCGCAGGATCATCGTGATGGCTGCCGCAGCTCTATACACGCCGCCATGAACGCCGAATATGCGGGCTTTTTTGATATCGGCATGGTCGAGCGCAACGAGGTGAACGCCATCATCGTCCACGGCACGATGTGCCTGATCCGTCGCACCGCAATGGACGCCGCCGGGGGCTGGTCAAGCGACACGATCTGCGAGGACAGCGACCTCGGACTAACAATCCTGGAGCTTGGGTGGCGCGCCCACTACACCAACCGCCGCTACGGCTGGGGATTGCTGCCGCAAGACTATCTTGCCTTCAAGACCCAGCGGGCGCGTTGGGCTGGTGGTGCCGTGCAGATCGTGAAGAAGCACTGGCGGCGGTTCCTGCCCGGCATGAGCCTGCTCGACCACGATCAGAAGCGCGAATTCGCATTCGGCTGGCTCAGCTGGTTCGGGGCCGAAATCGTCGCCGTCGCGGCCGCGCTGCTCAATCTGATCTGGGTGCCGTTTGTTGCCTTCAAAGTCGTCGCGATCCCGGATCCGCTGCTGATGCTGCCAATTGTTGCTGCCTTCCTGGTATCGATTCTCCATTTCGTTAGCGCATACCGAACGCGCGTTGCAATTCCGTACCGGCAAATGCTTGGCGCCATGGTGGTGTTCATGTCGGTCCAGTGGACGGTCGCGAGTGCAGCCTTTAAAGCCGCGCTTCCGGCACGAAAAAGCTATTTCCATCGTACCCGCAAGGGCGGGGGCGGCATCGTTCACGTCCGTTTTACGGCGATACCCGAAGCCGTGATTGGCGCGCTGCTGGTCGCGGGCGGCATCACGGTGTTTGCGACGAATTTTTACCGGCTTGTCGAGACTGACTTGTTCGCCGCAATCCTGATCATCCAGAGCCTGCCATTTTTGTCGGCGGTTGCGATAGAGGGGTTAGAGCGCCTTAGCGAAGCCGGGAACAACAAGCCCAGTCTGCCCTGTTGAAGTCGTTCCGACTTTCCGGATCGTGCGCTCGACATCCCGCGCGCCGCGCGGTGCCCCGCGTCGCTTTCGCCACGTGTTTGTTCGTGCGGCTACAATCGCAACCATCTTTTCCATGGCTGAAATGGCGCCGTAGCGCAGCCCATTCAACTTGGCGGTCTCACATCGGCAACTGGAGACCACCAATGAAGATGACCCCAATTTGTGCTTTGACGCACCAGGCGCAAACTCGGCCAAAAAGTGCGGCATTTGTTTTTCACGGAGAAGTGTGGACTTACGAGCGGCTTGCGGCCGAGGCCGAAAGCCTGGCGCGCGGGCTCGCGGGGCGCGGCGTTGGACCGGGCGATCGCGTCGCCCTTCACATGATGAACCGGCCCGAGATGATCGTCGCCTATTACGCCTGCTTTCAATTGGGAGCCATCGCTGCACCTTTGCGAACCGCGTTCAAATTCGCCGAACTCGCTCCAATTCTGCAGCGACTGAAACCGGCGCTCTACCTTGGCGAAACAGGCCTTTACGACAATGTCGTCCCGGTTGACGCCTCAATCCTGGGGCCAGACAAGCGCTTTGTCGTCAACGGGACCTTCGAAGATCACGGGGTCCAGCCGTGGGAAGCGTTATTCGACGCTGCCGCCAACGAGAGTTTGCTGGTCCCGCCCGTGTCTTACAAACCCGCTGTGCTTATCATCACATCCGGGACGACCGGCCAACCCAAATTCGTCGTTCATACGCCTGCAACGCTGTCGGAGACGACAGAGCTGATCGTCAGCAATTGGGGATTGTCAGCCGACGATGTCATGATTGAGCCCTTGCCCATGGCGCACATGAGCGGAATCATCACCCTTCTGTCCTTTATTCAGTTCGGTGTCCCGTTCGTCTTGCTCGAAAGCTTTGACGCTAACACCGTCCTCGACACGATCGAGCGCCATCGTTGCACCTGGTTGATCGGTTTTCCGGCGCAATATGCGGCATTGCTCGAGTGCCAGCGAGCTCGGCCGCGCAATCTGACTTCCCTGAGGATTTGCCTGACCGGAGCAGATGTCTGCCCGATCGGCCTGCAGGAGCGAGTCACTTCGACATTCGGCGCACCGCTTTGCAACGTCTGGGGTGCAACGGAATCCGTTGGATCGCTGACCTTCGGTCTGCAACCGGGGCCGGTCGTCCGGATCGTGAAGGGCGCGCTGATTCGATTGATCGATGAAAATGGTGCTGAAGTCGCCGACGGTAAGATCGGGGAGCTCCTGATCCGCGGAACAAATGTTTTCGAGGGTTACTGGAACGATCCTCAAGCCACAGCGGCAAGCCTCAAGGGTGGCTGGTACCATACTGGCGATCTGATGCGGCGCGGCGAGGGCGATGAACTCTGGTTCGTATCGCGCAAGAAGGACATCATCATCCGCGGCGGCACCAACATCTCGCCTGTCGAAGTGGAGCAGGCGCTGGTCGCCTGTCATCCCGCGGTCGAAGAAGCCGCTGTGATAGGTACGCCTGACGTTGTTCTGGGTCAACGCGTGCTCGGCTTTGTCAAACTCGCTGCCGGGACGAGCGACACAATTGTTTCCGAAATCATCCGCAACCTCGCAACGCGGCTCGCATCGTACAAAGTCCCCGAAAGTCTTCACGTACTCGACGAATTGCCCCGCAATGCGCTGAGCAAGGTCGATCGCAACATGTTGCAGGCCATGGCAGCCAGCACCGACAAGGCTCGCCTGCCGCAAACGATCGTCGCGCCTTCGCAACCGAAACGGCTCGGCGAACGGTTGGGTCGGCGCGTTGCCGCTCGGAATAGATAGAGCGTTCTACACAAAAATCTCGCGTGAACGGAACGGCAGGTGCGGGAGGCGACCTCAGACGTCGGCCCGTACCGGAAATAACGACTTGCGCCAATTTCAGGAGATCCATCATGCGAAATTTAATCCGCTCAGTAGCATTGCTGGCTGTTCTCGGCAGCAGGGTATCGATCGCGCAGACCACAGGAAGCGCGAGATCGCCGGTCGGGCTCGCAAATCAGACCGTGTCCTCATGGCATGGGCAGGACTCCCGATCGATCCACGGCGCGCCAATCGGCCACCGCCAACCACGCACAAGTGACGTTCTCTCCGAGAACTCCGGGGCTATCGAACGTCTCAGCGCGGAGGACGCCGCGGCTGACCGCAAGCTCAATATTTGTCGCGGCTGCTGAAGCGATCGCGCGTCTGCCAGGATGCCAAAAGCCAACGTTACCAGGACGCACCAGCATACCGACGCGGTGCCGAGGTGATCGCTGTGCGAATCAAGGTTAGCCGTTGCGATGCCACCAGGGCGTTACAACTGTAACCATTTGATGCCCTTTCGCAGTTGAGGCGTAACTGCAATCCAATAGTCCTCATCGCCGAAGGCCTCGAGCCGCGCATTGCGCAGCGCAGCTGCGTCGAGGGTGGAGTATTTCGATGCGCCGCGCGTTGTCGCGGCCTTCTTCGAGGAGTCGGCGGCTTGATGCGCGGCAGCTGCCTTGGCGGACAAAGCCCGAAAATTACAAAATGGGCAACTCTGCATCAAATTTCATCACGTTCCCGAGACTGAACCGAATATGCCGCAGAAAAACCAAGTCGAAGCCTTTTATTGCGGTGGTCCAATAGACGCATCTGCTGCGCCGCCGCGCGCTGCTCGGCACAGGCCAGCCTCTCGGTGAGATCGCCTATGCCTGCGGCTTTCGCGAATACGCGCATTTTCGCACGAAAGTTTCGCCATCATTTCGGTTATGCGCCGGGGGCCCATGCCGGACATAATCAAACGGCCGGCGATCGAACAGTGCGCGCCGGTACCGGCGAAAGTGCGCTGTTGGCTCATGACGCCCGACCACCGGCAGCCTAGGTTCGGCCCATGTGACGATCGTCTAGTTCCTGGTTGAAGTTATAATTCAGATACCGCGGCCAATTGGCAACGAAAAAG
>Ga0210394_10004042_pt1 | contig 17507 bp, 10 predicted proteins | sample IncBWC12MmetaG_FD_160121 | JGI IMG/M metagenome (GOLD analysis project Ga0210394, IMG submission 160121) | Forest soil microbial communities from Barre Woods Harvard Forest LTER site, Petersham, Massachusetts, United States - Inc-BW-C-12-M | ecosystem: Environmental > Terrestrial > Soil >... | reverse complement strand
CAGCGAAGTGGAACAGGGTCACGCTCCGTGATTGCAGACAGTGGCTTCACCTTCGGCGGCCTGCGCCCGCGAAGCAACAATATCTCCGTCGATGGGCTCGACAACAACGATGAATATACCGGTTCGAGCCGTACCGAACTTTCGCCTGAGGATGTCCAGGAATATCAGGTGGTGAACAATGGGCTGTCGGCCGAATATGGCGGCGCTTCAGGCGGCTCGATCAACGTAGTGACGCGCACAGGTGCAAACGTTATTCACGGCGACGGCTACATCTACATCCAAAATGCCGCGCTCAACGCACAAGATCCCTTCCAGACCACGCCCGGCAAACCAGATTTCCGGCGCTATCGCGCAGGGTCTTCCATGGGCGGGCCCATCGTCAAGAACCGCACGTTCTTTCATGCGGCTTTTGAGCAGGAAAGTAATCGTGGCCAAATCGGCTCCGACATCGATCCCTCATTAGCCGCAGCCATTAACAATTTCCTGGCGACTGGCGCCTTTCCCGGATTGAAGACCCGGCAGATTATTACCGGCTTTTCTCCGATCGCGCGAGCGGAAACCGAAGCATCGGGAAAGGTCAACCACCAGATAAATTCGAAGAACTCCCTGATGCTGCGCTACGCCTTCACCAATAACCGCGTAGCAGGCGATGCCTTCAACACGACGAGTCTCCAGGACGCGAGCACCCGGGGAAGCAGCTTCATTTCCGACAATGATGTAGCTGGTTCCCTGGTTTCCGTCTTCGGGTCCGGAGGTGTTGGCGACTTACGTTTCCAGGCGGCAACACGCCACGCAGTCTTAGGGACGAACAACACGGCAGGCCCGGGCATCGACATCGTAGGACTTGTGGATTTTGGGCAGCCGTATGCCGGCAACACTAATCGCAGGGAGAACCAGTACCAAGCGAGCTACACCTACATTCGAACCAAAGGCCGCCATCTATGGAAGGTTGGCGGCACGGTGAATCGTGTCAGCTTGCGCGCGACCGTGTTGGACGGCTTCGGGGGACTCTACCTTTTCGGAGACTTGGCTGACTTCTTTGCAGGCAGCCCGGATTCCTTCCGGCAGGCGTTCGGCAATCCTGGCACGAATTACGCCGTAACAAGTTACGGGGCCTTCGTCCAAGACCATATTTCCTTGTTGCCGCACCTGACCATGGATGTCGGCTTGCGATATGACTTCGAGCACTTGCCCGCGGGTTTTAACGAAGACAGCAACAACGTTAGCCCGCGCATTGGCCTGGCATTTAGTCCCACGGCCCGATGGGTGCTGCGCGCGGGTTATGGAATTTTTTACGACCGCGAGATCCTTGCGAACCTGAATCGCGCCATTGAAGAAAACAGCGTGAGCGGATTTGAGCAGGTAGCGAACGGAAACTTGGCGGCAAATCTCTTCCAGCGAGCCGGCGGAGGATCACTGATTTCACCTGCGGCGGGCATTGCGGCGTCGATTTTTCGTCCGGATCCGCGCATGGCAACGCCATACAGCCAGCAGGCCAGCCTTGGCGCGGAATATCTCATCGCTCCTAACCTCAGCGCCAGCATTAACTACTTGTTTGTGCGAGGCGTGAAACTTCCGCGCACGGTCAACGTCAACCTTCTGCCACCCGTTGTGCTCACTCTTCAGAATGCCGCGAGTCTCGGGGTGCCGAATCCTACGCCGCGACAAATCGGAGGCGAAGTTTTTGGTCCCGGGCGCGGCAATCCAGCCTTCAACGACATCTTCTTGTTGGAAAATTCAGCCAGTTCTACCTATAACGGCCTCACGGCTTCGTTTACGCGAAGGATGTCCAAAGGGTTGGAGCTCATGGGAAGTTACACGCTCTCGAAGACTGTCGACGACGCCTCGGATTTCGACGAACAGCCGCAGAACCCATTCGACCTGCGCGCCGAACATGCTCTCTCAAGCCAGCATCAAGAGCAGAGATTTGCCTTTAACGGGCTTTGGAATTTGCCCATTCCAGGACAAATTGAACTCGTACCGATTATTATTGTGGGAACCGGCCGTCCAATCGATCCACTGGTCGGCCTCGATGCAAACCGCAGCGACGCTTTCCCACTCTCTGCGCGGCCGTTAGGGTTCGGGCGCAATTCCTTACAGACGCCACGAACGACAAATGTGGACTTTGGTGTGGTCAAGACGATTCAGTTTGGCGAATACCGTCACCTGGATCTAATCGCACAGTTCTTTAACCTCTTCAACCATGTAAGCGCTACCGCAATCAACCCTTTTTTCGGCACAGGTGCCATTGCGCTTCCTACCTTTGGCCAGCCAATCGAAGGTGTCATTCCCCGACAAATCCAATTCGCCGCAAATTTCGAGTACTAGAAAGCGCCCGGCCGGTTGGGCCGAAGACACCAGCACAATTCTGAGTGTATGGTCGGCTACTCGGAAATAATCGCGATCAAAGCGGGCGGCTAATCTCGCCAATTACTCCAAAAAACGTGCTGCCGGCGCGGCGAACCCGCACAGGCAGGAGTGCCTGTGCCACCAATGCACTCGCGGCTGAAGATTCGACACCGCGCTCGGCGATTTGCGTAACTGGGGTTTGGGGGTGATACGTGAAGACAAACGCTCTGATCATTCGTGCGCAACGGAAGGGCGGCGGGTAAAGGCGCGGCTACAATAAAGGCAAAAATAAAAAGCAGATTCCTCGTCGCGATGCTCCTCGGAGTGACAGCGGAAGCTAACGAGTGCGAAAAGCCTCCCTTCGAGACTCCCTTCGATCCGCTGCGCGTCTCTCTGGGCAAGCAGGGCCCCGCAACTTCTTTTGTTGTGGCGTGCGCCTCGCGCTGGTCGCGGGCGCCCTGGGCTACAAAGGATCGACCCTCGACGCTCACGGGGGCTGCAGCACCCATAGAAAGCCAAAGAGAGATTCTTCGACTTCGTGGCTGCGCGGCCGCTTTTGTTAACGCGCGAAAGCTCCTGATGCCCATGACTTTCGCGCGAAGAGCGGCCAACGAAAATGCGCGCGCCACTTCGCTCAGAATGACACTTTGCGCGCATGGCGGCCTCGTGATGACAGCGAAATAGAAACGAGTGCGAAAAGGCTCCCTTCGAGGCTCTAATGGTTTCCAAAAATGGCCTTGCCAGGGTTACCCCTTTCCAGAGTGGGCGCTCTGAATGGGGTAGGGGGCCTGCAGAACGACGGAGCCGGTCTCCAGCAGGGACTTCAAGTTGGAGATGATCTTCGGCCAGCCGCCGGACACCGCCTCGATGAGCTTCGAGGGTTCGCGCTCGATGGTGTGGGTGATGGAGAGCTTCACAGCCGTTCCACTGGGTTCCAGTTCCATCGTGCAGCGCGACTCGCCTTCGGCCTTGAGGTCGGGCTTATTCTGGTGCTGCCACCGGATCACCAACCGGCGCGGCGGTTCGGACTCCAAGATCTCGCCGGCGTCCATGACGACTCCGTCGCCGGACACAAGCTTCCAAGCAGACCCCACCTTCCACTGGCTTTCGCAGTGATAGCCGAACCAGTACTGCTTCATGAACTCGGCGTCGGTCAGTGCCGACCACAGCTTCTCCGGCGTGGTGCGGATGTAGGTCACGTACACAAAACTGCTTTGGGTCGCTTTACTCACCATCTTTTCCCTCCAGTCTCTTCTTAAGTTTTGAGAGTGCTCTCAGGCGCGGGTATTCGAACTTGCTGATCCAACGCTCGGCAATATCGTTGATTGGCACCGGATTGATAAAATGAACCCTCTCCCTGCCTTGGCGTTTCCACGACACTAAATTCGCGTCTTTAAGAATTGCCAAATGTTTCGCGACAGCTTGGCGGGTCATCTTCAATCCTTTGCAAAGATCTCCGAGTGTTTGTCCATTCCTCTGGCGAAGCCTGTCGAGGAGCTCGCGACGGCTTGGATCCGCCAGTGCTCGAAAAACCGCGTCATCATCCATTTTGTAATAGGGAACCATTTGGTTCCATGTTGTTATAATAGGGAACCATCTGGTTGCCTGTCAAGTATTGTTTTCGTGTGTTCAACCGCACGCTCAAAAACGGGGGAGGGCGGCGCCCGAAGGAATGCCAACCAACTGCAGATCCCTCGGCCCGCCTATCCGCACGCGCAGAACCAGCGCGTTGGGGACTCCGGATGTCGGCCCTCGTGATGACAGCGGTTAAGTCGTCGTCTTAAGCCGTTCGGCTCATGCGGCGGAGGTCTTGCTTAGAGGCGGACCGGCAGCATTGTGTGTAGACGCCGCGGATGAGAACAGTGGGAAAAGTCCCTCGGGCAATGTGGGGTGAGTCAGGATGGCGTCGCGCAGCGCCGTATAAGGCAGTCCTCCCAGCATGGCGATTTGAACGCAAGACATGACCTCACCAGCTCCAACACCGAAGGCAGTGAAACCGAGGATGCGATCGCCGTTGGCCTCCACCACTGCCTTCAGAAAGCCGCGCGTTTCCGAAAGCGTGTGCGCACGAAGTACCGCTTCCATCGGAACCTTGAACAAACGATACGGAATGCCCCGCTCTTTGGCTTCGTTCTCGTTTAGTCCAATACGCGCTAATTCCGGGTCGGTGAAGAGGCAGTAGGGAACTTGCCTGCCCGTAGTTGTGTGATTAACACCGTTGAGGTTGTCGTGCACCACACGGAAATCGTCAATGCTGATGTGCGTGAACTGCGGACTGCCTGCAACTTCGCCGATCGCCCAAACGCCGGGCGCGGTCGTCTGCAGGCGATCGTTGACCTTGATGTATCCACGGCCGGTTAATTCGACGCCGGCCAACTCCAGTCCAAGTCCCTCGGTGTTCGGAATGCGGCCGGTAGCCACCAGTACATGAGTGCCTTTCAGGGTCTTCTCAGTTCCATTTTGATCGACGACGACGCTTACCGAGTGTCCCGATTTTCCGGATACGCGCTTAGGCTGGGCATTCAGAAGAATGTCGATGCCCTCGTCCTCAAGCAAAGCACGAAGAGCCTCACATACGTCTTCGTCTTCTTTAGACATCAATCGATCGTGGCGAGCGATCACCGACACTTTGCTGCCAAATCGGCGCATCGCCTGAGAGAACTCTACTCCCACGTAGCCGCCGCCGATCACAAGCAGGTGTTCGGGAACTTCGTCGAGCTCGAGCGCTTCGACATGCGTGAGTGGTTGGGCTTCAGCAAGACCAGGAATTGCTGCTAATGCGGCCCGCGTACCGGTGCTGACGATCACGTTGGTACCGCGCAGTTGGCGGGTAGTCCCGTTGGGGAGAGTGACCTCCAATGTTCTTGGAGCGATGAAGCGTCCGGTTCCGAAGAGGAACTCCGCTCCCGTATTCTTGTAGTTTTCCAGATACATCTCGTTCAAGCCGGTTACCATTTTGCGTTTGCGGTCGCGGACGCCGGACATATCGATCATGAAGCCATCGCAAGAGATGCCAAATTCCTGGCTTCGGCGAAAATAGGATGCGACCTTGGCACTGTGGATGATATTTTTGCTCGGCAGACACGCGATGTTTGGGCAAGAACCGCCAATGTATTTGCGGTCGATGACGGCGACGCGCTGTCCCCGTGCAGCGAACGTCCAGGCGGCGATGGTCGACCCGGTGCCGCCACCGAGAATCACGAGATCAAAATCTTCCGGTTGGGGCTTTCTAAGTGCCTGAGTGGATGACGTGTTTTCTGTGGTCTTCACGCGAATGTTCCTTTCCGAGCGGCGGGTTCATTCTTGGCTTTCGTTGATTTCACCAGGTCAGCCGCTGACGCTCCTTCGAGCGACAGTCCATAGCCAACTTCTCGCACAATGCGCTCTTTCAGCGGCTGAATGAAATGCACGCGCGTGTTGCGCCGTGTCACCTCCGGCGCCTTCAAGTACAGCTCGGCTAATTCCCGCGCACGACTGAGCGCCTTACCGTTCGGCACAACCTCGGCAACCACTCCCCATTCGTGTGCCGTACGTGCCGCCAGCGGCTGTGGGTTCAGCAGGAACGCCTCCGCTCGGCCTGCTCCAGCGCGGTAACTCCACGTGGTAAAGATTCCGTCGCCGGGCGCAATGCCCGCGGAGAAGTGGGCCACATCCTGGAAGGTCGCGCCATCTGCCGCCACAATTACACTGGCAAGCAGCGCGTAGTCTGAATGCACATGGGCACGTCCCTCGATTGCCGCGATGACGGGGACGCGTATGTTGGCTATGTTTTCCAAAACCTGAACACCTTCATCGTGAACCTGGCTCCAAACGCCGGGATCGGCGGCGTCGCCGAAGGAGGGCCAATCGACGTCAGTAATGAACTCCCCACCGGCGCCCGTAAGGATTACGATTTTGTTCGCTCGATCTTGCGAAATCCGATAGAACCCATCGACAAATTCCGTGTGAGATTGCGCGGTCATAATAAACGGCCCGCCGTTGGTGTGGAATTCAGCAACCAGCACGCCTTTGTCATCTCGTGTCAGCTTTAGGTTCTGATAAGCGTTGAAGTAGTCACTCTGAACTTGCATCGTATTCTCCTCTCTAGCTTGCCTTTTCAGAATCAAGGGTTTTACGCCGAATAAGAATTTCTGCTGCGCGTGGTGGAAGATGCAGCGCTTGTTATTAGCGTGGTTGAGTTTGGCGCAATACGGAGGGGCGTCGCTAACTCGCAGAAATACCTCAGCCGCGCAGAACATGCCCAACGTTGGCGCTATGAAATAAATCCAAATCGCATGCCAGTAGCCGGCGCGAAGTGCTGAACCGAGCGTTCGTGCGGGGTTCATACTCATTCCCGATAGCGGTGTTTCCAACACTATATATATCGCGTAAAGCACGCCGACAAAATAGGGTGTGTATGGCGCCAGTCTCTTATCATTGGTCACGAACAGGATCGTGATCATCAAGACGAAAGAGATTGCCAATTCCCCGATGAATGCAGCAGCGCTGCCATACACGCCAGGCACTGTGGCGGCGTACCGTACCGCGCTATTCCCCGGTGTCCCCCGCAGCACATATGCGGCGATCGCAACGCCGCAAATCGCTCCAGAAAATTGTGCTGTGGCGTAGAAGAACGCGTCCCTCAAATCCACTTTGCCCAGCCGGTAGAAGGTGAAGGTTATTGCAGGATTGAAGTGACCTCCAGATTGCTTTCCCCAGGGCGTCAAGACGATCCCAATCACAGTACTTCCCATGGCTAATCCATAAAGCGCCCGGCGAGCCAGGCTACTATCGATAAAGTGCCGGACCGGCGAACCAGGATGCTGCAATAAGGTTGCAAATGCGCAGGCAAAAAACATGTACAGGCCCAACTCGCCCGCTTCCATCAAATACTCGGGCCAGTGAAGACGTAAGCTGGCGATTGCGTTCACTCCGTTATACGAAGGCAGCATCTTTCGCAAGCGCTGAACGCCCGCGCCAATCGCGGTTCCGCTCTTTCCTATGTCGTTCACTGCTCATTTGATTCGGGATCGGCATATTTGTTAGAAGCCGACAATTTTGTTTGTCCGCAGCTCTCCTGTGCTCGGTTGGTTTCATGAACTTAGCGTCGCAAAGCTGCTGCCGCCTCCATGTCAACAGGTGATTCATATGCTGTGGGAATTCGTAGATAGCGACGTGAGTTTCCCGATGAGGGTTGGGCCCAAATACAACTTGCCAGGTTCCAGCATCTATTGAGCATAGAGGCAAACTTGGAGTGAGCCATGGCTATTGAGGTAACTGTCGGACCACCGCTCGTCACCATCAATCAGGGGAACACGTTCGTGCTCTGCGAACCCAGCGGATGCATAACGGCGGATACGGACCAAGGCATCTACTCGCGTGACACTCGCTACCTGAGCAATTACGACATCTTCGCAGACGGCGAACGCTGGATCCTGCAAAACTCGGGCGCGGTTACGTACTACGCCTTCGGAGCTTATTTGACCAATGCCCGAATCCTGACCGAATACGGGGAAATCGAACCTGCAACTCTGAGTTTAATGTTCAATCGGACGGTGAGCGACTCCATTCATGAGGACTTCGATCTTCACAACTACGGCATGAAGCGCGTTCGCTTTAACCTCGAGATTTCGGTTCGTACCGATTTCGCCGACATTTTTGAGGTCAAAGCAAAGCACGTGATCCGCAAGGGCAACGTTACGACGAACTGGAGTACAGAACGATCCGAATTGATCAACACCTATGAACATGACACTTTTAAGCGATCGCTCCTGTTTCGTTTAGCACCCAGCGATTCTCCTGCAAGCTACAGCAATGGGCGCGTCCGCTTCTTCGTGGACCTCGATCCTGGGGCCTCATGGCACACGTGCTGCCGATATGTGTTTGTCGAAGGGGCAAAAATAGGGCGGCGGGCTAGCTACGATTGCTCGCGCGGCCTTGTGCACTCTAAAAATGCGACTGAAATGAGTAAGTGGAAGGAAGCGACAACTTCCATCACAACCGCCAACGAGGATATCTACCGTTTGTTCAAGCAGTCGGTTGAAGACATGGCTGCCTTGCGGCTGCCGCTCCAGGGAGCGGCGAACGAGTTCGTTCCTGCGGCAGGCGTCCCCTGGTTTGTAAGCGTGTTCGGCCGCGACAGCCTGATCGTCAGCTTGCAGAACATGATTATCTATCCTGATTTTTCGCGGGGCGCGCTGAAAGTTCTGGGCGATTTACAGGCGACCGAGATGGACGATTTTCGCGATGCCCAACCCGGCAAGATTTTGCATGAAATCCGGTATGGAGAGCTGGCCACTTTGAAGCGCATTCCACATACGCCGTATTACGGCACCGCCGATGCGACGGCGTTGTACCTCATCACGCTTCACGAGGCGTGGAAGTGGTCAGGAGACGACCTGGTGATCCAGCAGTACAAAGGCGTAATCGACAGATGCCTCGAGTGGATCGATCGCTACGGAGATTTGGACGAGGACGGCCTGCAGGAATACCAAACGCGGTCTTCACAGGGTTATGAAAACACGGCGTGGAAGGACGCGCCTGATTCAGTCATGTATCCCGATGGGACCCCGGTGAAGGGTCCAAAAGCGCTTTGTGAACTACAGGGATACACATACGACGCCTGGCTGCGAATGGCCGATGCCTTCGACTATTTTCACGAATCTGAGCGTGCCAGCAGGCTGCGACAGAAGGCTTCAGATTTACGGCAGAAGTTTGAGGACCTTTTCTGGTGCGATGATACTGGCTTCTATGCCTACGCTCTGGATGGCGACAAGAGGCAGGTGAAAACCATCGCCTCGAATCCCGGGCACCTTTTGTGGAGCGGAATCGTCAAACCCGACCGAGCCGGCCATGTGGTGCGGCGACTTTTAGAACCCGATATGTGGAGCGGCTGGGGCATTCGCACGCTTTCCGAAAAGAATCCCGCTTACAATCCATTTTCGTATCACAACGGATCGGTGTGGCCACACGACAACGGCATCATTGCCATGGGATTCAAACGTTATGGATTCGCGAGCGAGGCGGCGATGATTGCGCGGGATATCAGCGAAGCTGCCAGCTACTTTGCTTTTAACCGGCTTCCCGAGCTTTATGCGGGAATCAAGCGGGAGCAGGGGACGTTCCCGGTTCAGTACCTTGGAGCCAACGTGCCTCAAGCCTGGGCAGCGGGCAGTGTGTTTCACCTGCTGCAGGCCATTCTGGGATTACAGGCTGATGCGCACAAGAAAACTCTCTACGTCAACCCGGTTCTGCCGCGCTGGCTTCCAGAGATCACGCTGCACAATCTGCGAGTGGGTAAAGCCACCGTCACGATCCGTTTCTGGAGAGAAGTGGATCAGAGCCGATACGATGTGCTCTCTTCAAGCGCAGAAATTCAAGTGAAAGCCGGCGAAATAAACCCGATGCATGAATACGCCGCCTAGTAATAGCAATAAAAAAGACTTGTCACCAGAACAACGTGAAGAACTACTCAGAGCATTGAAAGCCCGTTTTGAGAAAAACATGAACCGCCATAAAGGTCTTGAATGGGCGCAAGTACAAGGGAAGCTGGAAGCGAATCCTCAAAAAATGTGGTCACTCCATGAAATGGAAAGAACTGGCGGTGAACCGGACCTTGTTGGTCATGATAAAAAGACGGGCGAATACATTTTTTACGATTGTTCAGCGGAGAGTCCTAAGGGCCGCAGAAGTTTTTGCTACGACCATGAAGCGCTGGAGTCAAGGAAAGAACATAAACCCAAAAATAACGCTGTTGATATGGCAGCTGCCATGGGCATTGAGCTTTTAACGGAAGAACAATATCGAGAGTTGCAGAAACTTGGAAATTTCGATACGAAAACGTCGAGCTGGGTGAAAACACCTTCCGATATCAGAAAACTCGGCGGCGCCCTCTTTTGCGATCGCCGCTACGACACTGTTTTCGTGTATCACAACGGTGCGGAATCTTACTATGCCGGTAGGGCGTTCCGTGGCTCGCTAAGGGTTTAAATTTTGCATGCCCAGCGACGGAGACCCCGAGCAAGCAGAGTGGCACCCGAGCAGCAAAGGAAAAACCGCGCCCTCAAAACCGGAGGGTGCGGCACCCGGCCCGACGAAAATGCGCGCGCCACTTCGCTCAGAATGACACTTTGCGCGCATGGCGGCCTCGTGATGACAGCGAAAACAGACGAGGACGAAAAGCTCCCCTTCGAGACTCAGGCGAGCAGGGCGCCGCAACTTCTTTTGTTGTGGCGTGCGCCTTCGCGCCGGTCGCGGGCGCCCTGGGCTACAAAGGACCGTAAGGTTTTGGCCAATTTCCGTTCTATCGGGACTTGGAGGTGAGCGCAGGCTTCGGTGAATCGGAATCGGGCTGCGGGACCAATCCTTGATCGGCGGATTTTTCAACGGGCGGCACGGCTGGATGACGTACGTCAGGAACCGAGACGGGCCCCGACTGGGGCTGCGCGCCAAGCAGATCCACCGCGGCGTGGTTCAGCTTGGCGCGCAACAGAGATCGCTCGTTCGCGCGAGTAACATAACGCACGGAAACTTGGACTCCGCCGATGATGGGTTTGACGTTAATCGCGGGCGCCGCCGAGACCTTAATGTCGCGGGATTTGGCCGCACTCTTCCATTCCTGCTCGGCCTGCTGCGCGCCTTCCGAGGTCGCCTCCAGAACTATCTTTTGGATGGCCTCGACGACGGGATAGGGATTTTGTCCGGCGGGCAAAACAATTTGCAGCTCATCCCACAGCCACTGCCCGGACGTCGAAAAATTGAAATAGTGACCTTCGACCGCAAAGCCATTTGTAAAAGTCACCCGCCGGCCGGTTGGATGGCCCAAGTCGGTCCAATTCCCGGTTTCCAACAGCACGGTGTGAAACATTCCGAGTTCAACGACTTCGCCGGTGACGCCATTAATCTCCACCCAGTCGCCCAGCCGGACGCCGTTTTTTCCCATCAGCACGAACCAGCCGAAGAAGGCGATAATGAAATCCTTCAGCGCGACCGTCAGGCCCGCTCCCGCGAGCCCCAGAAACGTGCCGAGCTGCGTGGGCCGCCCGAATATTACCAGCAGGATCAGGAGCACGACCACAATCTGCAGCGTCACGCGCGTGACCGTGCGCAACGTGGCCACCTGCCGACGGTCCATGGAGGTCTTTCGGATGATCGCTCCAATCGCATAATCAATGAGAACCGCGATAAAGGCGATCGCCAGAATGACCAGGACACCGCGCAGCGCTCCATTCACGAGCGAGCGCTGCTCGGCCGCGACCACGCCGATCCATTGGCCGTAGGTGTTGGCCAGCAGGGTTTCGTTGTCGATGCGTTTGGCCAGAGTAGCGAGGGTCTTGCGGTCGGCGGCGCGGCGCTGCGTTGTTTCGAGTATGGTCGCCGTGGCTTCGCCGCTGGGGGCGCTGGTGGGGGCACCGCTGGAGGCGCTGCCGGGGGTAGCGCTCTTTCCACCGGCGACGGGCGTTGATGGCGGAGCAGCCGCCACAGCCGGGCCCGTTGACGAATCGTTCTGTGCGCCGGTGGCCTGCGCGCCAAGCTGGCGCTCAAGAGCGCTGTCCTTCAGGGCAAGCGCCGCAGCCGCCGAGAGGGCCTCTTGCTTCGCGCGCCACAATTGCAACTGTTTTCGATGCAGCTCCGACCATTGCTGGAAGCGTTGAATCAAACCGTGTGGCTCGATTGATGCGCTGGCGTCCACCTTCGTAGCATCCGAGGCCTTGGAAGCCGCGTCGTGTTCCTGCGACATCGCCTGAATGCGGTCTTGCAGACTGCCGCCGGCGCGGATCAACTCCTCCTTCCCATCATCCACTTCGTCCTGGTCTAGCTCCAGCTGCGCTTGGGCTAGTTTGAGCTGGTCGTCCAGCTTATCCTTCTGGGCTCCGCTGGCCTTGGCCTCCGAAGCCGTAAGCTGTGCGACGCGCGCCTGGTCCGCCGCGAGGGCATCCTTCGCCTTCTGCAACCGCGCCTGTATCTCCTTGGCCTTGTCGGTCATCGCGGGCGGATGCTGCGTCACGTCGAGCACGGCCAGCGCGAATGCCAAATCCATCTCCTGATCGCCAAGCTGCAAAGCCTGGCGGGCGAATGGTAGCTCTACCGCGCTGGTGGGCATGGTCGCCAACGCTTGTGCTGTTAGCAGGGGCGTCTGATCCACCGGCGTGGCAGCCGCAGACCCAGTTGGCACGGCTGTCGCATTCCCGCCAGGAATGCCGCTCTCGCCACCGGTGCGAATCAGGCCATATACGGTCGCGACCAGGAGCACCACGAGTACAAACGAAAAGATCTTGTTTGCGAGTTTCATTGTTGTCAGCGGCTGAAGAACGACATCCCAGTATTCGATTCAACCAAAGCGCATTCCGATAGTCTGCAATCCCAGAATCCCAAAATATTTCTGTCCGCTTTAAGCTTGAGGAGGCGCCCTGACTACCAGATTATCAGGATAGGGCGTGGAGTGCAGCCGTTCGATGTATCGACTTGACGGCTCAGCGCTGGAAGTGATCTATTTGCGCAATTCGTTGGGCGTGTGCCGGATTGGACCAATTGAGGATTCCGCATGATACGTGAGGACATTGCGAGGGGATTTCCCGAGCTGTTTGGGACGAAGAAGGTTAATGGGCGCGCGATCGATGTCGAACAGGCTATCACCACGCTAACGCGAGAGTTGAGGCCGGCGATCGGGGCAGCATTAGCCGCGCGGCGCGAGCTTCTGCAATCTCGCGCGCCAGCCACCAAGAAATACGCGTGGCCGAGCTGGGACGACAAGTTCGAGGATCCCCTAAGCGGGAAGCTCTGGACGTTTCGGCAGATCGTCCAGGGCATGATCGATAATTTTCTGAGTCGGAAGAGCGACTGGAGCTGGCGCTTGAATGACGAGGTACCCATTCCCAAGGACGCTCATCCATTGGGCAATCCGGGTTTGGAGCTTACCGGCCCGTGGCATCCGCTGGACATGGCGTTCAACGCATTGAATAGCCCGGCGCCGATGAACATGCCCGATTTCGAAGACGCTTCGCCGCCACACTTTCAGCCCGATGGCACGCCGGCAAAGCAGCCTGTTGGGGTTTTTGCGGCGTTGCAAAACGCCAAGGAGATTTTTGAAGGCCGCTGGAAGGAGCGTGCCTACGAGGTTTCCAAGAAGGGAAAGAAGCGAACCTACAGCATTACCAAGCCGCCCGGAGGGTGGCCGACGCGGTTTGCGCGGCCTCCGAGTATTCACATTCACTACGACTACATAACGGTGGATGACCAGCCGGTACCGGCTTTAATCCCGGTGACGTTGATCTGGGCACTGAATAATTTCGACGCGCTGAAGCGTTTGGGGACAGGCGTGTACTTCTACATCCCCAAGATGCAGACGCCGCAGGAAGCTTTGATCGTGGAGAAGCTCCTGGCCGGAGTGGAAAAGTTGATCGGCGCCGAGCCGGGAACGATCAAGATCAAAGTGCTGTACGAAGAGGGAAACGCGGGCCGGTTTCTGCCTGCCATCGCGTGGGTTTTGCGCCGACGTCTGCTGGGAACGAATGTGGGCCGATGGGATTATCTGGCCAGCATCATCGAGATGTGGAAAGACGATCCGCAAGGCGTGTTCCCAGATCCGCAGTCGATCACCATGTCCGCGCCAAACATGATCGCCTACCAGAAGTACAACGCGGTGGTCATGCTGATGGCGGGAATGAAAAACGGCGAACTCAGCCAAGGCGCACCGATCGGCGGGATGGCAGCCGTAATGATTTACCAGCCGAGCGATGTGTATGGGCGTTCCCAGTACAATCCGCTGGCGCTGCGGGCCATGGTCATCGATAAATTGCGCGAGCGGCTGCTGGGACTGATGTTTGTGCCTGATGCTGCGCTCGGCTCAGAGGAGCGGCCGACGCTGGAGGAGATTCTTGTGGGGCGCGTCAAAGGGCGGCTCTACGATGCCTACCGGCAAAGCTGGGTGGCAAGTCCGGAGCCCGCTTATGTGGCCGCGGGCAATGCGCCATTGCGAGCGCGTGTAAGCGAGCTGCAAACAATTCTCGATGCCCCGAAAGAGATGACGGAAGCAGCGGGTAAGCGTATGCCCACTGTCGCCAGCGGCCTGGTTGATGCCGAACGGCAGCTGCTGCAATCGCGGGGCCTGCTCAGCGCGAGCGGCAAAATTACGCCCTGGGTGATCAGGAAAGAGGAACTGGATGCTCCGGAGAAATTACTCACGCAGCAGCTGTGGGAGGCGATCTACGGAGTGCCCAAAGGGGAGATCACCATTGAGCGCATCCAACATGCGTTCTATATGGCGGCAAATTACGGTTTCCAGATCCTCAACGGCAACTTCGCCGCGGCCATCGACGATTATGAACTTTCGCTGCGCTTCATGAACGACCTAGCCACGTACCGCATCGACGTCTCCTGGCTCTGGACGCTGCTTCAACATCAGGCTCACATTACAAAGGACGGCTATCTGAAACGGCCAGAACTCACGCGGGACGGCGTGGTGCCGGCGGTGAACGCCTTTGCGGTGAAAGCCGGAACGGCGTTCACCAAGGACGTATTTCTCAAGCTATGGGAATTCCACAATGAGTGGACTGCCGAATTTTTCGCGGAACTGGACCGGCGGGGCGATCCGGGACGTTTCGACCGCGGCAAGGCGCCGATCATCATGGAGCTCCTGAAGCGGCAACTGCTTTCGCCGAAGTACATACAGCACAGCGCACGCGTGCTGTTCGTGGTGGCGCAGGCGAAGCAAGCGGAACGCGCGCAAATCCTGGACGCGATTTTCGATCTCTCGCGCGAAGAAGTGGTCAGGCGGGTCGATGCGGGAGCGATGGACAAGGCTGTTCTTGCGCACGACTATGTGTACGACATCTTTCCGGGTGCGGAAGCGCAGCGCCAAGCCACGATTCCGACAACGGATGTCGGGACGCTTCGCTCAGAATGACGAAATGGGGCGCGAGGCAGCGGAGTTGTCGCCGCTAAAACAGCGCGCACTCAGCGTCAAAGTTTCAGGGTATCGGAAGCAGCGGCTTCTGCGCCGCAGGCAGCCGCTGATCGAAGGCAGTAAGCAATGCCGCGTTAGTGGCGTGTTCCGCCATCAGATCAACCAAGTCCACCAGATCGGTCTCGCCGAAGATTTTCAGGGCGCGAGCATACGTCTCCGCCGTGACCATGTGCTTGCCGAAGAGTTCTCGACCCAATTCGATAATCGCCGCCTCTTTTTCGCCTGCTCCCGTAAGTGGTTTGCGGTCGCGCACAGTGTCAATGAGCATTGGGTCCAGGCCGTCCTTGCGCGCCGTAAGCTCATTCATCGTCCAGTCATACTGCTGGTCATGCTCGCAGGCCGTCACCAGGATCGCGAGTGCCATCAAACGAGGACCGACGTGAGCTTCCAGCGATTTGCGTTCTCCCTGGTGCAGCCTGATCGCGGCGGGCCCCGTGCCCGTGGGCGCGAGCTCGCGGCCGTAGAGAGCCGCGGGTGCTTGAGGCGCCGACTTGATCAAGGGCAGGCGGCTTCTCGAATCCGGGTGGATGTCATCCGGGGGAGTGAAAGGCAACGGCAGGAACTGCTTCATCTGAGGCGGCATCTGCTGGTTGAATGCAGTGAGTCTTGCGGCCGTGCCCGCGTATTGAGCCTCCAACGAAACGATGTCAACAAGGCCGCTCTCGCCCAGGGCTTTCAGGGCACGCGCATACGTTTCCGAACTCAGCTTGTGTTTGCCGATGATTTCACGGTCCAACTGAACGATCACTGTTTCCCGTTCGCCCACGCCTGTGAGGGGCTTGCGATGGCGGACCAAATCGATGACGGCCGGGTCCAATCCGACGGCGACAGCCTCCATCTCGTGAAGCGACCACTCGTATGGCTGATCGCACTCGCGCGCCGCGGCCACAATAGCCAATTCCGTCAGCCGGCGCCCGAGCGGGGAAGCCCAGCGAATATCTACGCCTGAACCGTGCAGCTTTATCGCGGCGACGCCTTGCGGCACGCCGGACCCGGGGCTGGAAGCGGCAGCGTCGTCATAGGCTTTTTTGCCGCGTTCATCCAAAGCTTCGCGTTTGACCAGAGGAAGCCGGCTGCGAGAATCCGGCGAGACGTCTTTGGGAAGCGTTGCCTGGGACTCAACGACGGCGCTGCCGTTCGTGCCGGAAGGCACCTGCGCTAAAAGATTGGGCTCGAAAGCGGCCACGCTCGCTGAGACGAGTAACAAGCCTGCGAGAACCTGGGCTAACCGCATCTTTCGCCTCCTGGGCGCACGTCGAATTCTGCTGAGCCCATTATATTCAGAGTGATAGCTCGATGTACGGGGATGACCGAGTCGTCGCTTCGCCTTCCGAGTATGTCGGATTTGTACCAAGAGAACGGGTTCCGCGTACACTACTTCTTTGTTTTGGTGAGGGAACTCGCTTCCAACACGCGGTCGGAGACCAAGCCAAAGTTCGCGCGTGCGGGCGTTTCCCAAATGCTGAGTTGTGGCGTATACTCCCGCCAACTGAAGGATTTTTGACGTGAATAATACGCAGGCATCGGCTCTCGACGTAACTACGGCTCCGCGCGAGCGAACCGGAACGCGCTCGGTGGCGATCACCATGTATTGCATCCTGCTGCTTTCCTATGTGCTGATGGCGGCGGACCGCTATCTTTTTCCGGTGATCGCGCCGTACGTGCGGCGTGAGTTCGGCTTTTCGGCGCCGCTTACCGGTCTGCTCACGACGATTTTCACTCTTGGCCTGGGCGCGGGCGGCCTGACGACCGGGTACATCCTTTCCCGCTATTCCCGCAAAGCGACCATGCTCGTCGGAATTGCGATTTTTTCGGGGGCGACGGCTCTCACCGCCGTCACCCATGGATTCTGGGGCATGCTTTTCTGCCTGGCGGCACAGGGAATCGGGATGGCCATGCTGGCCACTTCCATGTTTGCGTTGGCGGCAAGCTATTTTGTGACCTATAAGGCGGCGGCAATTGGGTCGGTGAATTTCTGCTATGGCATCGGCGGGTTCGTGGGGTCGTCGCTGGCCGGCGTGCTGCTTGTGAAATATGCAAACTGGCGTGCGCCCATGATTGTCTTCGGGCTATTTGGATTTGTGATGATCGCGATCATCGCGGCCACTGTGCGGGGGTGGTTCAGTGAGACGCGCGGCGCAGCGAAAGCACGTGCCGCGGCCAGCGGTGGCGCCGAGAGCTTGCTGAACAGAAATACCGGGCTTCTGACGATTCT
>Ga0210394_10004041_pt1 | contig 17514 bp, 10 predicted proteins | sample IncBWC12MmetaG_FD_160121 | JGI IMG/M metagenome (GOLD analysis project Ga0210394, IMG submission 160121) | Forest soil microbial communities from Barre Woods Harvard Forest LTER site, Petersham, Massachusetts, United States - Inc-BW-C-12-M | ecosystem: Environmental > Terrestrial > Soil >... | reverse complement strand
TCTTGATGCCGGTAAGACTGTCGGTAATGGACTGCTGCTGCAGCTTCTGAAAAACGAATACGTTGTGCAGGGCGGTCGCCAGCAGATCGGCCAGGGTATTCATGATGAGCACATCGCCGGGCGAGAAGGCATCCTCGCGCTGGCTTTCGACGTTAAGCACGCCCAGCAGCGTTTCGGTATAGGTGATCGGGATGCACAACACGGCGCGCGAGCCGGGCAAAATTCCCTGTAAGTGGCCTTCGCCCGTAATCTGCACCAGCGCGCTTTCTCCGGTCCGCGCTACTCTGCCTAAAATGCTTGATCCGATTGCAATCCGCTTGCCCCGCGTCTGCGCGGTCGTGCCTGCCTCCGCCTTGATCTCGATTTCCTGGGTGACATAGTCGAGAATGCCGATGCCAATGTGATCGAAACGGAAATTCTTCTGAATATGTCCGACAATCTCGGCCAGCATTTGCTCGGCATCGTCGCTCGAAATGGCCGTCTTGGAAATGCTGTTCAGAAAAGCGAACTGGCGTGCCTGCCGCTGCTCCTCGGCGAAAAGCCGCGCGTTTTCCACGGCCACGGAAACCTGTCCGGCCGCAGTTTGCATCACTTCCAGGTCGCGCTGCTCGAAAACGTATTCGCGCTCCGTGCTGCGAGCGCCCATCACCCCGGCGGGTTTGCCGCCAAGAAGAATTGGCGCGGCGCAAAAACACTTCGCCGGATGCGCGGGCACATATGTCACCCCAAGGCGTTCACGGGCTTTCTCCAGATCGGAGCGGATCAGCAGGGGCTGACCTGTCCGCATGACGTACTCGGTCAGTCCGTTGTCGTGCTTGCGGCAGCGCTTGGGCATGATCTGCCCCTTTTCTACTTCCAGCTCGAAGCGAATCTGCTCGCCGTCCTCAAACGCAACGTAGAAATCGTTGGTGTCGAAAATCTGCCCCAGTTCGCGTTGCACCGCGCGCAGGATTTCCTCCTGGTCCAGCCGCGAACTGATGGCCTGCCCGATCTGAGTGAGCAATTCGTATTCCTTGGTCCGCCGCTGGGTATCGTGCATGACCACGTAGTTCTCCAGCGTCAGCCCGATCTGCAGCGCCAGCCCGATCAGCAGCCGCAAATTCGACGATCCGAACATGTGCCGCTCAGCATGGGGAAAAAGAATCACCCCAAAGTTGTGTTCCCGGGTCTGCAGGCTCACCGCGGTGAAATGCCGGATGTGTTCCTCCGCCAGCAGTTGGCGGAACCGCTCAAAGCGCGCCCCCGGAAATGCGGGCAGCGGCTCGGACATCTCGTTCACATTGCGAAAGGCTACGAAACCGCCCCGCCGGTAAGCCAGTTCCGAAATGTATTCTCCCGCGCCGCTCTTCTCCAGCTTATTTATCAGTTCTCCCGTAAAGCCACGCTGCACCGAGGGCAGGACCGTCCGCCAGCGCTCCGAGATGCAGATCACCGCCCTTCCCGCAGGCAAAGGCGCGACTAGGCGGTCGAGAACGCTCTGCATGCTGGGAGCCAGTTCCTCCGCCGAAAGCAGCCGCATGGGATTCACGCCCAGGGTGGAAAACGCCAGCGCGTTTTCCTGCACCGCATTGCGCTCGTTCTCAAACAGCACCATCACCATGGCGATGCCCAGCAGCATCTGCGGAACAGGTCCGAGCAGTTGCCCCGCGGTGCCCAACGAAGTCACGAACGGATTGCGCAGATCGCCGAAAACCATTAACACTGACCACAGCGCCAGCGAGAACGCCAGCAGCTTGAAGGCCAGGGAATTCTTGCGGTAGGCGTGGCGGTAGAAGTAGAAGGAGCAATACAACAGCACCACCCCCAACCCAACATCGAGCTGGAAATGTGGATTGGGCAGCACTTCGGCTTGAAATGCTCCCGCCACCATGTGCGCCTGCAGGTTCCAGTAAGAGAGCGCGATGCCGGCCGCGCCTACAGCCACGTCATACCAGCGCAGCTTGAATTTTTCCCGCATCAGCCGGGTGGAGACGAAGATGCACAGCGCCATCGTCACCATCAGCAGCGAGCCCAGGAGAGAAACAATGGCGGAAGGCTGGCGGAAGGCGTTCCAGCCGTCCAGGGCATAGTGCAGCGTGTAGGCCGCCCAGCCCAGTTGCCAGGCGCGGAAGTATTGCTGCCGGCTCTGCTCGTAGAGGTAGCTGAAAACGAGGAACAGCAACAGGGCGACAATGCCCGGCACAATCACGATACCAATGGCAATGCTATTCATGGCGCCGGAAACACTTCTCCCTACTCCCAAATGGCCTGCACGGGAACACGTTGTTATGTTTTCACACGATCCCCGCCAAAACAATAGTGTTCAATAGTGGAAAACCGTACCGAAACGGCCCTCTCAGTCCGCCAGCAGTACACGGACTAGAGTAACTGGACGCCACGCGTGACAGGTTCCTCGCAGACTGTCTTCCGCCCATGGTTATAAAATAGGAGCACCAATGAATCCGCCCAATCCACAAACAGAGGGTGCGGTGAGCGCTGCTCCCACTCCGCCCGCTCCTTCGAATTTCATTCGCGACATCATCCTCGACGACCTCAAAACCAACAAATACAACGGGCGGGTGCAAACCCGCTTTCCTCCGGAGCCCAACGGCTACCTGCACATCGGCCATGCCAAAGCCATCTGCCTCGACTTCGGCCTGGCCGACGAATTCGGTGGCAAGACCAATCTGCGCTTCGATGACACCAACCCCTCGAAGGAAGAAACCGAGTACGTTGACTCCATCCTGGAAGACGTCAGGTGGCTCGGCTTCCACTGGGATGGCCTCTTCTATGCCTCGGACTATTTCGATCAGCTCTATGCGTGGGCGGTTCAGCTCATCAAAGCCGGCAAGGCCTACGTGGACGATTTAACCGCCGATGAAATCCGCGAATACCGCGGCACCCTCACCCATCCCGGCAAAGATAGCCCCCACCGCAATCGCTCGGCGGAAGAAAACCTGAATCTCTTCGAGCGCATGCGCGCCGGAGAATTTCCCGATGGCTCCCGGGTTCTGCGGGCGAAGATTGATATGGCTTCGCCCAACCTGAATATGCGCGATCCGGTCATGTACCGCATCCTGCGCACCGACCACCACCGCACCGGAAGCACGTGGTGCATCTATCCCATGTACGACTATGCCCACGGCCAGTCGGATTCTCTTGAGCGTGTCACGCATTCCATGTGTACGCTCGAATTCGAAGATCACCGCCCGCTCTACAACTGGTTCATTCAGCAATTGGGCATATTCCCTTCGCGGCAAATCGAGTTCGATCGTCTCAACCTTACTTACACACTCTTGAGCAAGCGCAAGCTGCTGCAGTTGGTGCAGGAGGGCCGCGTCAGCGGATGGGACGATCCCCGCATGCCCACGCTTTCCGGCATTCGCCGCCGCGGCTATACACCCGAGGCCGTCCGCAATTTCGTCGCTTCCATCGGCGTGTCCAAGACACCCGGCTCGATCGAGCTGGCCATGCTCGAGCACTTTGTCCGCGAGGACCTCAACCAGCGCGCCCCGCGCGTGCTCGCAGTATTGCGCCCGCTGAAAGTTGTCATAGATAACTATCCGGAGAATCAATCAGAAGAAATGGACGCGGTGAACAATCCTGAAGACCCCAGCACCGGCTCTCGCAAAGTGCCGTTTTCCCGGGTGCTCTACATCGAGCAGGATGATTTTCGCGAAGATCCTCCGGAACAGTATTACCGCCTGTCGCCCGGGCGCGAAGTGCGCTTGCGCTACGCCTACTTCATCACTTGCACCAGCGTCGTAAAGGACGGCAAAGGCGAAGTCGTCGAAGTGCACTGCACCTACGATCCCGCAACCCGCGGCGGCAACGCTCCCGACGGACGCAAGGTGAAATCCACCATCCACTGGGTCTCGGCGGCGCACGCGATTGATGCCGAAGTGCGCATTTACGAAAATCTCTTCACCAGGGAAGATCCCAGCGACGTCGAAGAGGACCAGGATGTTCTCGACTATCTGAATCCGAATTCGCTCGAGGTGATCAGTCACGCGAAGCTCGAGCCATCGTTGGCCAACGCCACAGCGGGCAGCCGATATCAGTTCGAGCGTCTCGGATATTTCTGCGTTGACCCCAACTCAAAGCCCGGCAAGCCGGTATTCAACCGGACGGTAGCTCTGAAAGACGCGTGGGCCAAGATTGAAAACAAAGCAAAGAACGAAGGTAAAGCGCGACAAGACCGCAGCCCGCGTTGATCGAATGCTAGACTATCTGGTCTGAATCTAGAATGGTTTTGGGAAGGGCACGGCTTCCAGCCGTGCCGCTACTGGTCAATTAGAAGGCGGGCTTCAGCCCCTGAGGGGCCTTCAGTTTCCCTCCAAGAACGTATGAGAGCGACTTCAGTCTTATCATCTCTTGCTCCGAGGATTCTTCTTGCCCACTGATCCCGTTCTGGTAGTCCACGGCGGCGCCTGGGCCATGCCCGACGACATGGTCGAGGCTCATCTCAATGGAGTCCGCAACGCTCTGGCTGCGGGATGGAACGCTCTCAGCCGCGGCGGCTCCGCGCTTGATGCGGTCGAAGAAGCCGTCGTAATCATGGAAGACGACGAAACCTTCGATGCCGGCCGCGGCAGCTTTCTCAACCGCGACGGCCGAGTGCAGCTTGACGCCCTCATCATGGAGGGCGCAACCCTGCGCGCCGGGGGCGTCGGATGCGTGGAGCATCTGCGCAATCCGGTTCGCGCCGCCCGCAAGATTCTGAGCGAAAGCCTGCACGTATACTTCGTGGCCGAGGGCGCCGAGCGTTTCGCAGCGGATCACGGCATTGCGCTCTGTCGCAACGAAGACCTGATTATCCCCCGCGAAATAGAGCGCCTGCGCGAATGCCAGGCCCGCGCCGAGCAGAACACTGATCTTTTTGCTCCCACCATCTCGCATGACACCGTGGGAGCGGTCGCGCTCGACCGCTGCGGTCACATCGCCGCCGCGACTTCGACGGGCGGCACCTTGAACAAAGCTCCCGGCCGGCTGGGCGACTCCTCATTAATAGGATGCGGCTGCTATGCCGACGACCAGACCGCCGCCGTTTCCACCACCGGATGGGGCGAACCCATCATGAAGCTGGTGCTGGCCAAATGGGCCGCCGACCGCGTCGCCGCGGGCAACTTGCCGGAGTGGGCGGCAGCCGAGGCCGTCAACTATCTCAAGTCGCGGCTCAACGGCCACGGCGGCGTGATTGTGCTCGACGCCCGCGGGCGCTTCGGAATCTCCCACAACACTCCCCGCATGGCATGGGCGTTCAAGAACAACGTTCAGGAGAATTTCGGCGTCCAGCGCAATGGTTGACGAGCAGGAACGGCGGGTCTCAAGCGGCCTCCAGGGGTTACTTATGGCGGTTGAATCCCCGTCAGGTTATCGGTAAACTCTAGGCTAATTGCCCCCGAGGTTTATCCTCTCCTTTTATTCTGATTGGCTGGACTGATTACTATGCGCCCGATCCGATGGCTAACTTTGTGGTTGCTGGTTTCGTGCTTGTCCCAGGCGCAATCCTCATCCGTGCCTTCAGCAACCTCCTCGCCGGAACCCGCCCCGCTGGCCGGGCCATCCGCCCTCTTCGTCAAGGTCCAGCTCGACAAATCCATTAAACTCTCCGCGCTCCGGCCCGGAGACGTGGTCGCCGGAACTCTCTCCGAAGATGTTTACCTGGCGGACCGCGAACTTCTGCCCGCCGGCGGCAACGTCCGCCTGGTCGTGGACCATCTGGACCGCCGCCGCCGGACCCCCAACGATCATTGGCCCTGGGTGGTTAAGGCTTTCACTCCCCGCCATGAGAACTATCCGGTATTCCACTCCGCCAGCGTTTTTCTGCCCAATGGGCATGAGATTCCTCTTCAAGTGTCGCTGATTTCCGTTCAACGCGAAAAAGACATCCGTGCCCAGGCGAAGAAAAAATCTTCGGCTCAGCCGGATGCCAAGTCGCTGTCACAAGCGCCGGAAGCCCCGGCTCCCGGCGTGAGCAAGCAAAGCTTAAGCAAGAACGCCGGCCCTGTTGTCACGCTCGAAGCTTCGCTCTCTGCGGCCGCCGAGTCCGGTTTGAATGCAGAGCCTGCTCCCGCAGAGCTGCCCGGTTCTGTAACTCTCGCGGCCGGGACCCAAGCCAGGGTCATTCTGCTGGGCGGAGTCAGCGCTTCCCGCAACCGCCCCGGCGATTCTTTCCAGGCTCGCCTCATTCAACCGGTTCGATTCGATTCCAAAGTGATACTTCCCGAAGGCACGCTGTTGCAAGGCAAAGTTGTACGCAGCAAGCGTCCTCGCATGTTAAGCCGCGCTGGGTCGCTTTTTCTGGCGTTCACCGGGCTCACTGTGCCCGGAGGAACCGCCGCTCCCGTCCAGGCCTCTATCACCGAGGCCCAACTGGATCAACGTTCGCACACCCGCCTTGATCCGGAAGGAGAACTCCGGGGCGAGCGGCCGGGCCGGGCCTGGATGGCGATCAATGCCGGCGTGACCGCGGGACTCGCCAAAGAAGTGGATGACGGCGCCCAACTGCTGGTCGAGGCCCTTATCTCCACCGCCACCGATGCCTCGACGGCGGGTGCAGCCAGAATCGCCGCCACCTGTATCTCCACCGTTTTCATCTTGACCCGCCACGGACGCGACGTGGTTCTGCCCAAGTTCACCGAGTTGACCATCGTCTTCGACCGTCCCGTCTCGCTGGTTTCCAACCCACACCCATGAGGATGTCTGGGCTGATTGGGCCAGATTCCGCGATGCGCCTTTTGAAGACCACGCAGTATGCGGCCGCCCAGCGGGAGAGGAAACCAGTAGGGTTGTCTCCCTGCAGGTGGTGTTTTAAATCATGTCGGGGAAGGCCAATCGAGGAACTAGCCCCGGAATACCCGGGGTCCTTCGTCTCTACCGGCCGGCAACACGCTGTTGAGACACCGCCGTCCCCATACAACCCTTGACAGGCCGGCATCTTCCGGCGCATAGTGTGCGTGGACTGCGGTTCGCGTGCGCCCGCCGCGGCCGGGGTCCTCCCCTCGAATCTACTTCCATGAATCAGAAATCATATCGAGGATTTGCCATGAAACGCGCTCCTCAGATGCTGCTCCTGCTGACTTCGCTTGGAGCCATCGTCGCCCACGCCCAGACCTACAATACTCCGATTCAACATGTAATCGTGATTATCCAGGAAAACCGCACACCCGACAATCTTTTTGGCGCTCAAACCAACGGCAAATTCCTTGAACCCGGCGTGAACCTGGTCGTCAACGGTAACAGCTATGGCACGTCGGTTCCGCTCGCCAAAGTCCCACTGACGACCTGTTACAACCCCTCGCACGGAAATAAGGACTGGCAAGCAATGTATGACGGTGGAAAGATGGACGGGGCCAACGGTGAGAAGATCCAAAACCCGCTCGGCAGCCAGTGCCAGGTGCCCCCCACGAATGTCCCGTTCGCGTATGTCGAAAACGACAGCGGCAACAACTACGCCGTCAATCCGTATTTCATGATCGCCCAACAGTTCGGCTTCGCCAACTACATGTTCCAAACTAACCAGGGGCCCAGCTTTCCTGCCCATCAGTTCCTGTTCACTGGCACGTCGGCGCCGGTCTCCTACCCCAACACGTACTATGACTGGTTCGTTTCGGAGGAGCCGCCGAGCATAGGCAAAAATGCCGGAGCCACCGGGTGTGTCGCCCAACCAACTACGTCGGTCTTGGAGATGGATGATACTGTTCCCTACACCGAGAAGGCTGGCTACGCTCCTCCCGGGGCCATTGCCGGATTTCCATGCTATAGCCACAACACCGTGGCCAGCGTGCTCGATCCCGCCTCCGTCACCTGGAAATATTACGCTCAAACGCAGACCGAGTTGTGGAGCGCGCCGGTGGCGATTGATGCTTTATGTGTGCCCAGTCTCAGCGAGGGAGGGGGAACCTGTACGGGCGCTGAATTCAACTCGAACGTGGTTACACCGAGTGCGGGGATATTGACCGACATCCGGGACTGCGCCCTCCCCGGGGTAAGCTTTGTGGTCCCTGACGGAGCCTGGTCGGACCATGGGGGTCAAGGTGACAAGGGATATGGCCCCTCTTGGGTCGCGGCCATTGTCAACTCCATCGGCCAAGGCATGAGCGGGAGCAAATGCAACCCGCTCGGCAGTCCCGTTTACTGGAACAATACCGTGGTACTGGTCACGTGGGACGACTGGGGCGGCTGGTACGATCACGTGGCGCCCCCTAATCTCGGGTTCTCCAACGGGACTGGTCAGCAATACGTGTACGGCTTTCGTGTGCCGCTGCTCGTCGTCTCCGCCTACTCGGTAAGCAAGGCCTACGTTTCCGGAGCCTGGACCACGGGCCCTCAGCCCATGGCCTGTCCCTTCTCCACCACCCCCCAGTACTGCCATGATTTCGGCAGTATTCTGAACTTCATCGAATACGTTTTTGGATCAGGCGGAAAGCCTTTGAGCGACATTAGTCCAACCTATCACTATGCGGATTACCTTGCCCCTGACGCACCCTTCAACTGCGGCGTCTCGTGCCCCTACTCCCTGTCCGATTTTTTCAACTTTAGCCGCCAGCCCAATAAGTTTGTCAGCATTTCCGCCCCCTACGACGCAAAGTTCTTCCTCAACTACACGGGTGGGCCCGTGGATCCGGACGACGATGCTGACGAAGAGTGAGGAAGGCGACGGGCTGGACGCCGCTGGCTTGCCCCAGCACGCCCGGTTTTGGCGTGATGGGGTGTGCGACTCAATAATCGCGTGTTTGGCTCGCTTCCTTACTAAGCTGCACCACTACCAGATGGTGTCATAAATCGCTTTGGGCAAGGGTACGGCTCCTTCTTTCTTTATTTGGGTTCGACAAGCTCCACGCGATAGCCTCTCGGAAATCGGGGTCTGTTAGACTGGCGCGTTCCAGGTTCCTGTAATTTCGGTTCGCGCAATCCCCTGTCCGTAGCTGAAAATGTCCTTGACTGAAACGGTCCTCGCCAACCCAGCACCTGCGCTTAAGTCAGGGCCGGAACGCGGGCTGCTGGCGGGCGTGGCGCTGGCCAGTTTTGCGGCTCTTCTTCTGGAACTTTCCTTGACGCGGCTGTTTTCGGTGGTGCTGTTTTATCACTTCGCGTTTCTGGCGATTTCGATTGCGTTGCTCGGACTGGGCTCCGGCGGAGTGTTTGCGTACCTGGCGAAGTCCTGGCTGTCGGGCTTCGACACTCGGCGGCTCTTGGGGTATCTCTGCGCGGCCAATGCTCTGCTCGTGCCCATCGTCCTGGAAACTGTGTTGCACGTTCCCGTCTCACTGGAGTTGTCGCGGGCGAACTTTCTGCGCTTGACCGCTATCTACCTGGCTTCCGCCGCGCCCTTCCTTATCACCGGCCTTGAGTTCTCGATCATCTTTGCCCGGGAATCGGCGCACATCGCGCGGCTCTACGGAGCTGATTTGGTGGGCGGGGCGGCCGCGTGCCTGGGAGTGGTCCCGCTGCTGAACTGGCTGGGCGGGCCGAACACGGTTCTCTTCGCCGGGGGGATGGCTGCGGTCGCCGGAATCGCGTGGAGCGGGAGGGGATGGGCGCGGAAGGTAGCTGCAAGTCTGGCAGCAGCGCTGCTGTGCCTCATCGCGGCAAACAGTTCGGGGCGGTTGATTGACATTGTTTATGCCAAAGGAGAATTTCGCGATCCCTCCTGGGTGGAGTTTGCGCGCTGGAATGCGATTTCGCGCGTGGAAGTGGACCGTCAGGGCGGCGCGAAAGCCATTGTCATAGACGCGGATGCTTCCACCTACATCATGAACGCAGACCTGACACAGTGGCGGGGCTCTCTTTGGGAAAAGAACCTGATGTCAGCGCCTCCGGCCTTGGCCAATGTGCTGCGGCCGCAAGGTGACTACGCAATCATCGGCCTGGGAGGGGGGGTGGATGTGCTGCGCGCCGTAGCCAACGGCAGCGGTAGTGTTACCGGAATCGAAATCAATCCGATCATCGCGGACACAGTCATGCGCGGGCGTTATGCGGATTACTCCTATCATCTTTATGAGCGCCCGGATGTGCACATCCACGTCACCGACGGGCGGTCGTTTATCCGCAATGCCAGGCAGCAATTTGACGTCGTGCAAATGACCCTGGTGGATACCTGGGCCTCGACCGCCGCCGGCGCTTTCGCGCTGAGCGAGAACAGTCTTTACACGGTGGAGGCATTTCAGGAGTACTTTGAGCACCTCAAGCCGGATGGCATGATCGCCGTCACACGCTGGGAGTTCCAGCAGCCGCGCGAGGCGCTGCGGGTAGTCTCCGTCGCGATGGAAGCGCTGCACCGCATTGGCGTGCAGAATCCCGCCGGCAACTTCATGGTGATCTCGGACGGCCCGCTGGATGCGGATGGAATTGCGGTGGCGGTGCTGGCCAGGAAAAGCGCGTTCACGCCTCAGGAAGAAGATGTGGTGCGGGCATATTTGGGCACACACCGCGAGCTGGCCGCGCTCTATCTCCCCTCTAGAGCGGCTTCGCCATCGGTGTCGCAATCGGTTTTGCAAGCGCCTTCACCGCCGGGAGCCAGCCCGTTTTTGGCGCTGATTGCGCGCAATGATGCTTACGCCTTCGCCCGGCAGTATGCCTACAACGTTGCGCCGGTGAGCGACGACGCTCCCTTTTTCTTTTTCACCCTGAAGATGACCCAACTCTTGCAGCGAGGCTCCTTGCGGCAGGGGATCGATTGGAAGGTGAACCTGGGAGTGGCCGTGCTGGCGATGGTTCTGCTGATCTCGCTGCTGGCGGTGCTGGCATTTCTGGTGATTCCTCTGGCGGCGCGCGGTGGACACAGGCGGGAACCCGTCGGACGCTTGTTGTACTTTGTAGCGGTGGGGCTGGGATACATTTTGGTGGAGATCGCGTTCATCCAGCGCTTTGTCTTGTTTCTGGGCCATCCGACCTACGCATTAACGGTTGTGGTGTTTCTGCTTCTTCTTTCGAGTGGCGCGGGCAGCCTGGCCTCGAGGCAATGGCGGGTGGAAACGAGGAAAGCGACGCGGCTGACGTGGCTTCCGCTGGTTTTGATCGTGGCTGCGATCCTGCCTTACGTATTCATTTTGCCGGCATTGCTGAACACTCTTGTCGGTTTGCCCTTTACCGCCAAACTGCTGGTCAGTGCGGGGCTCTTGGCTCCTTTGGGATTTGCCATGGGCATGCCGTTTCCTACCGGGCTAAGAGCTCTCGCGATCTCGCCGCGACGGGAAGTCTCTGCCGCGCCGGGCAATGAGGTCACGGAAAACGCGGTGGAGTGGGCGTGGGCGATGAATGCCGGGGCCAGTGTATTAGGCTCGGTTCTGGCTATGGTGATTGCCATTCAATTCGGGCTCAACGTGACGCTGGCTTGTGGAGCGGCGGCGTATCTGCTGGCGGTGGTTCTGTCGCCGGGCTTGCAACCGCATGCCGTGTGAAGTGCGGGCGATCGTCTGCTATGATGCAAGAAAATTGCCCGGTTCCTGACGGCATGAGGGGAACGCTGCGAATCATGTTTCTCGGGGGAACAAGTGCCTAGCCAGAAGCAGTTGAAGTGGTCGGAACTGAAAGTCGGAATCACGGTGGTCGTGGGCAGCACGACTCTGGGCATTTTGATTCTGCTCATGAGCGGCACCGGCGGTTGGCTCGCCCGGAAAATCATCCTCAAATCATATTTCGATAACGCGGGCGGCTTGCGCGTGGGCGCCCCCGTGCGGCTGCAGGGAGTGGACGTCGGCAATGTCACCGGGATTCGCATTGTCGCCGATCGGGCGCGGAGACTGACTCCGGTCGAAGTTACCATGAAGGTGAGTACGCAGTACGAGGGCGGCTTGCGCGAGGATTCGCTCACCTCGCTTGAGACCGCCGGGGTACTGGGCGAAACCTACATCGACATTGACAGCTCGCTGGCGAAAGGGCCGATCGCCAAGAAAGGCGATGTGTTGCCCACGCGCGACACGCCGGATATCCAGGACGTGGTGCGGGCCAGCCAAAGCACCCTGCAGAACCTGGATGCTCTGGAAAAGCGCGTGGACAGAATTCTGGCTTTCGTGGAGAGCGGCCAGGGTTCGCTGGGCAAAGTCATCTACGATGCCAGCCTGTATAACCGGCTGAACTCCACAGTCGCCGATTTCCAGCAGTTGGTGGCTCAGGTGACCGCGGGCAATGGCACCCTGGGCAAGCTGCTGGTCAGCGACGAGCTCTATCGCAATGCGAATAATACCGTCAACAAACTTAACACGATCATTGACGATCTGAATGCAGGCAAGGGCACGGCAGGAAAATTCTTGAAAGACCCCGCCCTTTACGACACCGCGAATGAGACTGTCGCCAACGTCAAGAAGCTCACCGATGACGTCAATGCCGGCAAAGGGACGATCGGCAAGCTGGCCAAAAATCAGGAGTTCGCCGACAAGCTGCAAAACACCGTCAACAAGCTTTCCGCCATCACGGATCGCCTGGAAGCGGGCGAAGGGACGGCGGGAAAACTGCTCAAGGATCCATCCCTGTATAACAATTCCGATCAGTTGCTGACGGAGGTGCGTGACTTGGTCAAGGCGGTCCGCGAGAATCCCAAGAAGTATCTGACCATTCACTTGAAGATTTTCTGAGGGCGTGCATCGTCATCACAGTCTGGACCATTGCCCCAGCCGATCAATTCTCTAATATCACCTGCGCGATGGCGTAGTCTTCGGTGTGAGAAAGCGACAGCGAAATCCTTGCCGTCCCCAGCTTGGCCGCAAATTCCGCGGCCTTGCCGTGAAATGCGATGGTGGGACGCCCTCCGGGCAGGCGGCACACTTCGATGTCACGGAATGCCACCCCGTGATTCCATCCGGTGCCGATGGCTTTCATCGCCGCTTCTTTCGCGGCGAAGCGCGCCGCATAGCGCTCCACGCGGTTAGCCTTCGAATCGCAATAGCGTCTTTCGTCCTCGGTGAATACGCGACGCAGGAAGCGTTCACCAAAACGCCTGAGCGATGCCTCGATTCGCGGTACCTCGGCCATATCAATTCCAGTGCCGACAATCATCCCGTCAAAGTAGCACACCTGGCAATGACGTGTGGAGTCAGGCGGCTTCATTCCGTTTCGCAACCGAATGTGGGGGAGAGGAGGATATTACTGGCCCAGAATCAGCCGCAGAGCGGCGCCAGAATGCAGCCCACAGCGTGAGATGTGGGTCTCAAGTGGCAAAGGATCAAGCCCCAAAGGGGCGAAAGAATAGTTGCGCACCTATCTGCCGTCGCGTGAACGCGTCGAACGCCGCGATGATGCGCGTCGCGCCTAGGGAAAGCCACTGCGAAGCCAGGGCCCTCGCTTCAGAGCAGTAGATCACCCCGGTAAATTACCTTTCCGCCAACGATTCGCGCCTCCGCGGTGAGGCCATGTGGTTTGGGAGACTTCGTGCCGTCGATGTGCAGTACCTCATGCCCGCGCCCCACCAGCCAGTCGGAGACCAGCATGCGATGGCAGCGGAAATACACCCGCTCCGCGCACATATAGGCAGTCGGCGATTGTTCGGCAAGCCTGACCAGTTGCTCTGCTGCCGATTCGAACTGTTCCGTCAACATATGATCGGCATAGTTCCGAAAACTGCTATTGCGCAAGGCGAGATTGGGGGAGTCATCGCGGATTTTCTTGCGATGTCCGCCCAGCTCTTTCAACCACACATAACGAATGCCGGCCTGGGCCAGGTCTCGCTCGAGCGCCTCACGGTTAAAATGCGGCAGGCGTCGCGACGCGGGGAAAGCCCGGATATCAACCAGCGTCGCAATCGAATGCGCCCGCAATACCTCCATGAACTCTTCCTGCGAGCGCGTGGAGTGTCCGATGGTGTATAGACTTGCCACAGCCTTGATTCTAGAGCTTCCAGCGAGTCAGCAGGCGGCGCTGCCTGAATGCTACAATCCCTCGGATGGACATCAGAATTATTCTTCCTCTTCTCTTTGCCGGGGTCATCGGGATGTGTTTCGCCCAGACCACCAATGAAGTCGAACTTACCGCCGAACCCAGTCATCATCTGGTGCTCGAAAACAATTACATCCGCGTCTTCAAAGTGGAGGTCGGCCCCCACGCCTCGACGCTCCTCCATCGCCACGGTCACGATTACATTTTCATCTCGCTGGGTCCGTCGCAGATTATTAACTCTGTCGTGGGCAAGCCCCCGGTCAACGTTTCGCTCCAGGATGGCGAAGCCCGGTTCACCCCCGGCAACTTCGCGCATGTCGCCACCAACAATGCCGACACGCCATTCCGCAACGTCACCATTGAGTTCCTGCAGGATGAAGCCGCCCACAAAAATCCGCCTGCGCCATGGGATGAAGAACGCGGCCTGCACGTCTTCGACGGCGGAACGCAGGAAATCGTTTTCGTGAAGGATGGCGTGCGCGTGACGGAGACCGAGTTGAACGCCGGAGCCATCATGCCGAAGCATCAATATAGCGGCCCGCACCTGCTGGTTGCGGTCAGTGACCTTGACATCCGCAGCGACGTCGAAGGTCAAGGCCCCATGCCGGGGCATTTCAAGTCGGGCGAGGTCAAGTGGCTGCCCGGAGGGTATAGCCATACTCTGACCAACACGGGCAAGGAGAAAGCCAAGTTCGTGACCCTGGAATTTCGCTGAGTTCGTGTGGCGCGGACACTCCTTGTCCGCGCCCTGATCTACGCTAGCCGGCGCTTCACGGCGCCCGATTGCAGACGAGTAACCGGGCCGTATGTTATCTTGTGTCCACATTCCATAACCTGTGCGCCGCAACATGCAGCGGGAATTAGTGTTCATTCCCCTAGCGTGTTGAGGTAAAGGCAGTTTCAGTTCACTGATTCGCCGAGGAGAGAGAACGTGAACCAGAACCAGTGTATTCAGCAGTTTCTTGCAGGCAAAACCCGATCTTCATTCTTGTTGTTTTCCCTTCTTGCCGCAGCGCTGTTGCTGGCAATACCCAGCCAAGCCGCGGCCCAGGATGCCGATCCCCCTGGAAGAGTGGCGCGGCTGAATCTCATTGAAGGTTCCTTGTCGTTCCAGCCGGCCGGCGAACAGGATTGGGTCGAAGCCAACCACAATCGCCCGCTCACCACCGGCGACAACCTGTGGGCGGACCAGGCCTCGCGGGGCGAACTGCACATTGGCGGCACCGCCATCCGCATTTCCAGCCAAACCAGCATTTCGTTCCTGAATCTCGATGATCAGACCGCCCAGATTCAGTTGGCGCAAGGCTCTATGAACATTCGTGTTCGTCGCCTGGATCAAGGCGAGGCCTACGAAGTGGACACGCCCAACACGGCCTTCACCATTCTCAGCCCCGGAGAATATCGCTTTGACGTTGATTCCACCGGAGAGGCGACCACCATTACCGTGACAGCGGGCAACGGCGAAGCCACAGGAGCCGGCAACTCATATAACGTGATTGCCGGACAGCAGGCCATCTTGAGCGGACCTGCCGATCAAGTCAGCTTTTATGCTCAGGGCGCTCCCGGACCCGATGACTTTGACCGCTTCTGCTCGTTTCGCGATGAGCGCGAAGATCGTTCCGCCTCCGCGCGCTATGTCTCGCGAGACGTGATCGGTTATGAGGAACTCGATGAACACGGAACCTGGCGTCCCGACCCCACTTACGGCCAGGTGTGGGTGCCATCCGGCGTTGCAGTGGGATGGGCGCCCTACCACGCCGGCCACTGGGCCTTTGTCGCGCCCTGGGGATGGACTTGGGTGGACGACGCCCCCTGGGGTTTCGCTCCCTTCCACTACGGCCGCTGGGCCTACATCAACGGCTACTGGGGATGGGTTCCCGGCCCCATAGCAGTTCGTCCCGTCTATGCGCCCGCGTTGGTGGCCTTCGTAGGTGGAGGCGGATTCGGAGTATCGCTGGCCATTGGCGGCGGTGAAGGCCTCGCATGGTTCGCGCTCGGACCACGCGATGTTTTCGTTCCCTCATACCACGTCAGTGCTGCCTATGTGACGAGCATCAACGTATCCAACAGCACAGTCATCAACAACACGACGGTCGTCAATGTGTACAACAATTACCAGGTAACCCACGTCACCAACATCACCTATGCCAACCAGACTGCGCCCGGAGCGGTCATGGCGGTTTCGCGGGACACGTTCGTGAACGCACGTCCCGTGGCTGCCGCAAGCATCAAGATATCGGCGGAGGAAATTCAACATCCTCACGTGATGAAGACAGCCGCGCCGCTGACGCCAACCAAAGCGTCGAAGATTGGACCAAACGCTCCCGCGAAAGCCAGCGCGAAACCTCCGGCGGCGCTGGCCAGCCATACAGTCGTGACGAAACGAGCCCCATCGCCGCGAGCCGCTCCGGTCGGCAAGCCGATGCCGACGAAGGCGGTCACGACGGTGCATCCCGCCGCAACCACGCCTGCCAAGCCAGGCCAGCCTGCGGCAAAGCCTGCCGAACCGATGGCGAAACCAGCTCAGCCCCCAGCGAAGCCTGCTGCCGCGCCAGCAAAGCCTGCTGAGAAGCCTGCCGAACCCGCCGCAAAACCAGCCGCGCCAGAAAAGCCTGCGGCAAAGCCTGCTGAACCGATGGCGAAACCCGCGGCTAACCTGCCGAGAAGCCCGCTGAACCCATGGCGAAACCGGCAGCCAAACCTGCCGAGAAGCCCGCTGAAAAGCCAGCTGCGCCAAAGCCGGCCCCGAAACCGGAAGCGAAACCTGCGGCGCCGGCGGCTGAAAAACCGGCTGCGCATCCGGCGGAAGCGAAACCCAAGGCTCCGCCAACTGCTGAGGAGAAGAAGAAGGCAGAGGAAAAGGAAAAGAAGCCGGAGTGAGGCCGGATCTCGATCTAAGGTAATCGAAGTGATGTCTGACGAGGGATTGGCCAGACAATCCCTCGCCCCCGACTCAACTCAGTAAACATTCCCTTGCATCATTTCTGCGGGGGTGGTATAAACAATGAACCGAGAGCAGTGGCTAGCCGGATTGTGTTTGTGCAACTCTCGTCGCGTATCCGGCATCTGAGTACCTACAGGTAAATCCTGCAAGTTGACTCCGGCCACGGAGTTTGATTCGGGGACAAAGCTCCTCGAAGGGTTTCGCGTTTATCGCAAGACCTCCTAAACGATCTTTAATTTATCGAGCATCTTCCGTGTCGGCTCGTGCCGAAATTCGTGCGCTGGAGCCAGAGCGGAAGGTGAGTTCTGTTGCGCGGTTAAAATCCGCGGGCGAGGGTGCCCGCGTCACGCAGCTCCCCTTTGTGGATAACAGGTGGAAATCCTGTGATCCCAATGGGTTGACAGCTTACCGGCGCAACTAGTAACTTTAACAGGTTTCGAGGACAGGCAGAGTCGCGCAAGTGTCTCTGCTCTGGACTGAATGCGCGCCGCTCAGGCGGATCGCGAATTCGGTCTTTGACAACTAGGTTGAACGTGCCAGTCGTGAGAGGCAGACTCGGGTTCGAATCCGAGCGATCTCACAAGATAGACCCGCCGTCTCTTTTTCGAGCAGACGGCGGCAGTCTGCCAACTACCCGTCGGCAGACGACAGGTTTCAAATGAGAGTTTGATCCTGGCTCAGAATCAACGCTGGCGGCGTGCCTAACACATGCAAGT
>Ga0210394_10004039_pt1 | contig 17522 bp, 14 predicted proteins | sample IncBWC12MmetaG_FD_160121 | JGI IMG/M metagenome (GOLD analysis project Ga0210394, IMG submission 160121) | Forest soil microbial communities from Barre Woods Harvard Forest LTER site, Petersham, Massachusetts, United States - Inc-BW-C-12-M | ecosystem: Environmental > Terrestrial > Soil >... | reverse complement strand
ACCAACTAGGATTCGTGTTGGTGGAATAGCGTTGATGAAAAATGGCGAAAGGACTGACAAAGTCTGGATTGGTTAAGTCCGGATAAAATGCCGGCAACTGGTCCGGCGTTAGCAATCCTTTGTAGACGACGGTCCGCGAAGAAAGAGAGCAGAAATAGGTTCCATCGGGCGCGATGGATTCCACTTCTTTGCGCAGGCCAAACAAATAGGCTTCCAGATCGACGGGTGCATTCGAAGCCAAAAAGCATTGTTGAATGACAGGAAGAGTATCTAACGCTCGGGGACCAACAATCGAGGGATCGGTTGGGACAACGCGCCATCCCAATAGCCGCAGCCCCCGGCGTCTTGCAAGCATACCGATTAACTCGCGTGCGCAATCCTGCTGCTCGCGAGGCAAGAAGACCATTCCCAGGGCATACTCGGCGGGCAATTCGATTCCGGCTTCGCGGGCGCAATTTCTGACAAATTTATCGGGAATGGGGATTAGCAGACCGGCTCCATCGCCACTTCTGCCGTCGGCGTCCATGCCGCCGCGATGGTCAAGCCGGCGCAGCGCTTCGAGCGCACGCTCCACCACCTCGCGCGAACCCGTGCTGCCAAGTTGCGCCACGAATCCCACGCCACAGGCATCGTGATCCACGATAGCGGAAGTGCTGGTCATCTTATATTGTGTACCCTTCCAAGGGCAGGGAAGTACAATCAAGAATTTCGATGACCGCAATGTATTTTTTGGGAAGTCAGTCGTGGTGTTGGTCTTTGGCTTGGTCTACCTTCATTCACCACAGAGACGCAGAGCCCCAGAGTAAAACCTGCAAGATTTTTCCTTCTCAGCGATTCTGTGTCTCTGTGGTGAATATAACGCTTAAGGCCCGCTGTGCAAGGCCTCTCTCAATGCCGCCTCTACTTGTTTCAGATGCTCGGGAGCTAGCTTGTTCCGAATCGCCGTGAGATAAAAGACATCAATCGCCATTTGGCCTTCGGTGTCGATGAGCGCAATTTCGATGTTGCACTTGTGATGGGAAAAACACGAAGCGATCGTGTACAGGAGCCCGGGACGGTCTTGTGCGACCACCTGCACCAGCGTGCTGTTTGAAGAGCATAGGTTGTCAGATTGAATTGACATCTTGATCTTTACCTTCGGCTGGCTTTTCTTCTCCTCGGCTTGCATGCGGCTCTTCAACATGCGGTCCAAATCAGCTTCCCCCATAAGTACCCCGCTTACGCCGCGCTTAAAGCGCTCCCATTCTGAGAGGTTCAGTTCCAGGGTGCGGAAGCGGTCAGTGAAATAAAACGTGTCAACGACGGTTCCGGCCTGATTAGAGAATGCCGTCGCCTTCACAATGTTCATACCCCATGCGGCCAAGGTCCCGGCCACTTTGCCGAAGAGAAATGGACGATCATTTGTCACCAGCGTCAGTTCAAACCAGTGGCGGCCGCGCGTTAAATCAAGCTGGACGGGATGTTTGCCCAAGGCCTCCGCCATTTCGAGATGGTGTAGGACATCCTGGGCCGCATAGGTCTTCAAGTAACGTTGCGGCAACCCCTCGAGAAAAGCTTTCACTCGCTTGCCCGCGGTGGGAGCCAGCGTGCGCAGGTGGGCGATCTTTTCGTTATGGACCTCAGCGTCAGGGTGCAGTCGCTCGTCGACATTGCGATTCAATTGGTTCGCGGCTGCAATGTAGAGTTGCCAAATATTTTCAGCCTTCCATGGAGTCAGCGCATCAGGATTGACGGCCTTAATGTCCGCGTAAGTAAACAGGCAGAGCATCTTCAGCCTTTCGGGAGTACCCACTTTTTCTGTGAATGCAGCCACGGTTGCTGAATCGAAAATATCGCGGCGAAGCGCGGCGGACATTTCCAGGTGATTGCTAATAAGAAATAGAACCGTCTCCCGCTCGGAAGATTCGAGGTCCAACCGCTGCAGGCATCGTTCTGCAATAGCTAGGCTGCCCTCTACATGATTTTCAGAAACTGCGCCTTTGCCCGTGTCGTGCAACAGAAGAGATAGGTAGAGCAGTTCCGGGTCTTCGAGTTCGTTCAGGATTTCGCCATACTGCTTTTCCCACTCCGATCGCGGTTCCCGCAACCGGTGCAGCGTTTCGATTGCCAGGAAGGAGTGTTCGTCGACCGTGAAGCGATGATAGAAATCGCGCACTACCAGAGAATCAATAGGCTTCAACTCGGGCAGCAGCAGGGTGAGCAGTCGCAGCGAATGCATGGTGCGCAAAGCTTCGGCCGCATGCGGTTGGGTCAGAATTTCGCCCAAATAAAGCCACAGTTCCGCTCCCTTGGGCGGCGTAGCCGCGAGAGACGGCAATATCCGTTCGACCTTGTATTCCGTAGTTGTGCTGAGCCGTACGTCGTGAAGTGCCACGAAATGAAAAAGCCGCAGCAACACTTCCGGATCGCGTAACGCGGAAGATTCACGCAGGAAAACCAAGCCATCAACTACGGAGAAGTCAGTATCAGAGACGCGGGCTCGCAAAGTCTGAAAGTGCCGTGAAAGCGACGACCATGCTGCCGGAATCTCTTCCAGCAATTGTGTCGCGGTACGATGAATCGAGCGGGCGTGGCCGAAGTAAATCTTCATCCAGTCGGCAGCGGAGAGTTCTTTCGACTCGTACACTCCGATTCCACGCTGGGCGGCTTCTTCCTGCGCATCCCAGGAGAGCGTGTTGTCCTCCCGGCCGTTCCGCATGTGCAAGAAACATCGGACGGACATCAGAAAATCCAGCGCGGGGTCAAACTGTTTTCGCGCCGAAGGTGATAGCAGGGACTTGGGATCGGGCCAGTCCTGCAGCTTATCCATGGAGGAAAGCAGGCTGAGCCAAAGGGCGACGTTGCAATCCCGCAGACCTCCCGGCGTGTCCTTGACGTCGGGTTCGAGATGGAAGATGGTGTTGCCGAATTTTTCATGGCGGCTGCGAGTGACATCCGCCAGCCTCTGCAGTAGAGATTGCGACTCTCGCGTCATTAATCTTGGAATAACTTTCTCGTGCAATCGGGTGAAGAGGTCGGGATCACCGGCAAGATAGCGGCAGTCGAGCAGCGAAATAGCGAACTCGACATTAGTGGGATCGAAGCGGTCACACTCCTGCAGAATGCGGGTTGCAGGGCTCAGCTTTAAACGGAGGTCCCACAGGCCCTGCGAAAAACTGCGAATACGATCCTTTAGAGCCTGTTCGGTGTCGCGGTCAGCATGCAGGAAAAGCAGATCGATATCGGAGTGCGGAAACAGCCATCTGCGGCCGAATCCGCCCAGAGCAACCAAGGTGAAATTTCGTGGACCGCGCTGCTCGGGGCAGACAACCTCACTCCACAGTTCGAGAGCAATTTTTTCTACCAGCGCGGTCCGCTGCGCGAGGGCTGCGCCGCCATTTCCTGTAGAAGCAAACTCCTGCCGGATTCGCGCCGATTCCTCTGTGTAATGATCACGTAGTGCGCTGCTCGATGAGCCTGCCGTGGACATGCTTTTTTCGGGCCGATCCTCACGCACTTAGCAGCGTTCTTGTGGCTGGGGGATGCTAATCTGTCTATGCTCCTCGATCGTGCTCTCGCGTTTTCACAGGGCATTCTCTCCGCGCTCATCATTGCGTATCCGAATAACCTCGTCCACGCGTGAGAGGAAGATTTTGCCGTCGCCGATTTTTCCGGTACGGGCTGATGTTGAAATCGCCTGGACGACTTTCTCGACCATGTTGTCAGCGACCGCGAGTTCAAGCTTTATCTTGGGAATAAGATCGACGGTATACTCGCGGCCTCGATAGAACTCTGTATGCCCTTTCTGCCTGCCATGGCCACGGGCTTCGAGCACCGTCATGCCCTCGATCCCTATTTCATGCAGCGCTGCCTTCACGCTTTCCAGCTTGGAGACTTGGATAACTGCTTCGACTTTGGTCATCGCGGTTAGTGTTGTGCCTTCTAGTTCTTATCACATGGGCCAAAATATCTGTGCAATTTTTATTTATGGCCGACATAAGCGCCTTTTATGCGGCCTTTAGCGCGCGCGCAAATTCGACATTATTTGGCCGGTTCCACAACGGCAACTTTATTCACTCCGCTGCACGCCAGATACAAGCGGCCATCGGGAGTTGCTGCTATATTGCGGACTACCCCACCGCCTGACGGTATCGGCCGAGCGCTGAAACTTTGCGATTTAGGATCGAACTTAACTAACGTGTTGGGCTTGACGCCCGACTCGCTGTACCAGACCTCGCCATCTTTCGTGATGGCAATTCCATACGGTTCCGACTCCGAGCCTCCGGGCGATGGCCATTCTTTGAGCAGCGTTCCGCTGGAGGGATCGAAATGTCCCAGGTAACCGCGCGCGAAATCCGTGTAATAAATCGTGCCATCCGGAGCCAACGCAAGCCGCCGTGGGCGCGCTCCCGTCGCCGGCAACGTGTATTCGCGGATTTTCATCGTGCTCGGGTCTAAATTGGCCAGCTTGTTGCTACCGAATTCGCAAAAGAAGGGCGTGTTGTTCTGCAAGATGACTATGCCGTACGGCACCGCGTGGGGCGTGGTTACTTGGGTCAGGCTCATCTTCCCGGTTTTCGGATCGAGACGCCCGATGTAGTTCGTCTGCTCGTTGGTGAACCAGAGAATGCCGTCACGGTCGAATGCCGGTGTGTGCGGGTCGATCTCGGTGCCGTCGGCGGGGCGATATTCGGCAATGCCTCCGGTCCTGGGATCGAGTTTGCCAACGTAGCCCGCGGAAATCGCAGTGAACCAAATATTGCCATCTTTATCCGCGACCAGCCCGTGAGGGCCGGAGTTCGGAGTCTTCAACGGGTATTCTTTAAATTGCCCCGTCTTTGGATCGAGCCTGCCTAATTTGTTCGCTGCCTGCCCCGTGTACCACAGCGAGCCGTCGGGCGCGACTGCGGGATCGTGTGGCCGCGACTTCGGCGTTGGCACCTCGTATTCCACGATTCGCACGTTGAGCGTTCCCACTGCGGCACCGGCAAAGAGCGTGCCGGCCAGCGTAAACAAGGACAATCTGCGAAGAGACATAGACGCTCTCCTTCCGAAAAATTGTAATCTTTTATCGCGGTTTATTCACAATCGACAAGGCTCGACCACTCTTTTCGAGACTAGAGACAGCTCGATCCTTTTCCGCTCTGGCCTCCGCGTCAATTACAATCACGAGTTCCGGTCTTGCGGAAATCACATGAAACTTGCACAAATTGCTTCTGCGCTGGGCGTGCGTCTGGAAAACGGCTCGCCCGATACCGAGATTACGGGCCTCGCGGGGATCGAAGAAGCTGGTCCCGGCCAACTCACTTTCGTCGCCAACCCAAAATACGCGGCTGCGGCGCATAGAACCAAGGCTTCGGCTGTCGTCGTTTCCGAGGAGTTTCCAGCCCTCGCGACCGCTATGTTGCGAAGCAGGAATCCCTATCTGACTTTCGCGCAGGTCATAGCCTTGTTTCACCCGGCTCGAAAATACTCATCGAAAATTCATCCCACCGCAGTGATTCATGCTTCCGCCAGAATCGGCGATGGTGCACACGTCGGACCGTACGTCGTGATCGGTGAAGATGTTGAGATTGGGAAGAACGCCGTGCTGCTGGCGCATGTGGTGATTTATCCGGGCGTGAAAATCGGCGATAACTTTATGGCCCATGCCCATGCGGTCGTCCGCGAACAGTGTCGTCTGGGAAACAATGTGCTGCTACAGAACGGCGTGGTTATTGGCGGAGATGGATTTGGTTTTGCTAAGGATGAAGTCGGCCACTGGCACAAAATCCCGCAGCCGATGCCGGTTGTGATTGAAGACGATGTAGAAATCCAAGCTAATACCTGCATCGATCGCGCCAGTGTCGGCGAAACCCGTATTTCGCGAGGTACGAAAATTGACAACCTGGTTCAAGTCGGCCACGGCTCTCATATCGGAGAGCATTCTTTGCTGGCTTCTCAAGTCGGGCTCGCCGGTTCTACAGAGGTCGGCAAGCACGTAATTCTCACCGGCCAGGTGGGCGTTGTTGGCCATTGCAAGATCGGCGATGGCGCCATCGTCACGCCGCAAAGTGGCGTCGCTGGCGACATTGCAGCGGGTGCAATCGTCAGCGGAGCTCCTGCCATCGATCACAAATTGTGGCTGAAGGTTTCAGCTCTGATGAGCCGCTTACCGGAAATCGCGAAGGCTGTGCGGACGAAACCGACAAAAGACTAAAACCACACAGGGCACAAACGCACACAAAGGAAAACGGGTCAGGCCGATGCCGTTCCCTCGTGGACATTCGCGTCCTTCGTGGTTATAGATTTCGCTTCTTGAAATTCGGCAGGCAATCCGCTGTCGATCGACTTGCGGACTTTAGCCATCAGACATTCGCGGCTGCCGAAATCTTTGGGCTCGATCGGATCGTGGAAAATCACCGTCACCGTCCCAGGCCTGATGGCGAATCTCGTCTTGGGCATGACGTAGTGCGAGCCAACTATCGTAACTGGGACTATCGGCACGCCACATTCCTCGGCCAAGTAAAATGGGCCCTTTTTGAAGGGGAGAAGCTTGCCATCGAAAGAACGGTGTCCCTCAACGTAGACAGTCATGTTCAGGCCTTGACGAATTACTTCCGCGGCAGCCCGGACCGCAGCAATTCCTGACTCCCGATTTCCGCGGTCGACCGGGACCAATGATCCGAATCGCATGAGCCTTGCTAATATTGGATAACGAAACAATTCTTTCTTGACCATGATCGACATGCGGCGCGGAATCAGCGGCATCAGGATTGGGGGATCGACATTGGAAACGTGATTGGACATGAAGATATAAGTACGCGATGCGTCAAGCTTGTCCAGGCCAACCGTTTCTACGCGAATTCCAGCGAGGCGCACCCCAGTCCACGCCCCCCACATTGTCATGCGATACAAAAATCGGATGTCTCCGGTCAGCAGCGTCCAGGGAAAACCGACTACAGCCGCCACGGGAAGCAGTGCGGCCCAGAAACCTAGCATGACCAGAGTGCGAATCATGACCTTGAAACTCGCGACGACAGTGATTGGATTTCGGAACAGACTGGCTCGAAATCGAATATTTCAAGTTTGGCCGTTGATCGGAAGTTTTCCTGTGACCTAATTTTGTCCACCTCGTTCAACTCAGCATCACTTTGTTTTCGGTGCTCTGCGGGTTGCCTTGGCCAAGCGACTTCAGGCGTTCCGGCAGCTTCTCGTAAATACCGCCGAAGCCGCCGTTGGAAAGAATCGCGACGACATCGCCCGAGCGCAACTCAGGAGCAACGAGTTGCACGATGCCGTCAACCGTAGGCACCATGCGGGCCCGCCGGCCATACTTCAGGATCTGCGCGGCTACTGCGGCGAGATCCAGACGTTCGGCTTCCGGGATCGCTTCCGATTTGAAGACGTTGGCCACAACCACTTCGTCGGCAAGCGATAGGCTCGTTGCCAATTCATTCTGCAGCACGTTGCGTCGCAGGGTATTGGAGCGGGGCTCCAGAATTGCCCACAAGCGCGCTCCGGGATAGTTTGCGCGCAACGCGGTCAGCGTGCCGGCGATGGCGGTGGGGTGGTGCGCGAAGTCATCGATAATAGTTACTCCATTCACTCTCGCGCGGACTTCAAGCCGACGTTTCACGCTTTTGAACGTCTTCAACGCAGCCGAAATTTCTTCCCGAGAAATGCCACAGCCTGCAGCCATTGCAGCCGCGGCAGTGGCGTTCCACACGTTGTATTCGCCCCCTACACCGTATTCAAACTCTGCCCATGGTTTTCCATCTCGCGCCACCGACCATGTGGTGCGCCCCGGCTCCAAATGCAGATCATGAATTCGCCAGGTTGCATTCGCGCTGGAACCATATCGCTCCACGGGGCAGAACGCGCGAGCCAGACAACGCTCGATACTCTCGCCCGTATCGAAGGCAATAATGCGGCCGCGACGAGGTACTAGATTCACCAGGCGCTTGAAAGCGGTTTCCACGGCCTCGAGATCTTTATAGATATCGGCGTGATCAAACTCAACTGATGTCAGGATGACGCAGTCGGGAAAGTAGTGCAGAAACTTCGGACCCTTGTCGAAGAAAGCGGTGTCGTACTCATCGCCTTCGAGGATGAAGTGCTTTCCCTGTCCCAGTTGAAAGCTGCTGCCAAAATTTTCTGCGATGCCGCCGATCAGGAATGAGGGCTGCAAACCTGCGGTGTGGAAAATCCACGCGAGCATGGAAGTCGTCGTGGTCTTACCGTGCGTGCCTACGACCACCAGCACTTCTTTGCCGCGCAGGAATTGCTCATGCAAAATCTGCGGCAGGGAACAGAATGGGATTCGCTCATCGAGCACATGCTCGAGTTCCACGTTTCCGCGCGAGATGGCATTGCCGACCACCACCAGGTCGGGCGACGGTTGCAGATTCTCCGTGGCAAACGGTTGTGCCACCGGAACGCCGAGCGACGCTAGAAAATCAGACATGGGCGGATAGGCGGCCGCGTCTGACCCGGTCACGCGAAAGCCGCGTCCCCGCAGCATCCCCGCCAGCGAAGCCATTGCGGTCCCACAGATTCCGATCAGGTGAATGTGTTTGTTCTCAGGCATGTGTTCTGTTATGTGAGAGTCACGTTTTTATCTTCAAGATCTTGACGCTCGCGATGACACCGCGGCAAGCGTAATAGCGGATTCCAGGATGCGAAGACTACCTTCCTTTTTATCCACGTTCAACTGCGCACGCACGCCGAGTGGGAGGGTTATGTTGCCATGCGAGACGTGACCGGACCGCAATCCGTAGGCCACCGGCACTCCCAGGTCGCCGATTATCCCTAACACGACTTCTTCCAGAGTGTAATCCTGGTATTTGTTCTGCGAACAGTCCAGCATTTCACCGAAAATAATGCCACGCACGTCTGCAAATTTTCCTGCCAGTTTCAGTTGCATCAACATGCGATCGATCTGGTAAGGCTTGGCGGCCACATCTTCGATAAACAATATCGTGCCTGAAGTGTGGATTTCGTAAGGCGTACCCAAAGAAGCTACGAGCATGGAAAGACAGCCGCCGTAGAGCGTGCCTTGGGCAGAGCCTGGCATCAAAGATTTTGCACCAGATTCCGCCCCAAAGTTTATCGTCCATTCAGAAGCGGCGGTCAGTGCGGATTCCCACGATGTGAGATCGATTCCATCCGAATGAGCGAAGTCTTTGGCGACCATAGGCCCATGAAAAGTCACAAGTCCGATCGTGTCGGAGATGTAAGTCAGTAGTGAAGTGATATCGCTGTAGCCAAGCAAAATCTTCGGGTGCGATTTCAGGTTCGCCAGCTTGATCGTATCCAGAAGATAGTTTGAGCCATATCCGCCGCGGGCGCAGATGATCGCTTGCACATCGTCGCGCGAGAACATCTCCTCCAGTTCACGTGCCCTGCGTTCGGCCGAGCCTGCGAAATACAGATACTTGTCGAAAATGGAATCGAAATAGAATGGTTTGTATCCGAGCTTTCGCAAAGCGTCGCATCCCGCTTCGAGGAGATCGCGTTTAATGTTGCTCGCGGGAGCAATGATTCCGACCGTGTCCCCGCGCTGAAGCGCAGGTGGCTTGATGCGCGGGATTGGCGGAGTCAGCGGCATCGGAATTCGGCCGAGTATTAGCTCAGAGACGGTTAATCTTAACAGGCTGCCGAAGAACTGAATTTGTTACTTCGGTGACTTCTATCTACGGAGACAAGTCTGCCTCGCTTCACTCGGCTACCGGGATGAGGCGTTCGGGCATACGCGTGTGTTTGCCGGTTACAAGAAAAATTCGCCCCGGCAAACGAGCCGCGCCGTGCCGCGAAGGTACACCTGCTGCTCCCAACGCACCGTCTGCACTCCGCCTGGCGTGTGAACTCTCACCGGCGATTCCGCCTTACCGGCTACGATGGCAGCGATCGCCGCAGCGCATGATCCAGTGCCGGAGGACTGAGTTTCACCAACTCCACGTTCAAAAAACACCGCCTCAATGTTGCCTGATTCACGAGGGTTTACCAGCTCAATGTTAACCCCTTGCTTGAAGTAGTTATGTTGCCCAATTTCCGCCGCGTCCGCCTGCCAACCAGAAGCGAATTCCTTCACGAAAATCACATAATGAGGATTGCCCATCGAAAGCGGAATGCCTCGCACTTTGCGACCATTCACTTCAAGAACTAATTCATCGCCCACCTCAGGCTCGCCCATTGCAATCTCGAACTCAAACTGAGCATCGCTGCGGGAAACGAAGTTGCACACCTTGAGACCTGCGCCGGTAAGGATCACAACTTTTTCTTTGGCCTGTTCGGAGCAGATGTGCGCAGCCACGCAGCGTGTGCCATTGCCTGAGATTTCAGCCTCGGATCCGTCAGCATTGAAGAGGCGAGCTTGGACATCGGCCTGATCGGTCGGAAAAAGCCATTCAATGCCGTCGGCGCCCACACCCTCGTGACGATCGCACAAACGCCGGCTGAGAGCAGCCAAGTCGGCCGTAGCGTGTACGCCATCAATAATCAAGAAATCGTTTCCGCAGGCACTGGCCTTGACGTAAGGAATAGTACGACCGAGCGAAGTCATTCGGTACTTACTGCTCCCAACCAGGTCGCACTTTCAAACACCGAAGATTGCTTGAGCAGTTGCAGAACCTGCCGCTGATCCTTTCGCGACGCTTCCAGTTCAAATTGCACGCGCACGTGCTGCGGGGTCGGGGCGACTTGCAAATTGTCTGCCATGCCGTGAACGCTTTCGAGAACGCGGTTGACCTCGAGTGTGACCTCATCGGCGCTTCGTCCGGCTACCTCGTAGGCATGGACAGCGGCTTTCAATCCGAATCGCTCTTCCGCTTGTCCCAGCAGGAAAAGGCAAAGCAAGATCAGCGCAGTAGCAAATACTGACGTGAGATAAAGCCCTCCACCGACTGCCATACCGACGGATGCAACGACAAAAATCGTTGCCGCAGTGGTCAGACCGGTAACCAGCTTGTTGCGCGAATGAAGAATGGAACCGGCTCCGATGAAGCCAATACCAGGGATGATCTGCGCCGCAATGCGAGTGTGATCTCCAATGTGCTCCACGGCGAGCTCGTCCGAAAGCAGCGTGTACATGGCGGCGCCGAGGCAAATGAAGAGATTGGTGCGAAGGCCGGCTGGCCGATGCTTAAGCTGGCGTTCCAGTCCGATCAGGCCGCCGAGAATGGTCGCCAGCACCAGGCGCGCGAGGGAAACTCCGACCACCGTCGACATCTCGTTCTGAAGGACATCGTAGATATATCGCAGTGTAAGCACGTAGTTGGCTGAATTTTATCACTGGAAAGTGCGCGTCACCGCGTTGATCGCGGTTGAGGTTAACGCGTATGATTACCGTGCGGCGCGATGCGTCCAGTAGATTGTGGCCGGAGCTTGTCCGGCGGTACGAATCACCAGCGCCGAAGACATATCCTGTTTTCGCACGCTGGTGTCAACCGGATCGCCTTGCATCGCGATTACGTAGTCGACATATTGCGATGGATTCGCCAAGGCCCGCTCCCATAGGCCTTCGCGGTCTGTCGGCGTTTCCCAGGGACGATGGTTGCCTTCATTGATAGTACGGCGCAGAGGGATTCCGGCTCGCTGGAGCGCACCGACGTGATCGCCGAGATACATGAGCAGGGAAGCGTCGTGCGGCAGTTTTTTCAGATTGGATGCCAGTTCGGTTTCAAAGGCAATGCGGCTGCGGGAGTTCACCCAGGCCTCTTGGAAGGAAACTGGCTGCGCTCGCCACACAGAGGCATAGCTGGCAACAATCAGTATTGCTGCGGCGGAAGCAACTCCTATTTTGACTGACTTGTTAGGCGCAAAGCGGAGCAAGAAACAAATTATCGCTGCCGCCATCGCGGAAAAAAATGGAAGAAGTTGGAGTCCATAACGTACGTTGTAAAACGAGAATGGCCACCAAGTGGGCAGGTAAAGAGGGACGCCGCTATAGGCGATGGAGAGCATGTAGAAGGGAATCGGGATTCCAAGCAAAAGAAGTGGCGAGAGTCGACGGTTGAAGATCAGGACTGTGCCGATTCCGAGTAACAGCGCGACCCACAATTTCTGCAAGCCTCCAGCGGCCATATTCAGTTCAGCGGATTTTAGAAAGTAACTGAATGCGACCGGTAGATCGTGGGAGCCAGGATGCGTCGTCGCAGTGCTTTTTTGCTCGATGGTGCGGGCAGAATACGGTCCGTTGGCGAATTCCAGCGGGTTGCGATAAACGATCGCGTTATAAGCTAGCCAAAGTATTGGGGCTGCTGCCGCTAGCAAAACGAATTTGACCAGGCTGCGGCGCAAATTTCGATCAACCGCTTTCGCTTTGAGCACAACTGCGAGCGCGGCTACACCCGTGGCGGCGGCGAGGAACCATCCGTCATATCGTGTGAGGCAGGCGGCTGCGAGGCATAGCCCGCATTTTACCAGCGAGGACGAGGCTATTTCCGGCGAACGTTCCTTTGTCGTCGCTTTGAGATCTTCGCGTCCCGGTTCGGCCGGAAGGGCGAGACGCCCGTCCTCCATCAATCTTACAAATTCGCTGAAGTAGACTACCGCCCAAATAAACAGAGCCAGGTACAACGACTCGGTCATGGCCGTGGCTTGCACGTAAATCAGATTGGGATTTGCAGCATAGATAATTGCGCTCAGCCAAGCGGCAATTCTTGCGGCAGCATCGGGATGCGAATCAACCGTCAGGGCGCCTCGCAGCAGGCGGAAGATGCCAGCCGTTCCCAACGCGTAAGCGATCATCGAAGGGATGGAGCCGCCAATACCGGATTGCCACGCCGCGTCGAAGATGAGAAAGGGAAGCATCAACAAATGCGGCAGCGGCAGCCATACTGTGCCAAGTTGCAGTAAGCCTGGAGTGCGGGAATCGAATACGCGGCGCGCGATATTCATGTGCGCCACGGCGTCGCCGTAAAGAAGCAAATCACCGTGCTGAAAGTAAAACGCGAAAGAAATGAATGAGATGCAGGCGGCGAACTGGGCTACGAGCGCGGTTTCACGGTCCCAGCGACCCCAGGTCTGGGATTTCATTAGCGGCACGCTAGCTGGCCGGGGTGTCATTCCAGATGCGTCAGTTCGCGAAAGACTTGAAAGCGTGCATCGATTTCTTCGCGGGTTAGCGATTGCAGGCGTTCGGTGCCAAACCGTTCCACGGCAAATGATCCCATCACGCCGCCGTAAAAAAGGCCGCGCTTCAGTACCTCGCGATTCAACTGCTCTTGCGAGGCGATGTATCCCATGAAGCCGCCGGCAAACGAATCGCCAGCGCCGGTCGGATCTTTTACTTCTTCAATGGGCAAAGCGGGGGCGCGAAAGGGATGACGGCCGATGCCGAATGCGCCTTCCCGAAAGAAAATTGTCGCCCCATATTCTCCATGCTTGATGACCAGCGCCTTCGGTCCGAAGGCAAGAACCTTGTTTGCCGCCCGCATCAGGTTGGTGTCATCTGCAAGTGACTTCGCCTCGGCATCGTTGATTAACAAAACATCGACTAGCTTTAGGGTTTCGATCAAATCCGACTTGAAACCGTTGATCCAATAATTCATGGTATCGCCGCCGGTGAGGCGGACTCCATCCATGTTCTGCCGAACGGCGGTTTGCAAAGTCGGATGAATGTTGCCGAGAAACAGGAATTTTGAATCCGCGTACTCTGGCGGAATCTGAGGGCGGAAGCGCTCGAACACATTTAATTCAGTGAAATTGGTTTTCGCTTCATTCAGGTTATCGAGATACTGACCGCCCCAGCGAAACGTTTTACCTTTGGCATGCTCGATGCCACGGATGTCGATCTTCCGTTTTTTCAAAACATTTTCATGCTCTGCCGTGAAGTCATCGCCCACCACGGCAACGATACGAACCTCGGTGAAATAGCTGGCAGCAAGCGAAAAAAATGTACAGGAACCGCCCAGTACGTTTTCCACGCGCCCCGAGGGCGTAGCAATGGAGTCGAAGGCAATCGAACCTACGGCAAGAATGCTCATTATGCGGTCTTGGTCTCCAGGTATTTTCCGAGGATTAGTTTGAGTTTCTCACGAGTGGCGGCGGGAATTTTGTCGCGGTCGGTGAGAATGGCATGCGCCAGCGCGGCGCCGCATTTGCAGCTTCGCTTAGGCATCGAAGCCACCGTCTGGCGCACAACCTGGCAGGCATTCTCAGCGTTTTTCAGCAACACGGCGACGATTTGATCTACTGTGACTGAATCGTGATGCGGATGCCAGCAATCATAGTCCGTAACCATGGCCACGGTGACGTAACAGATCTCGGCTTCACGGGCCAGTTTGGCTTCCTGCAGGTTGGTCATGCCAATCACGTCCATGCCCCAGCTGCGATAAACATTGGATTCCGCTTTGGTCGAGAACTGCGGCCCCTCCATGCACAGATAAGTTCCCCCGCGCTTGCCGGTCACAGCCGAGGTTTTGCACGCAGCTTCGACCACATGAGCGAGCTGCGGACAGATAGGATCGGCAAACGCAATGTGAGCTACGATGCCATCCCCGAAAAAAGTATCCACGCGATGACGAGTGCGGTCGAAGAACTGATCGGGAATCACGAAGTCCAGTGGCTTATGTTCTTCCTTCAACGAACCGACCGCGGACACGGAGACAATGCGTTCAACGCCGAGTTGTTTGAAGCCATAAATGTTGGCGCGAAAATTTAATTCAGTGGGGAGAATGCGATGGCCGCGTCCGTGGCGCGCCAGAAATGCAACTTTGCGGCCTTCGAGTGTGCCCAGGACGTAAGCATCCGAGGGTTCGCCGAATGGAGTGTCCTGTCGAAGTTCCTTTACGCCGGTAAGGCCAGGCATCGAATAGAGCCCGCTGCCGCCGATAATGCCAATTTCCGTATGCGACAAAAGTCCCCCAGAACCACGACCCGATCAGTGGAATTCGGATTATACAAAAAATCTGCGGCAGCTATTGAATCCAGCCAGGAAAGGTGTACAGTACTCGGCGCGGCAGCCTTCCCCCGAGGGCGTCCGCGAGACGGGGACCAGGACCACGGCTTCATCTGACCGCAGCTATAGCGCGCTCAAATAGCTCATGCTCAAGCTGCTCGGTTGTCGGCTGGTCCAGGCTTTCTGTAATCAACACACTGTCATCTTTAACATCGATCACTGCTGGCCCTTCTTCGGTAAGCCAGGTATGCGTACCGGTCAGCGATTCGAGTTTTTGTAAATCGATAGTATTTGCTCCATCCTGGGTAACTTCGTGCACATGCTTGTATCGTTTAACCAGCGACTGAGCGTAAATGGCAGCGAACGCCGATGCCTTCTCACGGCTTGCCCAGCGTGAAACGTACAGTATTGCCAGAGGCGCCGAGGGATCTCCTTTAGGGCGGGCAGCGTAGTAGTAGCCTCCGCGCCATTGCGGATACAAATTGTGCGACGCATCTGTGCCGGCGTATTGATCGACCAGAATAGCGACATCGAATTCTCCCATCGCTCCCACATCGAAGCGGTCGTAGTTCTTGAAGTCACGCTGGAAATCCGGCAGCCGCATGGGTTCTAAAGATTCGCCCGAAAGATATGTCTTCGGCTCCATGATTTGACGCGTAGTGTGTGGCGGATTACGTAAAGTTTCGGCGAAGGCTTTCTCTTTCCCGCCAGCGCGTAACAGTTCCGCCTCAAAATCCAAGCCGTAGCGATACGGGAACGTCAATTCTTCTTTTAGAAACACGGGAGCGTTTTTGAATTCGGGCGAGTCCGCGGTGCCCACGAGCATGCCCTCTTTCAAAGCATTTGCGATTTGCGGAGAACTTAGAATCGATTGCCCGGTGGGTTCGAGCATGTAGTCAACGAGCACAACCATGGCTTGGCCTTCGACCACGGCCTGGCGCGCTTCGCTGATTTCGTCGTTTTCAATGTCGGTGCCAGTCGGCTGTTTCTTTTCCTCCAGGTCGGTGTCGCCAATCTTCATCCATTTTTCCAAGCCGACGGACTGGTCCTGCAGCGCATGAGTAAGTTCGTGCGCCATCACCGGACGTTGCTGCTCAATGTCAACCCAGTCCAGCAGGTTAACGGTTTTAGTTTTCATGTCGTAGTAACCGGCCACTTGCTCGCGCAGTAGAGCAACAAGAAAAGTTTGCAAATCGAAATCCCGCGGCAGAAGCCCGAACTTCTTCAGCACGAGTTCGGAGCGGCGCAAGCGCTGCGCGTCCTTGTCCTCCGCCATGGTCTTTTCAAGATACGCCACCACGTCGTCGCGGCTGGTGAGGCGGCGTTTTACTTCTTTCTTGATGGGCAAGCCGGTGTCTTTGCTGGCGAAGTGTAGAATCTGGTCAACGTCGTGAAAAAGTTCTTCTGCTTCTTTGGGCGAAATCTTCTGTTCCGGAGTGGTGGCGTCAGCAGTGGGCGCCTTCTGTTCCTGCTGCGGCTGTGAAGTGCCGGGTGCAGCTGTTGCGTCCTTCTGCGATGGGGGTGCGGGCGCCTGCGCCCTGGTCAACAATGCGGAGAGCAATAACACGCTGAAGAATGCCAGCTGAAACCATAATTTTCGATACAATTTCTTCGATTCACTCATTGGGCCCATTTATGTCCGAAGATGATCCTCGCCAAATTGCGGCTGATTACTTTCAAAAAGCTTACGCGCTGCAGATGCAAGGTGAGTACCAGCAAGCCATCGAGTTTTACACCCGCTCCATTGAAGCCTTCCCGACCGCGGAAGCCTACACGTTCCGCGGCTGGACATATTCATTCCTGGGCGATTACGATCGCGCCATCGCCGAATGCCTGCAGGCGATTAAGTTGGATCCGGATTTCGGCAATCCTTATAACGATATCGGGGCTTACCTGATTGAACAAGAGAAATGGGATGAAGCACCACCCTGGTTTCAAAAAGCCATTGCCGCACCGCGCTACGAGGCGCGCCCTTATCCGCATTTCAATCTAGGGCGCGTGTACGAGCACAATCGAAATTGGCTGAAGGCGAAAGAATGCTACGCCACGGCTTACTCGATGGATAAGCGCTATGTGGCGGCGCTGGCAGGCTTGCGAAGATTGCGAGCAGCATTTAATTGAGCACTTCTCTTGCGGCAGGCGCGAAGCTCCTGGCTGGAACTAGGCCCGTCCGCGTTATATGCTCGGAGCGTGCGTCGTCCGCTTGCGTCTGGCAACTCTCCAACTCCCGGCCTGTTCCTGGGACTCGTCATTACTCTGGCTGCGGTAATGGCGTACTCCTGGTACATCACGGTGCAGATTTCGGGACTCCGCGAACTGCAAAACGATCTTGCCGGACGCAATCGCAAAGACTCGCTGCAACTTCTCCGCATTCAGAATGACTTGAACTCGCTCGCACTGGCGATGCGTGACATGCTCGACAATGATGAACCGTATCCTCTCACCGCATGGTCGGCGCAGTTTCAGCGTATCCGCGCAGACTTGGACAATGCTCTGAAGCTCGAAGAGCAGGTTGCTGTAGCGGAGCGTACGCCGCAGCAAAGACAATTTCTTGGCAATTCCATGGCGCAGTTCTGGGATGCGGTCGACCGCACGTTCGCGCTGGTTCGCAACGGGAAAGAGGCTGATGCACGGTCCCAGATTCGTGTGTCGCTGCAAGCGC
>Ga0210394_10004038_pt1 | contig 17523 bp, 21 predicted proteins | sample IncBWC12MmetaG_FD_160121 | JGI IMG/M metagenome (GOLD analysis project Ga0210394, IMG submission 160121) | Forest soil microbial communities from Barre Woods Harvard Forest LTER site, Petersham, Massachusetts, United States - Inc-BW-C-12-M | ecosystem: Environmental > Terrestrial > Soil >... | reverse complement strand
TCGTTCAATGAATCGTCGTTCTCCGCGGCCAGCGCCGGCGGCGCGATGGCAATGCCGAGGACGGACAACGCGCACGACGCGCAAGCGAATGCGAAAGGAAAAACTTTGGTGTTCATGGCAGCTCCCTGAAGACGACGACCCCAAGGCACGCGTCCTACACGGGAGCGGCCTCTCCGTCGCCACTCGGGAAAATCCGCTCGCTCAGCACACCCCGGCTGGTCGATGGGCGACCACGACAAGCAGGTCTCCTGGCTCGCGGCTCAAGTCCCTGCATCACCTTCCCGGATCAAGGGCGTCCAGTGGTCTTCAATGCGGGGCACACCGCTTACAGTTGCGGGGGCAGCCCGGGCTTTTGACCCGAGTTCCCATTCAATCCCCGTGAGGGGAACTTATCGTATGGGGTTACGTTGCCGCAAAACGGCGGGCGGGTCAATCCTGCCAGTAGTCCTGATGCACCAGCGTTTCGAGTTCGGCTCCGTGCGCCCATTGCGCCATCTCGAGCATCGGCCGCGGATAGAACTCGCGCACGTGCCCGAGACACAGTACCGCCACCGGCCGGCTTCCCGGCGGCATGCGTAACAGCAGGCGCAAACGCTCCGGATCGAAGAGCGATACCCAACCCATCCCGATGCCCTCGGCGCGCGCCGCGAGCCACAGATTTTGGATGGCGCAAGCGACCGACGCCAGATCCATGTCGGGCATCGTGCGCCGGCCGAACACATGCCGCTCACGGCCCGGCGCCAGCGCGGCGACGAGCAGTTCGCCGCACTCCAGAATTCCTTCCACCTTGAGGCGCATGAACTCATCGTCGCGTTCGCCGAGCGCCCGCGCAGTCTCCAGCCGCTCCGCCTCGACGAGCGCGTGAATCGACGCGCGTAAGGCGCGATCGCACACGCGAATGAATCGCCACGGCTGCATGAGACCGACACTGGGTGCGAGGTGCGCCGCGGCGAGCAGGCGGCCGACCAAGGCATTGTCGAGCGGATCGCTCAGAAAATGGCGCATGTCGCGCCGGGCCGTCATCACCCGGTAAACAGCGTCGATTTCCTCTTGGGTGAAGTCCGCCATAATGATCTGATACCCGTTCCGCGCCGGTGCCGGCTTCGCGAACTGGCGCATCATTGCACGCTTTCATCGATTTCGACACGGTGTTGACCGTGACTCCGATCGCGGGCAGACTGAAGCGGCGTTCAGGAGTCCGTCGGTCGTTGGGACCGATGGGTGAAACGGGAAGCCGGTGAATCCCCTTTGTGGGCAAGTCCGGCGCTGCCCCCGCAACGGTAAGCGAGCTTAAGTCAGGTCTCAATGCCACTGCGCTTCGGCGTGGGAAGGCGACTTGGCCGGGATGTCCCACTCGCAAGCCCGTATACCGACCTGCGACGTTCTAAGAGGTCCGGTATGCGCACGGCGGGTGCGCGGAGGGTGGGTATGGTTCTCGGGTTCGATGCCATTCCGGCGGCTGACGAAGGCTTTCGTCGTGCTGCCCTCCGTCGACTCGACTCATTGACGAAACCACTGGGTGCTCTCGGCAGTCTCGAGCCGCTCGCGGCTCAAGCGTGTGCCGTGCAGCGCACCCTCGAACCGGCAATCGTGCATCCGGTGGCGGTCGTATTCGCCGCGGATCACGGCGTGGCGGATCGCGGCGTCAGCGCCTATCCGCGCGCGGTGACCGAACAGATGGTCAAGAATTTCCTCGCCGGCGGCGCGGCCATCAGCGTGCTTGCGCGGCTGCAGGGAATTGAACTCTGGATCGTGGATGCCGGCGTCGACGGCGACAGCGCGAGCCACCCGCGGCTGATCGACGCCAAGGTGCGGCGCGGCACCCGCGACTTCGTCGAGCAGTCCGCGATGACCCCGGAGGAATGCGCGCAGGCGTTGCGCCGCGGCAGCGCCGTCATCGATCAAGTGATTCCAGCCGGCGGCAACAGCGTACTGCTCGGTGAAATGGGAATTGGCAACACCGCGTCGGCGGCGATGCTGATGCACGGTCTGACCGGCATAGCGCTGGCGGATTGCGTCGGCCGGGGAACCGGACTCGATGATGCCGGCCTCGAGAAAAAGCGCGCGACGCTTGCCGCCGCCGCCGCCCGCTGTACGCCTTCCGAGGATGCGGTCGAATTGCTCGCGGAGTTTGGCGGCTTTGAAATTGCAATGCTGGTCGGGGCGCTGCTGCGCGCCGCTGCGCGCCGCATGCTGATCCTGGTTGACGGCTTCACGGTGTCGGTCGCGGCGGCGTTGGCCGCGCGCATCGATGCGCACGTCCTCGAGTACTGCGTTTTTGGGCATTGCTCGGCGGAGCACGCGCATCGCGCCTTGCTCGCGCACCTCAAGGTACGGCCGCTGCTCGACATTGGCATGCGCCTCGGAGAGGGAAGCGGCGCCGCGGTTGCGTTGTCGGTCGTGCGCGCGGCACTTGGCCTGTTCACCCAGATGGCGACGTTCGAAGGTGCGGGCGTCAGCGAGAAGAGCGCGTGAATCGGACCGCGCCGTGCTGCTGACGATGCAGCGGCAGATCGTACTGTTTCTGGTGGCGACGCAGTATCTGACGCGGTTGCCTACACCGGCTTGGGTGGGATTTCAAGCGGACTGGCTGTCGCAATCGGCGCGCTACTTCCCGCTGGTCGGGGTTTTGGTCGGCGGAATCAATGTGGGCGTGTGGTGGCTGTTCGCTCACTGGCTGCCGGCCGCGGTCACGGTCGGGTTGATGTTGGGCGTCTCGTTGCTGGTTACCGGGGCCTTCCACGAGGATGGCTTCGCGGACACCTGCGACGGTTTCGGCGGCGGCACCACGCCGGATAGCGTTCTCGCGATCATGAAGGATTCGCGCATTGGCGCTTACGGTGCGATCGGCATTGGCATCATGCTCGGTCTCAAGTGGACGGCGTGCGTCGCGATCCCGCCTGCCGTATTCCCCTTGATGCTGATCGGCGCTCACATGTTCAGCCGCTGGTGCGCGTGCGGATTGATTTGGCGGCTGCGTTACGTGCGAAGCGGCGACGACAGCAAGGTCAGGCCGCTCGCAGACGGCGTCAGCGGCCGGGAATGGCTCGTGAGCGGTGCGCTCGGCGCCATTGCGGTCGCGCCCTTCGCCATGGCGTTGGATCTCACGCAGCATGCGCGAGTATTGCCGGCACTTGCCGCCGCCGTCGCCGCGTCGGCGGTCGTGGCGGTGACGGTGGCTCGGTATTTTCAAAGGCGCATCGGAGGGTATACCGGCGATTGCCTCGGAGCGGTGCAACAACTGACGGAACTCGCGTTCTTGCTGGCGGCGTTAGCCGTGGTCGGATCGGCGCCGCGTACCGGTTGAGCCGCGGCAATCAATGCGACTCTATCTCATCCGCCATCCGAGGCCGTGCTCCGCGGCCGGTTTGTGCTACGGACGGCAGGACGTTGCAGTGGATGCCGAATCGGTGGCGCATGCGGCGGCAGCCGTGCGCGAACGCATCCCGGAGGGGGTGCTGGAATGCGCCGGGATTTTCAGCAGTCCCGCGTCGCGGTGCGTGCTTCTGGCGCGCGAGCTGGCGGCGCCGCGCGAGCCGAGCATTGCCCCAGATCTCGTGGAGATGAGCTTCGGTTCCTGGGAGGGGCGGGCGTGGGAGTGTGTGCCGCGCGATGAGTTGGACGCATGGGGCCGCGATGTCTGGCACTACCGGCCCGGAGGCGCCGAGTCCGCGGCGATGGTCGCGGCACGCTGGCAGCGATGGGCGGGCGTGGCGCGCTCGTCGGGTGCGGACTGTGCGGTCGCCGTTACCCACGCCGGTGTGATTCGCATCGCGCTCCAGGCCGCGGGCATGCTGCCCGCCGGGGAATTTTTCCAGGCGCCGGTCGCGTTTGGCTCGGTGCACTGTATTGATCTTGCGCACGCGATCGATCTTGCGCACGCGCGGGTGCCGGCGTGAAGGCACTCGTTCTCGGCGGGGTGCGTTCCGGCAAGAGCCGCTATGCCGCCGAACTTGCCCGTGAACAGGCCTGTCCCGTCACGCTGATCGTCACGGGAACCGCGTTGGATGACGAAATGGCGGCGCGCATCGCAGCGCATCGGGCAAGCCGACCTGCCGCTTGGGCCGTCGTCGAGGAACCAACGCGGCTGGCTGCCGCGCTCGCGGCTGCGGCGGCCCCTGATCGGATGGTCGTCGTCGACTGCCTCACTCTCTGGCTCACGAATCTGCTGTGCAGCGATGATCCGGATGCGCTGCAGCGCGAGACCGGACGCGTTCTCGAGGCTCTGCCGTCGCTGCCCGGACATTGCATCCTGGTTGCCAACGAAGTGGGTCTAGGAATCATTCCCGTCAGTGCGCTCGCCCGGCGCTTCACCGACGAGACTGGAGTGATGCATCAAAAGCTCGCGGCGATTTGTGACCGCGTGGTATTCATGGTGGCCGGGTTGCCGTTGATCGCGAAGTCAGGCGCGCCATGAACCGCCGCCGCGCTCGCGCCGCATTCGGGCTCGCTGTCGCGCTCAGCGCGGCCGCCCCGGCATGGGCCGGGTCCGTCATGCGGGACGACCTGCAGCGCGAGGTGAGGCTGCCGGCGAACCCGCAACGGATCATCAGTATGGTTCCGTCCCTGACGGAAATAGTGTGCGCGCTCGGTGCGTGCGATCGGCTGGTCGCGACCGACCGGTATTCGAACTGGCCTGCCCAGGCGAAAGCGCTGCCGAAGGCGGGAGGCTTCGAAGATGCGGAGGTCGAGCGGTTGATCAGCCTACGGCCTGATTTGATCTTGCTCAGCCGCTCGCAACGTATCACCGAGCGTCTCGGCGAGTTCGGTGTCGTCTCGTTTGCTCTGCAGACAGAGAGCTACGCCGACATCGGCCACGCCGTGCAGGCGATCGGCCAGATTCTGGGCGTTGCAGATCGCGCCAGCCGCCTCAATGAGGCCATCGAACAAGCGGTGCGCGAAATCGGCGCAAAGGCGCTGGCGCAGCGTCACGGCGATGGACCCAGCGTGTACGTCGAGGTGGACCCTACGCCTTACGCCGCCGGACCTTCGTCATTCATCGGCGAACTTCTGGCGCGGCTGGGAGCGCGCAATATCGTGACCAGCGAACTCGGCCCATTTCCGAAGCTCAATCCCGAGTACGTGGTCCAGCGCAATCCGGAGGTCATTTTCATATCGCCCGCGGAGGCGACGCAACTGGCCCAACGGCCGGGTTGGGAGCAAATTCGCGCCGTGAAGGAGCATCGCCTGTGCTCCTTTCCCCCGGACGTGCGCGATACCATCGTGCGGCCCGGCCCGCGGGTCGCGCAGGGGATGCGCGCCATGGCCGACTGTCTCGCCCGGGTCGCGCCATGAGTACGCCGCAGCCCGCGGTCGCGCAACTCGACTCCGCTCACAACGGAGCGGATAGGTTGACCCGTCTCGGTACCTGGCTCGCGTGTTGTCTCACGATCACGTTGCTGCTGACCTGCGGCAGCCTGATCGTCGGTACGTCGAGCATCGAAACCTCGCTCGGCTGGCTGCTCTCGCCGGACGCACAGTCCGCCGTCGTTCTATGGGAGATTCGATTGCCGCGAACCGTGGGTGCCTGGTTCGCCGGCGCGCTGCTGGGTCTTTCGGGGGCGATCGCGCAAGGCGTGTTTCGGAATCCTTTGGCAGAGCCCTACCTGCTCGGCACCGCGTCGGGCGCCGCCCTTGGGGTGACGCTCAGCCTGCTGGCGGCAAGTGCGTCCGTCGGCGCCCTTGCATGGGCGGAGAAGCTCGGCGTAACGGGCGCGGCCTGCCTGGGGGCATGCGCCGCTATTGCCCTGACAGTCGGTCTGTCACGGGGGGTGTTGCAAACGGCAAGCCTCTTGCTGTCCGGTATCGTGGTCGCGTTCCTCCTGAGTGCGGTCACGTCGCTGCTGCTGCTCACGAAGCCTGACATCTGGCGCGAGATGCAGACGTTTCTGCTGGGCAGCACGGCCTTCGTCAGCTGGTCGTCCGTGACGCTGCTCGCAATCGTGTTCTGCGTCTGCGCGGTGCCGGCCCTGCTGCTTGCGCGCGGGCTCGACGCCTTGACCTTGGGCGAGGACACGGCGCAGTCGCTCGGCCTGTCGCTCCCCATGCTGCGGCTAACCCTGCTCGGCGTGGTTTCGCTCGGCACCGCAACCGCAGTTGGCCAAGTCGGCATCGTCGGATTCGTCGGGCTGGTTGCCCCGCATCTGGTACGCGAGACGCTCTCGGTCAACCATCGCCAACTGCTCATCGGAGCGGCGCTGTGCGGCGGCGCGCTGCTGCAAGCGGCCGACCTCCTCTGCCGATGGATCATCCGACCGGCAGAGCTGCCGGTCGGCGCCGTCACCGCCTGCGTTGGCGGCGTCTACTTGACCGTCCTGTTGTGGCGCAGGAGCCGCGATGGCTGACGCGCACACGAGTTCGCAGCCAGCGTCGCCGGCGCTCGCCTGCGAGAACCTATCGATGGGCTACGGGCCGCGAACCGTGCTCGAAGGCATATCGCTGGAATTTTACGCCGGACTTTGGACCGCTGTCGTCGGCCCCAACGGGTCCGGCAAATCGACGTTGCTGCATACGCTCGCCGGCTTGCGAGAACCGCGCAGCGGAGTGATTTTGCTGCAGGGTCGACGCCTCGCGGCGTGGCCGCGGCGCGAGCGCGCACGCCGCCTCGCATGGCTTGCGCAGATGCCCGGCGTCACGGACCTGACGGCATCCGAGGTGGTCGCCCTCGGTCGGTTCGCGCACGGCGGATGGCTCGCACATCGGCAGGCGGTGGACGACGCAGCAATGCATCGTGCCATGGTCGCCACGGGTTCCCTGTCGTGCGGGCAGCGGCGGCTGTCGACTCTGTCCGGCGGCGAGCGGCAGCGAGTGCATCTCGCGCGCGTGCTGGCCGTGGAGGCGCCGGTGTTACTGCTCGACGAGCCAACGTCCCACCTCGATCCGCCGCATCAGGAGGATGTCGCGCGCCTCTTGCGCGAGCAGGCCTACGGCTGCGGTGTCTGCGTGGTGAGCGCCATCCACGATCTTTCGTTGGCACTCGCGGCCGATCGCCTCATCGTGCTCGGGCAGCAAGGCGTCATCGGCTATGGCACGGTTCGAGAGGCGCTGGCCGCCGATTGGCTGTCCGCGGCGTTTCGCACACCCGTGAATATCGTCGAGCACCGCGGCGTCCATCTGTGGCGGCCGGCAGTGCCGCCGGCCCGCCGCAGCGGGGAGGTATCAACGCGTTTGGACGAGCGGCTCTGAAGTGATGCGCCCGTCGAAATCGGTCCACGCGTGCCGCGCGAAGTCGTACAGCTTGCAGCGCCGCACGGTGTTCCAGTAGTAGCGCCACGTAAAAACTTCGGAATTCAGCCGCTCGTCGAGGGTGGCGCTGAGCCGCGCCTGAGCCTCTTTGAGCCGGTAGAGCGGAATTCCCATGTTCACGTGGTGCGCACCGTGCTCGAGGATGTAGTGGATCAATCCGTCGAGCGGCCGCATCAGCTTGATATGCACCGTGGTGGTCGCATAGCCGGCGTTCGCCGACCACTCGTCGCGCCGCTCGTACCAGGCGACGCGCGGGTGCGTGTGCTGCACATAAATGACGAAGCCCATCAGGCAGTTCCAAAGGAAGAAGGGCACCAAGAATCCGAACACGAGCAGCGACCAAATCGACCGGCCGCTGTAGACGCCCCATACGACCAAGCCGCCCACCCACAGGATGCCGAAGGCCGCCACCAGGAGGCTGTCCCAGGTGTAGCTGATGCGCCGCGTCGCCACATGCTTGCGTCCCGGGAAGAACAGTTTCTTCCACCACATCTCGATCATGTAGTAAACGCCTTGACCGAGGCCGCTGCGATAAATGCGCTCCAGCCGCCGCCGAATCCGCGGCAGATTCGCAAACTCGGAGGGCGAAAAGGGCGTCCAAACATAATCGCGGCCCTTGAGATTGGTGAACCCATGGTGCGCGAGGTTATGGCCGATTTCCCACAGACTGTATGGCGTCAGCGACGGCAAGAATGCAATTCTGCCGATCCATTGGTTGAGCGTCTTGTTGGGCGTGTAAGAGCCGTGGCAGGCGTCGTGACCGATCACGAACAGGCGCGCTATCCAAAGGGCCGCCACCAGCGATGCGAATACCTTGACCCACCAGGCGTCCACGAACAACAAGCTGGCGATCGATACGCCGAGCACCAGCCAATCCAGCAAGAACCAAATGATCGGCGTGGCAATGCCGCGCTCGATCGTGAACGGCTGGAGCAATTTCTGAAATTTGAAGCGCGACTTATCGGGCGGCAGCGGCGCACCGGCTTCAGGTTCAGCTGTGGGAGGTGATTCCATTGGGGTACCGTCCGATCGACAGATGACCGCGTATTATACGCCTGTTCAGGCAATTGATACGGGTAAGCGTAGGGTTGGCCTTTAGGCTGTCTCGGCATCCGGCCAGAGCAAAACCCCTAAGTGCTCACAGGCCTCGATCAGGGCGGTGGCGGCTTCCCGCGTGCTCGCGTCCAGGCGCCGGTCGTGAGTCAGGAGCCAAGTGAGCCGGGCCCGCCGGGACCGGGCGGACGGCTCGCTGTCGAAAAGCGCCGGAAACAGCCCCAGGGCGTCGACGAATTCACGCATGGCGGCCGTGCATTGGGCGTTCGGCGCCGGCGTCAACAGCAATTTGAGCCAAGTCACGCAGCGCTTGGCGAGGCCGGCGCGCGTGATCCCGAGGCTGGTGCGGCGCCGCGATTCTCCGTCCGCCAATGTGTCAGCCAGATTGCGATAGCGCTCGACCGCCGACTCGTCAGCCGGCAACGCCGGGCTCGCGTCGGACAACACCGATCGCAGCAGATCGGCCAGCAGCAGCGACAGCGACTCGGCCAGAAACCGTTGACACTGTTCCGTATCCGGCCTAGCCAATTGGTCCCATGACAGCGGACCTCCAATGCGTCTGGCGTTCGGTGACTTTGACATGTCTCCCAGTGTAGCGGCTCCGCCGCTCATCGCAACTATGTCAGAATGCGACCGACGTCACTGACATGCTAAATAATCGCAAAAACGCGCGTAGCGCGGGTCCGGCGGCCGGCTAGCTCAAAAAATTTAATTTAAATCGATGAAGTTCGCGTACTCCTCGGCGCCCGCAGGATCTGCCTTTGGAACCTAGTTCTCAACTTGCCGCCGGCAAGTGCGTGTCGCTGGGCGAGAGGCTGCGGCGCATCGTGGCCGGCAATGCGGGTCTGATGACGGGTCCCGGCACCAACACCTACTTGCTCGGATTGCGCGAAGTGGCGGTGCTCGATCCGGGACCCGACGATACGCAGCATTTGGAAGCGATCTTGGCGGCGGCCGGCGCCGCCATACGCTGGATTCTCGTGACTCATACGCACCCCGATCATGCGCCCCTGGCGCGCCGGCTCGCCGCACGCACCGGCGCGCGCGTCATCGGATTGACGCCTCCCGACGACGGCCGGCAGGACGCGACCTTCGCACCCCAGCAGCTGCCCGGCGATGGCGAGCGTCTGTCGCTGGGCGAGTGTGAACTGCTCGCGATCCACACGCCCGGACATGCCTCCAATTGCGTGTGCTACCTGCTGGAGCGCGAGCGGTTGTTATTTACCGGCGATCACGTGCTCCAAGGCGTGTCACCCGTGATTCTGCCGCCGGACGGGGATATGGCGGCGTACCTGCACTCGCTCGAGAAGCTGAAATCCCATGACTTCGAACTCATTGCGCCGGGACACGGCGGCGTCATGGAGCGCGGCAAGGAGGTCCTGGCCGCGTTGCGCGACCACCGTCTTGCCCGCGAGGACAAGGTCCTGCGCACCCTGAGCCGTCTCGGCGAGGCGACCCTCGATGAACTCACTCCGGTGGTCTACGATGACGTGGCGGAAGAGCGGCATCGCTGGGCGCGCCTGACCTTGGAGGCGCACCTGATCAAGCTCGCCCGCGAATCACGCGCCCGCGAACGCAACGGTGTCTGGCGGCTGAGCCGTCCATGAAGGAGCGGCTCGAGATGCTGCTGCACGCGGTCAGCGTGCGGCGCGGCGGCAAATGGGTGTTGCGCGACATCTCCTGGCGCCTGCGTCCCGGTGAGCGCTGGGTCCTGCTCGGCGACAACGGCGCCGGCAAGACGCAGCTGCTCAAGACGCTGAGCGGCGACGTATGGCCGACTCCCGATGAGCGGCGCAACGCTCATCGAAGCTATCGAGTGGGCCGCGAAGCGGTGGATCTGATCGAGGCCAAGCGGCGGGTGGCCTATGTCGGTGCCGAACAGCAGGACAAGTATGCGCGCTACGGCTGGAACCTGCGCGTGCACGACTTGGTTGCCACCGGTCTGCATCGTAGCGATCTCTTGCTCTCGCCTGTCACGGCGGCGGAGTCCAAGCGGGTGGCCGCCGTTCTTAAGAGCTGCGCTTTGCGCCATTGCGCAGGCCGTGAATTTTTGTCTCTGTCGTATGGACAAAAGCGTCTTGCCCTGCTGGCGCGCGCCTTGGTACAGGATCCCGACTGGCTGTTGTTGGATGAGTTCTACAACGGGCTCGACGGCCACTACCGTGCGCGCATCGACAGCGCGCTGGCGGCCGCCGTGCGCCGCGGCCAGTCCTGGGTAGCGACGGCGCATCGAGCGGCGGATGTACCGCGAGGCACCCGCTGCCTGCTGGAACTCGCGGCGGGGCAGGTGCTCGCGCGGCGAAGGATACGGGCGGCGGACTTGACGCGTCTGCGACTGCGGGCGGGGGAGCCGCGCTCGCCTAAGGAGCCGCGCTCGCTTAAGGCGCCGCGCTCGCCCGAGCGGGCGCGCAAGCCGACGCGGACGAGGCGGGCGGCCGCCAACCTGAGCGCGCCGGTGCTCGTGCACCTGTCGCATGTCGATCTGTACGTCGACTATCGATTGGTGCTGCGCGATCTCGACTGGCAATTGCGCAAGGGCGAGCACTGGGCGGTGTACGGCGCGAACGGCAGCGGCAAGTCGAGTTTTTTGAAACTGCTGTACGGCGATCTGTCGCCGGCCTTGGGCGGACTCATCGCGCGGACCGGATTTCCCAAAGGAACACCCATCGCAGAATGGAAGCAGCATATCGGCTACGTCTCGCCCGAGTTGCAAAGCGACTATGCGGTCAATGTCAGCGTGTTGAATCTGGTGGCGAGCGGCCGCTACGCCAGCATCGGTCTGGTCGATGAGCCGACGGCCGGCGATATTCGAACGGCGCGGCGTTGGCTGAGATTTTTCGGCCTGCTGTCGGTCGGCGCGCGCCGGCCGCGGGAGCTGTCGTACGGGCAGCTGCGCCGCGCGCTCATTGCGCGCGCGATGGCGGCCGACCCGCGAATTCTGCTGCTCGATGAACCGGTGACCGGTCTCGATCCCACGCAACGGGCCATCATGAAGCGCTTGCTGGAGCGCTTGATGAAACGCTTGACGCTGGTCATCGCCGTGCATCATCCGGAAGACTTGCCGCGCGGCATGACGCACGCTCTGCATTTACATAAGCGGCGTGCGTATCCTCATTCTGCGACTTGAGTCTGCGGCAATACTTTGCTTGGCCGGCAACACTGCGATCCTCGAAGGCGGCAATCAGGATCGTATTATGTTGCGTTCCGCGGTGGTGGTGACAACCCTTGGATTTTTGGCGCTGGCCGGCTGCGGGCACTCGGGCTATGCCGTCCGCTCGGTGCCGAGCATTGCCGCCGACAATGTCGGAAAACCCGTGAGCCGATTGCAGGAGGCATTCGGCGAACCGCGCAAGATCGACCAGACGGCGACGAAGTGGGTATACGTCTGGTTCATTGCGCAAAAACCCGACGGCGCGCCGACCGGATTCCACGGCTGCGAAATGGAGGTCACGGTGGATGCGCGCTCGCAGCGCGTGCTGGGGTATTCCCTGTCGAACATCGGGTGGTCGAACTGCCGCCAGGTCGAGCGGCGGATCCGCGTGGCGGAGCGCTAACGCAGCTTCCGCGCTGACGCAACTTCCCCGGCCAACGCAGCCCGCGCAAGGGGCGCGTTCTGGCTACAATACTCCAAGGTGCCCTGCCCGACAGGGCGGTGCATCCGGAGATTCGCCTTTGTACCTCATTCCGCTTCTGTCGATCGCCATTCAGGCCGGTTTGATCGTGCATGTGATCAAGACCGGACGAAACATGCTGTGGATATTGGCCATCGGATTCTTGCCGTTGGTCGGCTCGCTCGCCTATGCGGTCGTGGAAGTTCTGCCGCAGCTTCTAGGCGGCAGAGCCGCGCGGCGTGCCCACAGCGGCGTGCGGCGTATGATCGATCCGGACCGCGAGCTGCGCCGCGCCGCCGACGAAGTGGAGATTTCCGGCAATGTCGATGCCCGCCGCCGGCTCGCCGAAGAGCTGTTCGAGCGCGGCCGCTATGATGCCGCCATCGAGGTCTACGAGGGCGGGTTGAAAGGCATATTCGAGCACGATCCGACCTTGCTGCTGGGCGCGGCGCGGGCGCATTTCTCGAGCCAGAATTTCGGCGCGGCCCGCGCGGCGCTCGAGCGATTGACGCTGCACAATCCGGATTTCAAATCGGCCGATGCGCAGCTCCTGTATGCCCGTACTCTCGAGGCGCAGGACGCACTCGACGAGGCGGAGCGCGTCTACGCCGACCTCGCTCCCGGCTATCCCGGCGCGGAAGCGCGCCTGCGCTACGGTTTGTTGCTCAAGCGGCGCGGCAAGGTGCCGGCGGCAAACCGTGTGCTCAAGGAATTGTTGGATGGTGCCAAACTCGGCCCCGCCCACTATCGCCGAGCGCAGGCCGAGTGGCTGGAGCGCGCGCGGCGCGAATTGAGCTAGAATCCCCGGCCCGTACCCGCAAGGAAAGGAGTTCCCCCATGCATGTGCTGCAAACAGCCGGCCGATACTGCGTGATTTCGCTGGCGGCAATCATCCTGGCGGCATGCGCCGGCCAGAAGGCACCCGCGCTGAAACTCATCAGCGACATCGAGGCAACCGTTGCCGCCGCTTCGACCGAGGCCGCTAAATACGTGCCCGATCAATTGGCCGACGTTCAATCCAAGCTGGGCGCCTTGAAAGCCTCGTTCGATAAGCAGGACTATGCCGCGGTGGTGACCGGAGGGCCTGCGGTGTTGAGTGCGGCGCAGGGACTGGCGACGGCCGCGGCCGCGAAGAAGGACGAAGTCCTAAAGGCGCTCAACGATACATGGACCCGCCTGGCCGACTCGGTGCCGGGCGAGATTACGGCAATCCAAAATCGCATCGATCTTCTTGGCAAGAAGTCGAGCAAGAAGCTGGCTGCCGGCATCGATCTCGCGGCGGCGAAGAGCAGCCTGAGCGATGCGAGCTCGCTCTGGTCCAAGGCGCAAGCGGCGTTCGCGGGCGGCAATATGGACGAGGCGGTGAAGGCCGCCGGCGACGTGAAGTCCAAGGTCGACGCCCTGGCGGCATCGTTGAAGCTGGATCTGGCCGCGCCGGCGACCGCACCGGCCGTCGGGGCGGCGGCGGGGGCTGCGGCTTCTTAAGGTGCCAGAGTACCCTCGCTGACGATGACCGCGTTGCCGCCGATGCGCGCCGCCACCAGGCTGCCCTGATCGATTTCCAGACTCACGGTGACCTGCCCCGGCCGCTTCATTTGGCGTCCCTGGTGGCCGATGAACGTGGTTGAATTCTTTCCAAATTGTCCGAGATCCCACAGGTACGACGCCAGCATGGCATGGGCGTTGCCGCTGACCGGATCCTCGGGGATGCCGAGCGCCGGGCAGAACATCCGCGATTCAGTCGACCATTCGTCCGCCTTGCGATTGAGAGCAAAGACAAAGAAACCGTCCACGCCCAGTTCGCTGCCGAGCGAGAGGAGGGTGTCGAGATTCGGTGCGAGAGTATCCAATTGGCGAGGATCGGCGATCGGCACCAAAAGCCGGTTGCTGCCCTTGCGAGCAATGCGCGCCGGCATGATCTCGTGCAGCTGGGTCGCCGGCAGACGCAGAGCCTCTGCCACGAGCAGCGTCGTCTTGAAGGGCAGGGGGGAGTCCAATTCAGGCGTCGTCTGGCGAAACTCGATGAGCGTCGGCGCGGCCGCTTCGGCGCGGACCATGACCTCGATGATGCCGATGGCGGATTGCTGCCGGCACGCGCCGGGGCCGCGCCTCCCCAGGGCAAGAAGTACCGCGTGGGCGGCCACCGTTGCGTGGCCGACAAAGGGCATTTCTTTGCGGGCATTGAAGAAACGGACTCGAACATCGTATTCAGGACCACTTGCCGCGAACACGAACGCGACCTCCGCGTGCGAGAACTCGCGCGCCACGGCGGCAAGAGTGGCGTCGCTTTGGCCGTCGGCGTCGAGCACGACGATCGCGGGATTGCCGGTGAAGCGTGTGTTCGTGAATGCGTCTACCTGGAAAATACGCAAGTTTGGTCTCCGCAGCTTGGGAGCCTGGCTTCGCTCCCGGCCCGAGTTTTGCACGCATCCCCGCGGCAAGCTACACTTCTTGGTACCTTGGGGTGGCCTGAAAGAGGCCTGAGATGCGGGAAATCGACTGCCGATTGACCTGCGAACCCGTTGAACCTGATCTGGGTAATACCGGCGTAGGGAGTGGTTAATCTTGCATTCTGCCGTAGAAATCAGCATGTATCCGTTGACGCGCGATTACCTGGCGCCGATCCAGGCTTTCATCGACCGTCTCAACACCCATCCCGGATTGATCGTGCGCACCAACGCGCTGGCGACGCAGATCTGGGGTCCTCTCGATCAAGTCATGGCGATGCTCACGCAGGAGATCGCTCGATCTGCTTCCGTCGCCGACGCACCGCAGCTGGTATTCGTCATGAAGGTGCTGCCGGGCTTAAGGCCGCCGGACTCCGCCCAGCCGCCCGGCGCGCGCCGGTGATCGCCGATTTGTCGGACCAGCTCGTGAGCGCATGGCGCGGCACGAGTTGGACCGAACTCATCGCGGCGGCGCTTGCGGTCGCGTACCTGCTGCTCGCGATTCGCCAGCGGCTCGAGTGCTGGGCCGCCGCGTTCGTCAGTTCCTGTCTCTACGTCTGGGTACTTTTCGGTGCGCGCCTGTACATGGAGTCTGCGCTCAACGCCTTTTACGCGGCCATGGCAATCTACGGTTTTTGGCAATGGCAGCAGGGCCGGGGCGGTGCCGCTCTCGCGGTGTGTCGCTGGCCGATCGCGCGCCACGCTGCGGGATTCGCAATCGTGGTTGCCCTGTCCGTGGTCAGTTCGTACTTTCTGCGCCGGTTCACGCCGGCCGCATGGCCCTTCGTGGATTCGATGGTGACATGGTCCAGTGTCTTCGCCACGTTTCTGGTGGCACGCAAGGTGTACGAAAACTGGCATTGGTGGCTGGTGATCGATTCGGTCGGATTGTGCCTGTATTTTTCGCGGCGCCTGTATCTCACGATGCTGCTGTTCGGTTTGTATCTGGTGTTGATCCTGGTCGGTATGCGGCAGTGGCGCCGCACGCTGCCGGTGCCGGTGCCGGTCTATGTTGCCGGATGAACTCGAGCGAGTGGCCGACCGCCATGTGCCTGGCGCGGGCAAACTCGACATAGAGCGCTTGAGCCATGGGGTGGTGAACGACACTTATCGGGTGCGGCGCGGCGCTGCCGCCTATGCCATGCGGGTGGCTGTATCCAACCCCCCCGATCTGGGATTGGATCGCGCTTGGGAGGCTCGTGTGCTCGAGCGTGCCGCCGCTGCGGGTCTTGCCCCCGCGGTAGAGTACTGCGATCCGCAGCGCGGAATTCTGATCTCGCGCTGGGCCCAAGGTCGGCAGTGGCATCCGGCGGACGTGCGGCAGCGCTCGGGTATCTTGCGGATGGCCGAACTGGTGCGGCGCATCCACGCGCTGCCCATGCCTGCGCCGGCGCGGCTGATGAATGCCGGGATGTGGATCGATTACTACACGGCGGCGGCTGGCCGGAACCTCGGTCCGCATTCGGATACTGCCGCGGCATTGCGAACCGCCGCCGGCGAACGTCTGGCGGCACTGCGAAGCGTCGATCCCGTGGTCTGCCACAGCGACCTGCACACCCTCAATTTGATCGACGGCGGCGACGCATTGGTGTTGCTGGACTGGGAGTACGCGCACGGCGGCGATCCCTACTGGGATTTGGCGGGCTGGAGCGCCAACAACGATTTCGGCGACCCACTCCGGCATGATCTTCTGGCGGCCTACCTCGGCCGCTCGCCGACGCCGAGTGAATATTTGCGCCTCGATCTATCGGCGTGGCTGTACGACTACGTCTGCTTGCTGTGGTGCGAACTCTCCTTGACGCGCTACGCCGACGCTAAGCCAAGCGAAGCCGCTCAAAACGGCGTGGCAGCCCGCGTCCGGCAGCTTGCAGGGCGCCTCATTGCAACCGCAAGTAGTCGCGCCGATTAAGTTCCGGCACACTAGCCAATTCGAGCGACGACCCCGCCCAAGGGGCTGCTTAACGGAGATCTCAATGGCGCGGATGATCGTAGTGGACCGGGACGGGAAAGAGCATGATATCCAGGCGAAACCCGGTTTGAAGGTCATGGAGATCCTGCGCGAGCTCGATTACGGAGTCGCAGCGATATGCGGCGGTCTTTGCTCCTGCGCCACCTGTCACGTGTACGTCGATGAGAGCTGGGCTGGGCGCTTGCCGAAACCGCAAAGCGACGAGCTGGAATTGCTCAGGGAGTTACCCGACTTTCGCGAAGCGACCTCGCGCCTGTCCTGCCAAGTCGATTTTACCGAGGCACTATCGGGGCTCAAGGTGGCCGTCGCGCCGGATTCATGAGGCCGCGCAAGATTGCTCGAGTACCGCGCAGCGTCACTTCTTTTCGGTTTGTCGGCGTACCGCCTCTTGCGCCGCGGCTATGGCTTGCGGGTCACCGAGAAACCGGCGCCCCAGCGATTGCAGCTGCTCGTCCAATTCGTAGAGTATCGGGATGCCGGTCGGGATGTTGAACTCCACGATATCGCTCTCGGACATCATGTCGAGCATTTTGACCAAGGCACGCAGTGAGTTGCCGTGCGCGACCACCAGCACGTCCTTGTTGGCGCGCAGCTCGGGGACTATGCGCGATTCCCAGTAGGGCAGCACACGCGACAGCGTGTCCTTGAGCGATTCCGCCGCGGGCAGCGAAGCTGGATCGACATTCGCATAGCGTGGGTCGAAACGCGGATGTCGCGGATCATCCCACCCCAAGGGCGGCGGCGGAATGTCGTAGCTGCGGCGCCATAGCTTGACCTGGGCTGCACCGTGCTTCTCGACCGTCTGTGCCTTGTCGAGCCCTTGCAGGGCGCCGTAATGGCGCTCATTGAGGCGCCAGCTGCCTTCCACCGGAATCCACATGCGATCCGTGGTGTCCATGATCAGCCATAGCGTGCGGATCGCGCGCTTCAACACCGAGGTGAACGCGATTTGCGGCGCCAGCTTCTCGCGCTCAAGCTCCCGGCCGGCCTGCGTCGCTTCGAGCCTGCCTAAGTCGCTCAGGTCGACATCATGCCAACCGGTGAACAGATTTTCGACGTTCCAAACACTTTGTCCGTGGCGAACCAAGATCAATTTCCCGGGCACCGTTCCTCCTATTGGCGTATGGCTGCGGCAAACACGCCTTCGAAGAGCGTAGCCAGTGTCTGGTCGTAGTTTATTTCCACGCGCAAGCTGATG